>Ga0181589_10001909_pt1 | contig 16342 bp, 19 predicted proteins | sample 071ome_25_FD_132444 | JGI IMG/M metagenome (GOLD analysis project Ga0181589, IMG submission 132444) | Coastal salt marsh microbial communities from the Groves Creek Marsh, Skidaway Island, Georgia - 071410BT metaG (megahit assembly) | ecosystem: Environmental > Aquatic > Marine > Intertidal...
AAACTCGGGCTCAAACCCGTATTTAATAAAATCCTGGGTCTCCGCTTTATTAAGGAAATTAACCCCACTTTCGGACTGTTCCTGTTCCTCGGATGAGCCAAACCCGATACGGTTAAGATCGAGCCGTTTGCGCACGCTCTCCGCCAATTGATCAAACGCACCGCTGACAATAAATAGAATATTTTTCGTGGAAATGGTGGGCTTTTTCGGCTTCCCCCCACGTTGCATTTCCATGAATGCTTTCATCTGGCCCATCATATCCTGGGGGGATTGCAGGTTGACCTCCGTCTCCTCCATTAATTTGAGCAGGTTAATTTGCACGCCCCGGCCAGAAACATCCCGCCCTCCACGGGAGCCCTCGGCAGCGATTTTGTCGATCTCGTCGACATAAATAATTCCATACTGGGCGAGTTCCACATCACCCTCCGCCTGTTTGACGAGGTCTCGCACGAGGTCCTCCACATCGTTACCCACATACCCGGTTTCAGAAAATTTGGTGGCATCTGCCTTGACGAAGGGTACCCCGATCAGCTTGGCCACATTGCGCATCAAATAGGTTTTGCCCACCCCGGTTGGGCCGAGCAGCAAAACATTGGGCTTCAAATACTCCGCAGACTGGGCACGGGGATCTTTAATACAGCGTCGAACATGGTTGTAATGATCGCACACCGCCACCGAGAGCACCCGCTTGGCCTGCTCCTGCTTGATCACGAAACGGTCAAGGTAGTCCCGAATTTCCTTGGGCTTACGGTCGAAAGCACGAATAGACTCCAGGGCATCGGTCGGTGGTTCTGCAGTTTCCTTGGGCGGGGGCTTGCCCTCCCCCCCGGTGCTCTTGGGCTCCTCGTCAGAGGGCTGGTTCATGGACTGCATAAAGGGAGCAAATGCAACTTGTAAATTCTTGTTTTTGAGCAGATCGCTCAACTGCTTTTGGATTTCCTCAAGCGGGTTATCGTCGTCTTTCTTGGGCATAAAATTGAAAAATATAGTTTGACAGGTCCTTAGTGTATGGGAATTTATGGAAATTTACCCTAACCCCTATCCCGAGGTCTTTCAAACCGATTTACCCACCATGTCGAACAATCTGACCAAGAGACAAATCGTCCAATCCATATACGAGGGCGCAGACTACAACCATAAACATGTCACTGAGATCGTGCAAAAAACCCTCGATCACATATGCAAGGGTTTGACCAGTGGCCAAAATGTTGAGCTTCGAAATTTCGGGGTGTTTGAACTACAGGTCAGAAAATCAAGAGTGGGGAGAAATCCAAACCAACCGGAAAAGGATGTGATCATTCCCCGGCGGGCAGTAGTTAAGTTTAAAGCGGGTAAGGAGATGAAGGCGGGGTTGGAAAAGTTGGACCTCGACAGCATCTGATCTCCCTATTTTTCGGCAAGGGAAAGTAGAGTTGGCCTTCGATACCCTGCCTGGATTTCGGGAATTTCTTCCCGATGACTGTGCCCGTCGAAACCACATGTTCCGGGTTTTCCGCACCGTAGCCCGTGCATTTGATTTTCAGGAATACGATGTGCCCATCGTTGAACCGCTCGATTTATACCTTGAAAAGTCAGGGGAGGAAATCGCAGGGCAATTATTCCATTTTGAAGATAAGGGAGGGCGTAAAGTTGCCCTTCGTCCAGAACTTACCCCCACCCTCGCCCGCTTGGTTGCTTCCCGAGCAAACTCTCTGCCCAAGCCAATTAAATGGTTTAATATTGGTGAACATTTCAGGTATGAAAGACCTCAAAAAGGGAGGGGCCGTTCCTTCTATCAATTTAATGCTGATCTGCTTGGAGAAACCGGAGTTGATGCGGATGCAGAATTGATTGCCTTACTCGCAGCCATTTTTGAAACCTTTGGATTAAAAACTAGCGATGTGGTCATACGATTGAGCGATCGGATATCCTGGGTATTGTTCCTCGATCAATTGGGTGTATCGGAAAATTCAAGACCGGCAACCCTCGATGCAATTGATAAAAGCGAACGCCGCAAACAAGAACAAACCATCGAAGCCCTGGAACAAGCTAATCCAGGAAATGGGGAGAATTTGTTCATCGAAATTCAAAAAATTAAGGGTTTAAACAGCTTGGATGGCGTAGTTAACCGGTTGAAGGAATGCGGAACACGAGGAAAAGATCGTGCAAAAAGCTGGGAGGAATTAATTGGTCGGTTAGATGCCTTGGGATGTGAAGGCATGATAAAGGTGGATCTCTCCATCGTCCGTGGCTTGGCTTATTACACTGGTTTTGTGTACGAGGCCTTTGAGGCAAGCGGTCAAGGCAGAGCACTGGCCGGGGGGGGACGCTACGATCATTTAATCGAGAAGCTTTCTGGAAATTGCAATATGCCAGCTGCTGGGTTTGCCATAGGGGACATGACCCTAAGTGATTGCCTCAAAACGAATAATTTGCTCCCCAGCTATATCATTGCACCAGATTTGTTTGTTGTATTCGGAGAGAGCGAAAGACCCCTTGCACTAAGACTCTGCTCCAACCTACGCAAAAATGGAATGTCCACCACCTACTCATTGAAGTCTGTGGGCTTTGGTAAGCAGTTTAAAGATGCGGGAAAGTCAGGTGCCCGTTATGCGATTATCGTTGGAGAAGAGGAAGCCAAAGAAGAAAAAGTAAAAATAAAGGACCTGAGAAACGGCAAAGAGATACCGATTGAGATCAAGAATTTAACCCTCAAGCTTGAAGAATTAGAGGCGGAGGGAGGAATCTCTTAATCATTATGAATTCTGACATCCCTGATTTCCACAATCAAATGGAAAGGGATATGCGCCATCGTGCAAAAACTATGAACCGAAGGGAATGGATAAAATATTCTCTTTGGGGAGGAACTGGCTTGCTGGGCTCAGCGGGCTACATCAGTTACGAAGCACAGTGGATCGAAGTTACCAAGAGGGAAATCATGCTCAAGGCAATGCATCCGAAGGCAAATTTCAAACTCCTTCATCTGTCGGACCTGCATTTATCCAATGTGGTATCCTTGGAATATTTAACCGAAGCACTCAAAAAAGGATTATCTCAAAGCCCCCATGCCTGCGTCATAACCGGAGATTTTGTAACTGAACAACCAAGCGAGCAAGAGCTGGCCGAGTATACCAAGCTTCTCAGGAAATTTGCGGCAAAGGTGCCTACTTATGCATGCTTAGGAAATCATGATGGTGGGAAGTGGGCGATTCAGCATGGAGGTTACCCAAGTAATGTAAAAATCCGAAAACTTTTGGAGTCAGCAAATATCAGGGTTTTGGAAAATGAAAGGGAAGAAGTCTACCTGAACGGTACACCAATTTTTTTGGCAGGACTGGGAGATCTATGGTCGGGAAATTGTCAGCCTTCAAAATGCCTGGAAAAATTACCTATTCCCAAAAATAAACCCACCATTCCGGTTATTCTTTTGAATCATAATCCTGATGCCAAGGATGGACTGATCAAGTACAGTTGGGATCTAATGCTTAGCGGTCATACGCACGGAGGGCAGTTTATTATTCCGTTTAAAAATTATGCCCCTTTCGCGCCAGTAAAAGACCGAGCCATGGTCCAAGGTGCTTATAATTGGAAAGGTCGGGTTATTCATATTTCCAGAGGTGTGGGTAACCTTTACGGCATCCGATTGAATTGCCGCCCAGAAGTCTCCCTTCTCAAAGTAACCGGAATTGTTGAGCCCTTTGGCCTATGAACCATGGGAATTTGCCTGCTCGACGATAATAAGCCCGATTTTTTTCCTGACCCTCGATTATCTGATGATCATGGCTTTGTCGCAGTAAGCAAAGAACTCGGTATAACGCGTTTAATTGCTGCTTACCGTCAGGGAATATTTCCATGGATGAAAATGAAGGATGCTCCCTACTTTTGGTGTTGGTACTCCCCCAATCCCCGGATGATCTTATATCCTCAAGAGTTCAAGATTTCCCGGAGCCTAAAAAAGGCACTAAAAGAAAAAAGGTTCCAAGTTCGAATGGATCAGAATTTTAAGGGATTAATGCAGAGATGTGCCGAAGTTAAACGATCCTACGAATCAAGCAGTTGGATAGAACCCGATATGATTGAGCAGTATAGTGAATTGCACAGGCTTGGGGTCGCACATTCCATAGAAGCCTACCAAGAGAAGGAAATGGTTGGTGGTTTATACGGACTGGCACTGGGAAGGGCATTTTTTGGGGAATCTATGTTTCACCTAAAACCAGAAGCATCCAAGGTATGTATGGCCAAGCTCGTGGAGATTGCCAAGGAGGCGGGTTTTCTTTTCATCGACTGTCAGGTGCCCAATCCATTCCTGCATAGTCTTGGTGCAAGGGAGGTGACACGAAATAAATTCCTGCATCAGTTAAAAGAGGCACACCCCGAACAACCTTCCCCTGCGGATTGGCTGAGCCTAAGTAAAAAATAATTGCTTGGATTGCCTTGCTCCCTCCCCTGCAAGGTGAGAAACTAGTCCTCTTTATCTGATGAGCGAAAACAATCCAGAACACGCCGGTCTGACCAAACTTGGACAGGGAGGCACCCAACCAAAACGTGCATTGGAAGCATTCCCCAACCGAAATCCCGAACGCGATTATGTTGTGGAACTAAGGACGAGTGAATTTTCCTGCCTCTGCCCCAAGACTGGACAGCCAGATTTTGCCGAAATTCTCATCCGTTATGTACCGGATCAAAAAATCGTGGAGTCCAAATCGTTAAAACTTTATCTTTGGACATACCGGGACGAAGGAGTTTTTCATGAGCATTTTGCCAACCTGCTCCTCGACGACCTGGTCGCAGCAATCGACCCAAGATGGTGCCGGGTGGAAGTAGACTTTAATGCCCGAGGAGGAATAGGAATCGTCGTAACCGCCGAGCACGGTAACCCTCCCGAGGTGGCGTTTTCATGAAACAGCAAAAAATCATTCGCATCGCAGACCTGCAAATCTCCAACAGTTCACCCTTTCTTCTTTTTGGAGGGATGAATGTGCTCGAATCCCGGGAACTCGCCCTGGAGGTGGCCGCTGCATACAAGGAAGTTACCGAAAAGCTTGGTATTCCGTATGTATTTAAAGCATCCTTTGACAAAGCAAACCGTTCATCCATTTCATCCTTTCGCGGGCCGGGTCTAAGCAAGGGTTGCGAAATTCTCGCCGAAATCAAAGAGACCCACAAGGTGCCGGTTATCTCCGACATCCACGAACCACATCAGGCAAAACCAGCCGCGGAAGTGATCGATGTTTTACAACTGCCCGCTTTTCTTTGCCGGCAGACCGATTTGGTCGTTGCTCTGGCAGAAACTGGCAAACCCGTGAATGTAAAGAAAGCACAGTTTCTTGCGGCCCACGAAATGGGCCACCTGATCCGAAAATTCGAGGAGGCAGGCAACGACCAGATCCTGCTTTGTGAAAGAGGCAGTTCCTTCGGTTACAACAACCTGGTGGTCGACCCTCTAAATTTTGGAATTATGAAACGCACCGGGTGCCCGGTTGTCTTCGATGTCACCCACTCCCTTCAGATTCCGGGTGGGCGTAGTGATTCCGCAGGAGGAAGAAGACAGGCAGTCTTTGAATTAATGCTGGCCGGTATGAGCCAGGGAATTGGGGGCTTGTTTCTCGAATCGCACCCGGATCCGACAAGTGCAAAATGCGATGGTCCATGCGCCCTCCCCCTGAACAAGCTCGAAGACTTCCTCACCCAGGCAAAAGCTATCGACGACCTGGTAAAAGGCCTGCCCAGCATTGTGGTCGAATAGAATAATCTCCCCCCCTGCCCCTTAATCCCCTAGATGAGTGAATTCAAGGATCCGTGGATTGTGCTGAAGACATGGTTTCCGGATCTGCCCAATGATGCGTGGGAAAAGCTACGCTTATACTGCGAACTTCTTCGCGAGTGGAACGAAAAAATAAACCTAATCTCCAGAAAAGATATGGAGCGCCTGGAGATTAAGCACCTCGCCCATTGTCTGACGATAACCAAGTTTTTGCGCCTAATGCCCAAGGCCCGTGTACTCGATGTGGGCACAGGTGGGGGAATGCCAGGTATACCCATGGCTATCTGTTACCCTCAGGGGAAATTCACCCTGATGGACTCAATCGGAAAGAAAGTTATGGTGGTGGAAGACATCATTAAAGAGCTAAAACTTTCCAATGCAGAGGCAAAACGCGGAAGAGTGGAGGAATTGCCCCCAAAAAAGAATTTCGACTTTGTTCTTGGCCGGGCGGTCACTGCCCTGCCTGTGTTTTTTGGATGGGTTCGCAATAAGGTGACCAAGGGATCGCGCCATTCCCCGGCAAACGGTATTCTTTACCTCAAGGGTGGTGATTACTCCGAAGAATTAAAGACTTCAGGGCTCACCCCCTCAAAAATTTGGAACCTCGATGATCTCTTGCCGGAGGCTGAGCTCGGCGAGAAATACCTGATTCACTTCAAACTCTAATCTTTAAAAAAAATATGTCTTCCCTAATTGAAAAAATCCGTTCACTCGAAGAGGAGGAAAAGGTGGCACGATCGAAATCACATCTTCGAGAAATCGAAGCACAATGGGAAGACCTGGTCACGACTGTTGAAGGAAAAAGAGAAGAGATTCGCCCAGTCCTGATAAGTTACAATCGATTCAGGCTAAGAAATCTTTTATCTCTAAAGAAGAAACCGGGCCTTTTGCTTGGGTATGTGAATGATCACCAATTTCCCAATTTTCATACGCTCGAACTGATCAGGGTGGCAGATATTGTATCCCTAAGCACCTCGGTCAAACCAGAAAATGATGAAATCGAACGAATCTATTACTTTCCTGCAAATGATGATTTTTCAGTGATTCGTAAAAAATTCCCGAAGGGATTCCGGCCGTCTTTATTTCTAGATATGCAAGCAGCTCACGGGCATATGCAGCCTCTGGGAATGTCGACTATGCCTTTCCCTGCGGTGGCAGGAATTTGCCATCATCAGCATGGACAGGCTGTGCAAACAATCTGCGAAATGTTTGATTATGTGTTGCCAGTCGGGCAGGCATTTAACAAGTCCTGTTCCTACGGAAAAGCACAGGTTATCAATCTACCATTCGGTCTAAACTGGGCATCTTTTCACCATTCCTTCTCCAGTTCAAATAGCTGGTCCTCCAGAACGATCGATTTATCAATAACCTTCTCCAAAAGCGATAATCCTGCCTATCACAAACTGCGGAATCGTGTAATAGAGCAGGTCGAAAAATTGTCTCAAAAATTAGGAGGCAAATATCAAATAGAAATCCATGCAAATTTAGAAAAGGATCGATATCTCCAAGTACTGGCTAACAGCAAAATATCCCTTAATGTTGTGGCCATCAATGGACCTCATAACTATCGGACCTGCGAAATCATAAATGCCGGTGCACTGCTTTTACAAACCCATGTGGAAGAGGAAGGTATCATGCATGGAAAGAATGAAGTACTCGAGGAGGGAAAAGATTATGTCTTTTTTGACATAGAGTCGCTGGAATCAAAAATCATACATTTCCTGGAACACCCAGAGGAATCTACAGAGATTATTTCAAACGCGAAAGCCCGTATGATGACCGAGTTTTCATCCGAAAATACCTTCAACAATTTACTAAAGGAAATTCAGGGCTTTGATCGGCAGAAAAAAAATCCACCTGGTGATGAAAAACAAGATTTGTATTTCCTTGGATCTCTCCTGTGGCAACAACATCAAAACCATGAAGTACAATTGCTCGGAGCGGCATTTCTCGGAAAGTCCCTCGAGAAGGAAAAAGACACAATTCGTTTTTTCTCAAACCTTTTGGCCGTCCTTCCCGAGTACCTAAACTCATTAGGTTTTGAATCCCTCAAAAACCTAGTAGCCAAACACTCCAAAGAACTGGCTGACTCTTTGGATCCTGCAAATCCCAAGCAGATTGCTGTGCAACTGCTTTCTGTAAAAATGGATCATATCGCAATGTGGTACAACTTTATCGCTTTATCAGTCGATTTTGAATGGAGCCCCAAAGAAGTTCTCCAACCATTAGTCCAACAGGCAGTGACTGATAAAAACTGGGAGGGCTACTCCAGTAAGTGGCTACTTAGAGTTTGCTCAAAAGCACCGGGAATAAGCCAGGATCGATTTTCGCAGCACCGGTACCAAAACCTGTTTCTCCCCCTGATGAAGAGCTCCAGTCAGGCAGATCAATGGCAGGCCTACTGCAAATTTACCAGTTCGCTTTTTTGAGGGTCTAAGGCTTGATCAATTAAGGATTCCAGACCTTAAAAAGAGCCTCTGCCATATGGGAGGGGGTCTGTGCAACAGATATGCCCGCATCTAGAAGTGCTTCCACTTTTGCTTCGGCCGTTCCTTTTCCGCCAGAGACAATCGCACCGGCATGGCCCATACGACGACCCGGAGGAGCGGTACGCCCAGCGATGAAAGCTGCACACGGCTTGTCCACATGCTCTTTGATAAAGGCCGCTGCCTCTTCTTCAGCAGTTCCACCGATTTCTCCGATCAAGATGATTGCCTCGGTCTGTGGATCTTCATTGAATAATTTTACTGCGTCCAAGTGGCTTGTGCCATTAATGGGATCGCCCCCAATACCGATACAGGTTGACTGGCCATGCCCTGCAGAGGTGATCTGCCAGACTGCTTCATATGTAAGAGTACCGGAACGGGAAACAATGCCCACCTTGCCTGGCTTATGAATGTAGCCGGGCATAATTCCGATCTTGCATTCGCCAGGAGTAATTATACCAGGGCAGTTAGGTCCGATTAAGCGGGAACTGGAAGTTGCCAGGCGAGCTTTAACTTCTGCCATATCACGAACAGGAATTCCCTCGGTAATTGCAATGATAAGAGGAATTTCCGCATCGATCGCTTCCAGAATAGAATCGGCCGCAAATGGGGGGGGCACATAGATAGCGGCAACATTGGCACCTTCTTTATCCACCGCTTCCTGAACGGTATCAAAGACAGGCACAGAATCCTGAAATTTTTGTCCGCCCTTTCCAGGCGTAACCCCAGCAACCACATTGGTGCCATAATCCATGCATTGGGTGGTGTGAAAACTTCCGGCACTTCCGGTGATTCCTTGAACCACCAACCGAGTATCTTTATTTACGAGAACACTCATATTTGTAAAAATCGTTATGTATCAGGATTGAGCAGCCAGTTTAACCACTTTTTCGGCGGCATCTGCGAGTGAGTCAGCCGGTTCAAGGGCAAGACCGCTGTCAGCGAGAATCTTTTTGCCTTGCTCCACATTAGTTCCTTCCAAGCGGACAACCAAGGGAACTTTCATCTCAAGCTTGCGGGCAGCATTAACAATTCCGGTGGCAATCACATCGCACTTCATAATTCCTCCGAAGATGTTTACCAGAATGGCCTTCACCGCATCATCCGATACCAGAATACGGAATGCATTTTCCACCTGCTCTTCGTTGGCTCCGCCCCCAACATCCAAAAAGTTGGCGGGTGATCCACCATAGTGTTTGATAATATCCATGGTGGCCATAGCCAGTCCGGCACCATTTACCATACAGGCCACATTGCCGTCCAATGCGATATAATTTAAATCAAATTTTGAAGCTTCCACCTCCTTGGGATCCTCTTCAGTAAGATCACGCAACTCCACCACATCAGGGTGGCGGAACAAGGCATTGGCATCAAAATTCACTTTGGCATCCAATGCAAGCACATCACCTGTTGGGGTAAGTACCAATGGGTTAATTTCGACTTGCGAGCAATCTTTTGCCCAAAAGAAGTGATACAATTTGGTGACCAACTTTACACACTGCTTGAAGGAATCACCACTTAGTTCAAGGGCAAAGGCAACCTGGCGTGCCTGGTAGGGACGGATACCAAGGGAAGGATCGATCAATATCTTAGTGATCTTCTCGGGGGAAGATTCGGCAACTTCCTCAATATCCACACCACCCTCAGTTGAGGCGATGATAACCGGCTTGGAGGTGGCACGGTCCATCAAAATGGCTAGATAAAACTCCTTATCAATGTCTGAACATTCAGTGAAGTAGACTGTACCCACTTCTTTACCTTCTTCCCCAGTCTGCTTGGTAACCAAGACATTTCCAAGCATAGCTTCGGCTTTTTCTTTGGCTTCAGAGGGAGAGGATACCACATGCACACCTCCTTTAAAACCATTGGTAAAAGTGCCTTTTCCGCGACCACCGGCATGGATTTGTGCCTTCACCACGACCGATTGATCGGAAGAGAAAGAAGAAAGTGCTTGATCGAATTGATCCGCAGACTGAGCAACCGTACCTTTGGGCACGGCAACACCAGCTTCCGCGAAGAGTTGCTTTGCTTGAAATTCGTGAACGTTCATGAGGATAAAAAGCAATCAGAGTGTCAGGGTTCTCTCATCCTTCAAGCCTTTTCCCAAGATGAATCACAAATGATCAAAATTTCTTTATTTTCACTTGCCCGCAAAGAATAATGAAAAGAGAAATAACAGATGCTCAAAGTACTCCCTTTTCTTTTTCTAACCTTCTCCGTTGCTCTTGCGGACTGGCCTCAGTACCATGGTCCGGCAGGGGATAAATCAACCGGGTCAACCATCGTCAGTGGAAACCAATTAAATTCATCTTCCCGGATAATTTGGAAAAGCCCAACCCCGTTTGGTTTTAGTTCCTTTTCGATCCTAGATCATTCAGCATTTACCTTAATAGCAGAAGAGGATGAGGACGGATTACTGCGAGAAGTATGCATCGCTATTGACATAACCTCAGGGAAAAGAATTTGGCAGCAAAATCTAGGAGTGGCCTCATATGGGCATGCCGGTGGAAATGCGGGAACCCCAGATAATTCGGGAGGTGATGGCCCACGCTCGACTCCTTCAGTGAAAGATGGGCAGGTTTTTATCTATGATTCCTCCATGGTCCTGCACTGCCTCTCAGCCAAGTCCGGAAAGAAAATTTGGAAAGTCGATGTGATCGATGATCACGAGGGAGAAAACATCATGTGGAAAAATTCATCTTCTCCCCTGTTGGTTGATGATCTGGTCATTGTTTGTGGGGGAGGTAAAAACCAGAGCTTGATCGCATTTAGTCAGAGAACCGGAAAAGTAAAATGGAAAACTGGTACCGAAACTTTGACCCATACCACTCCTACACTTGCAAAGATTCATGGTTTGGAGCAGGTAATTTTTCTCTGCCGGTCCGGCTTGGTTTCCTTGGAATCCAAAAATGGCAAGGAGTTATGGAGGCAGGCATTTTCCTTTAAGGTATCCACCGCCAGTTCCCCGGTGGTGGCGGATGACCTCGTCTTTTGTTCCGCAGGATATGGTGTCGGTGCCGGCGTTTTTAAAATCTCATTGAATGCCGGAAATTGGGAAAGTGAACAAGTCTGGAGGAAGCGTAACGAATTAATGAATCACTGGAGTACCCCGTTGTATTATGAAGGAAATCTATACGGAATTTTTGGGTTTAAAGAATACGGCAAGGCACCTCTGCAATGTGTTGACTTAAAGACTGGAGAGATTCGCTGGAGTCAAAAGGGGTTTGGTCCTGGTAACTTGATTCGTTCCGGCGATACTCTCTGGGTTTTATCAGACGATGGACAAATCGTTGCCGTCTCTGCGAACTCAAATCGTTACACTGAGTTTGGCAGGTCCAAAATTCTTACAGGCAAATGCTGGACAACCCCAACCATAAGTAAGAATATTTTGCTGGCTCGCAGTACAAAGGAAGCAACTGCCTTATATTTTAAAAAATAATAATTCCAGACCAATCAGCCAACAGTGGGTAATTTTACGATGAGTGTGCTGAAGGGGTTAGCATTTCATTCGGGTCGTAGATAAGCTTTATAGAGTACTATGTTCGGTACACTTAAGTCCAGTCGACACCGATGTTATTACCCTGCTTGTAAGTGTTCCTAAAAACACCTTTCAGGTAAAATCATTCATTTCAAATTCAGGGCCTAGAAATATCCTTAACCAGAGTTTCTACCCCAAATTCGTCTCGCTTGATTTCAATAAACCTTAAAATGTCAGCACACTGGCAGCCATTTTCGAGAAAAGATTTCCAATCCCATAATTCTGCCTTACTCCAAATGATAAACTTTTGATTGTTGCTAAGGTAGTGATGAATGTGGAACTGATCCGCCCCAACAACCACTGCATTGTTTGACTGAATTTTATACATAGGTTCAGCAATTATCTAGATGGTAATCGAATATAAAAAAAGTCAGATGGTGGTAAGAAACCAAAAACCCGTAGAGGCAACTGTGCAAATAAAGACAAAGGAAAGTAAATTAGCGTTCATAAATAATTTTGTTTTATAATTATTTATACTAATTACACCATTTGCGTAAATGGTCAAAATATAATTCATTTTTTTAGTTTGTTAAGCTGGCTTTTTTATTTCTCTTTAACTTTCTTTAACTTTTAACTTTTGACAAGTAAAATAATTATTTTTTATACATTAATAAGACTTTAAAAAATGATTTCCTCGCAAAATGAAGATTTCGTCGCTATTAATGCAAGAGTGACAAGATCAACTTATGAGCAGATGCAAGTTGTATCCAAGTCTTTGGATATCAGCCTTTCCTCTCTCATTGCCAGTTCGGTAAATGAGTATCTGCATCAGGTTACTTCAGAAAAAGGTACTCAGACTGTAGAATTGGAAATTGCTCGTTTTGCTTACGCCAAAAAAAAGAGCTCTGAAAAATAGGGATTGGGGACATGAGCGAGCAACCCGCTAACCCAAATAAATCAAATTCTCTAGAGGTCGAATTTTCTCCTGAATCCTGGAAAACTGAATTTCATGATGACATTACATCCGTCCGCTTAAATGGGGAGAAGATAGCCGAAATTCGCGATCTGATGGATGAGATGAAATCGATCAAGGAAAAAAACGACCGCACCATCAAAGGACTTTCCATTGCCATTATCAGTTTGACCATTATCGGCCTTTGTTTTCTTGGATTTGGACTGAACTATCTGATGAGGTTCAAAGTCGACAAACTTGATGAAATGATCAGCGAAGGGGCCGAACGGTTCGATATGACCAATAAAACCTTCATTCATACTGATGCAATCGTCCAGTTAAGCGATACCTGGCACCCCCTGCTTTGGGACCGCCAACTTCAAGGCTGGTTTGTGCGAAAGCCAAATGGGGCAAAAAGAAATTTTTATGACAATGTCATATTACCGAAAAAAGCTTACCTCGACTTGACCCAATCAAGCCTCACATGGAAACAGTCGAAGTGGCATGCACCCAAGGATTTCCCCATTCAACAAAAAGAGGATAACTAATAATATGGCACAGGGGAAAGATATTTATGTAGCAATCAACGGGCGGGTGACCAAGTCCGTCTATCAGAGAATGCAATATCTTTCCAATGTGCTGGATGTCAGTATGTCTACCCTTATTGCAAATTCGGTGGCAGAATACATCCATCAGGTAACCGATGAAAAAGATGGTACGCCCTCGGTGGATATGGAAATTGCCAGGTTTGCATACTCCAAGAAGAAATCCCAGAAGGAGAATCAATGAAGGACGGTGAGGTAATTGATGAGGAATCGGAAGAGGAAATTGAGCAGGGCACTCCATTGCCTGCAAATTTGGTTGAAGTCGAAACGCCATCGGAAACATGGAAAACAGAATTTAAGAATGAAATTTCCTCGCTGCGGATCAACGGGGAAGATGTGTCCAAAATTCACCGGGCGATGGAAGAGCTTCGTAAAATGCGTGATTCCAGCGACCGTAGCCTTCGTCGCTTAATCATTTTGATCACCTTGTTACTTTGTTCCGGTCTGGGGATCGGGGCGTATTCCTTAAATTACCTTTTGCGATTCAATGCAGACAAAATTGACGAGGTGATCGACTTAAACCTCCTCGCCATTGAGAAGAGCAAGAAAGGAATGATCAAAATTCCCTTGGTCGCAATTTCTTTACTTGAAAAACATCCCAATCAATTGCGCTGGGATGAAACCCGTTCGACTTGGACTTTCCTGGATACTTTTTCCGAGACACGAAAGGGTTTTTCTGATGATTACATGTTTTACTCTCCTGGAGTTATCGAAAATCTAAAAAATGATTTTGGACTTTATTGGAATGGTGATAATTGGAACTGGCCCAAAGGATTTGAGCCAAAGAATTACTGACGAAGGAAAACAAACACTAGTTTTCAAAGTAAAAAAAGAGAAGCCAAGCCCAGGAAGGCAAAAAATCCGACCACATCCGTAACTGTGGTCACGAAAACTCCCGAGGCCAGGGCAGGATCGGTGCCCATACGATCAAGCAGGACGGGAAGAATTATCCCTGACAGTCCAGCGACGATCATGTTAATGATCATCGCTCCCGCAATAATACCGCCCAGCAAATGGGAGGAACCTCCACTATCCCCAAAAATAAAGATGGTCGCCACGCCTGATAAAATAGCAAAGAGCACTCCATTTAAAGTCCCTACAAGCAACTCTTTTCTAATCGCCCGCATTGTATTGTAAGAAGTTAATTCCTTAGTCGCCAAGGCACGCACAGTAATGGTTAGCGTTTGCGTACCAGCATTTCCTCCCATCGAAGCAACAATCGGCATAAGTACGGCAAGGGCCACCATTTGTTCAATGGTGGCATCAAACATACTAATGACCACAGAAGCTAGAGCAGCAGTTACCAAGTTGACCGATAACCAGGCAAAGCGTTTGGCAGAGGATTGGAGCACGCTGTCATCCATGGTTTCCTGCCCCACCCCACCAAGCAGCAAAACATCTTCCTCAAATTCCTCCCGGGCGACTTCCATCACATCATCCACTGTGATCATACCAAGCAACTTTCCCTCTTGATCAACCACTCCGGCGGTGGTGAGGTCATACTTTTCGAAAAGCAGGGCGACTTCTTCCTGCAAAGTGTCTGCGGGCACAAGTACCTGCGTCTCATCGGCAATTTCCCGCATTAAAGTATTTCTTGGAGAACGAAGAATTCGGGATAACGAAATTATCCCAACGGGACGGGCTTCCTCATCCACCACAAATAAATCGAGGAATTCCTCAGGCAGATCGCTCTCTTCGCGCAAGTAGTCAATCGTTTGTCCCACCGTCCAGTTCGTACCAACAGAAACCACATCGGTTTGCATCCTTCGCCCGGCACTTTCCTCAGGAAACGCAAGCCCCACCTCAATATCTTCGCGCTCTTCACGAGGAACGGAACTTAGAACTTCGGCCCGGTCATCCTCATCCATATCCTCGAGGACCTGAACAGCCTCATCCGAATCCATTTCAGTGATGACTTCGGCAACCTCCTCGGGTGTTAGGCTATCGGTAACTTCTTTCCGTAAATGATCTTCTAGCTCAAAGAGAAGATCAGGATCCAACTCGTCTTTTAGAGATTCAACTAGTCTCTTTCGAAGTGACCGGTCAAGTAAGCCAAATGCATCCGCCAGATCAGAATGATGAAAACCTTCCAAAAGAACTTTTAATTGCTCATCAGATCCATTTTCGAGGCGGTGAACAAGTTCATCAAATCTTGCCCGAAACTCACCACTTTTCTCAGGCTCTATTCGATGAATAATCTCTGGACTTTCCTGAATATTTGACATGAATCGGAGAAATTAATGAACCGGGCATGATCTCGGTTGGAGAAGTTAGCAAGTAGTTTTGGAAACCCTGACAATTGTATTGTTATGACAAGTGGAGAGAATTGGCTCAATCCAATTCGAGCAAAAGTCAGATCCTTAATTACTGGTACGTCCTTATTCCGGCACCCAAGTAAGTGCATGGCAAAGTGCTAAACCCAGTGCATCAGCTTGGTCAAAGGGCAAGGCTTGAGGAAGGCCAAGCATCTGGGCAAGTGTATTGGACATCTGTTCCTTACTGGCACGCCCAAATCCAACCACTGCCTGCTTCACCCGCAATGGAGCATATTCAAATACTGGAACATCCCGAATTGCCGCAGCTGAGAGGGCTGCCCCCCTAGCTGCCCCCATGATTTGAGCGGTCTTGAAATTTTGCACATAGATGGTTTCCTCGCAGGATACATGCAACGGTTGCCATAAGTCCATCAAGTGAGCGACAAGTTCATGAATTTTCCCAAGACATCCAATTGATGTTACCTTATTTCCAAGTTTGAGGGTTTCCGAATGAAGCAAGTGATACTTGCTTCCCTCACATTCCAAAATTGCTAGTCCCGTCCCACGCAGGCTTGGATCCACTCCAAGTATTCTTCCACGAAATGGCTTCTTTTTAAGCAATGATTTAGCGTCTAAACCCTTTGGTGATTGGGTTGATTGCCCGGCCAAATGCTTCGCCCATAATTTTCTGGAAGACTTGTTCATTGTAGAATCATAAAATCATGCGCACCCCAGCAACTATGATAAAGAACCAAATCAAACGCTCGAACCAATCCTGGCGAATTAAATTCACCAACCGTGGAGCAATCAACGCTCCAATCAT
>Ga0181589_10001916_pt1 | contig 16313 bp, 17 predicted proteins | sample 071ome_25_FD_132444 | JGI IMG/M metagenome (GOLD analysis project Ga0181589, IMG submission 132444) | Coastal salt marsh microbial communities from the Groves Creek Marsh, Skidaway Island, Georgia - 071410BT metaG (megahit assembly) | ecosystem: Environmental > Aquatic > Marine > Intertidal...
ACCATCTGGGAGCCCAAAGCTTATCATAAAATGCTATCGTTCTTAGCCCTTGGATATTCTTGCCCACGAAAGGTCTTAATCAATTCAGATACAAGGCTTATCGAACCAAAAGACCCAAAACGATTGATGAATGTAAACACACCGGAAGATTACAAAGCAGCTTTGGCACAACTTCAGCATGAGCAATAAATACAATCGGCAAATAATTCTCTCAGAGATAGGAGTAGTTGGCCAGCAAAAGTTGACTGATGCTCGTGTGCTGGTAATAGGATGCGGAGGATTGGGAAGTCCTGTAGCCGATTATTTAGTCCGTGCAGGGATTGGGACGCTTGGCTTGGTTGATAACGACATTATCGACGAGACAAATCTTCACAGACAAATCTTATTTACCGGAGAAGATATTGGAAAGTCAAAGGTGGACGTGGCGAAGCAACGCTTAGTTCTGGTCAACAATCAGGTGAAGATTAATGCGATAAACAAGCGAGTCACAGAGTCGAACATCTCTGAAATCGCCGCAGACTATGACATGGTCGTAGATGGGTCGGATAATTTCCGAACTCGATACGCGGTAAATGATTACTGCAAGCAAGAGAACAAAACTTTGGTTTACGGGGCAGTAAACAAATGGGAAGGCCAATTAACGGTTTTCCATCACAAGGGTGGTCCAGGATTACGTGACTTGTTCCCAGAGATGCCAGAACCGGGCACTATCGAGAACTGCGAGGAAGCCGGGGTGGCAGGACCATTGCCCGGAATGATTGGCTCTTACATGGCACTGGAAGTTATTAAACTGATATGTGATATAGGAGAAGTTTTGTCCGGGAGGTTGATGTTAATTGACGGGTTGTATGGCGATGTGCAGTTCATTCGCTACGGGGCAATTTCAAAGCCTCAAACGATTAAATCGAAGTCGGATGTCATAGATGAAGTGGATTGGAATACGTTTCGTGAAAAATGGGAGGGAATTGCTGAATTGATAGATGTTCGCACCATCGAAGAGCGAATCATGAACGACAAAGGAGGTATTCATGTACCTTCTGACGAAATAGAAACTTGGTTGCTTGATTTTGAAAATGATAAACCCTTGGCCTTTTACTGTGCAACCGGTTTGCGCGCATATGGTGCAGCAAGACTGGCTCAATCCCGTGGAATCAAGTCGATTGTTGTGATTTAGACGAAGCTACTTCTTCTTTCGCTTGTCTTTTGGTTTTAGGTCTTCTTCAATAAGCGAATTCCAATCGTAGGGATTTTCTGCACTCAGGTCAATTGTCTCCTCGTAGGTGCTTTTGTCGATTACTTGCTCTGGAATTTCATATCCCAGCAATAGCTCGATTTCATCTAGAAGGTCTTGTTCGTCTTTACTGCAGAATGAGAGCGCAGAACCTTTGTTTTTTCCTCTTCCGGTACGCCCAATTCGGTGAATGTATTGTTCCGGGTTCTCTGGCAGATCGTAGTTAATTACAATATCCACTCCCGGTATGTCGATACCTCTTGCCGTTACATCGGTAGCAATGAGCAATCGTACCTTTTTGGATGAAAACGCCTGAAGTGCATCCTTACGCTCACTATCGGTTTTGTCGCTATGAATACTGTAGGCACTTATATCTACCCTACCCATCGCCTTAAGAACTCGTTCTGCTCGCACCTTAGTTCGCACAAAGCACAGAATTTTACTCTCCGGGTAATCATTATACATGCGCTCGAGAAAGAAGCGTTTGTCGTCCATTTCAACCCGCACAACGTGGTGGGTGACGTTTTTTGAAACCGGGTTTTTGGGCGAAACTTGGATGCGAATTGGATTGCGCACAATATCGTAAGCCAAGCGCTTTATACGCTGGTTAATGGTTGCGGAGAAGAACAAGGTCTGTCGCTTCTGTGGCAGATGGCGCAACAGGTCTTTTATGTCTTGTATAAAACCTAAATCCAGCATGTGGTCCGCTTCGTCTAGAACCAATATACGTACGTGATTAAGTACCAGGTGCCCTTGGGAACGCAAGTCGAACAGTCTACCGGGTGTTGCGATTATGATATCAACTCCTGACTTTAGCGATTCGATTTGACCATCTTGACTCACCCCGCCATGGAGGCACAATGTCGATAGATTTAGTCCTTCCAATAGACTAGTAAAGACTCGTTCAAGTTGTTCAGCCAATTCGTGTGTGGGCGCGAGTACCACACAATGACAAGTGTTTTCGTCCGGTTTTCGGTTTAACTTAAGTAAGTTTTGGATTACCGGAATGGCGAACGCCGCTGTTTTACCGGTTCCTGTTTGCGCGATTGCTAATACATCTTCCCGTTTAAGAATTGGTCCAATGCATTTGTATTGAATATCGGTTGGGCGGGTAAACCCCATTGAAGCGATGTTATTCTTCAGTCGCTCTGATATTCGATACTCCGTGAAACGCATGTCGCAAAGGTAGGTGTTTACGGGTGCGCAGAAACCCAAACCTCCCCATTCTCAAGAAATTCCTTTTTCCAGATAGGAACGGTTTCTTTAAGTGTGTCGATGGCAAACCTACAAGCGTCGAATGCGGCATCGCGATGCGCAGATCCGACACCGATGATTACAGGGACTTCTTGAATTTTAAGTTCGCCTACTCGATGATAAATCGCGATGTTGTTGATATCAAATTGCTCCAAAGCTCGATCTGCAATTTTTCCCATCTCTTTGATGGCCATGGCTTCATAGGACTCAAAAAATAAATGTGTGACAGACTCACCTTTGGTGGCGTTGCGAACCGTGCCTATGAAATAATCCTCTGCACCGTTTTCGTCTGCTCGGATAAAACGGATAACCTCGTTCAGGTTTAGTGGACTACTCGATATTTTTATTTTTTTTCTCAATTCGTGCAACAAATATTCTAATGTCTCGTTCTAACCCTGGAAAAGGCAAAACTCGTGCTAACACTATTAATCATATACTCGATTCGCAAGGCGATAATCGCGAAGTAATCAACCTCCGCTCACCGGCGGAATTAGGGCTACTACATCACTTTCATTTAACCGTTTATCATCGGTCGCATATTCTTCATTAACCGCAATGGCAAGGCTGTTAAGTTTTTCCATTTTGGGGTATTTAGAAATAACGTATTGACGCAATTCGCCAACGGTTAACGCCAAATTGCTAGGTACTTCAATCGACCTGCTTCCAATAATGTCTTTGGTGATACCAAATGTGAGAACTTTCATATAGCTAGTTTAATGAGCATTCGAATTGAGGCAAAGATAACCAGTAGACCTGTGAGCTTTCGAACGGATGTTTGGGTGAGTTTAGTAACCGTTAAACGTGATCCAATTTGACCACCAATAAAGACGGCAATTAACAAAGGCCAAATTTCGAAAAGAGAATTGGTGTGAGACTTTACTTGCATCTGTCCGGCTAAGCCGGCAAGGGAGTTGACTAGGATGAAGAAACTTGCGGTTGCCGCAATTAGTTTTGGACTACCCCATTTGCTGAGGTGTAAAATAGGTGAGAGGAAGATTCCGCCACCAATGCCTACTAAACCGGATACAAGTCCAATTACGGCTCCTAATATCCCATGAAACCACATAGGTTTTTTGGTCGCTTCACTTCGATCTGCAGGCTTAACAAACACCAAAACACCCGCTAAGAACAATGTAATGCCAAGGAGAAGGTAGAATGGTCTAACATCCAATTGAATCGTGCCACCAATGAATGCTGCAGGAACGCTTAGAAGTACAAATGGGAATACGCGTTTCCTGTCGATAATCTTGTGCTTAATAAAATGATAAGTTCCTCCACTATCTACGATTAGGTTGCAGCACAACGCGATGAATCTTAGACTGCTGGGCTCATAGTTGAAGAATGACAGTATTGCTATGTATCCGGAACCACCTCCAAAACCAACAGATGCATAGATTAGTGCAATGATTCCGAAAAGAATAACTTTCATGCTTAGTTGTCACGCTTTTCGAACGTTTCTTCCTTCTTGAGTCGAACACGCCTAACAATTAAAGCTATTGTAATTATAGCTAAGCCAGCCCAGATAGCTATTTGAATAGTTAAAGCAAGTTTGGTAAACCAATCCATTATTTGAGTTTTACAGCGGTTCCATAGGCTAAGATCTCAGCAGTTCCTTGCATAATCATGGCTGTCGTGAGGCGGACGTTTATGATTGCGTCTGCACCAAGTTGCTCGGCATCTTCAATCATACGTTGCATGGCTTGTTCCCTGCTTTCAGCTTGAAGTTTTGTATACTCTTCAATTTCTCCGCCAACCATATTCTTCAATCCGGCGAATATGTCACGTCCCAAATGTCGAGCTCGAACGGTACTTCCTCGGCATACACCGAGTATTTCAGATACTTCTTTATCGGGAATCTGCTGAGTTGTTGTGATTATCATAGAGCTAAGATAGTAAATGGACGTTGAGAAACTATTTCTTCCGTGTGATAACGTAATCCAATAAGCCGCGAAGAGCCGTGTCATCACTTTTTATGGGAAGCGAATCTAGTACTTCGAGTGCTTTTTGATGGTAGTTTTCTAGGTGCTCTTGAGCGTATGTTATACCGCCCAGTTCGTGAACCAAGCTGATGACTTTGGCTACTTGCTCCTTACTCTTTTTGTCCTTCTTGATCACGCGAATCATCATTTTTCGCGTAGAACTATCCGCTTGCTGTAGCGCGTGAATCAGCGGGAGAGTCATTTTCTTTTCTCGAATATCAATACCGGTTGGTTTCCCAACGTCGGAGGTGCCGTAATCAAACAAATCGTCTTTAATTTGAAAAGCAATTCCAGTGTAAAGTCCAAACTCAGCCATCTTTTTTACAACCTCTTCGGACTGTTGTGTTGAAGCTGCTCCAATTGAGCAACAGCTCGCTATGAGTGACGCTGTTTTCTTTGATATGATATCGTAGTAAACCTCTTCGGTTATATCCAACCGACGGGCTTTCTCCATTTGTAGTAATTCACCTTCGCTCATTTCTTCAACCGCGGTAGATAGAATTTCCAGCATGTCGAAGTCTTTATTCTTCAGTGAAAGCAGCAGGCCTTTAGATAGCAGGTAATCACCTACAAGCACGGCAACTTTGTTCTTCCACAATGCATTGATGGAAAAGAATCCTCGCCGTTTATCGGCATCGTCAACAACATCGTCGTGAACCAAGGTGGCGGTATGAAGTAATTCAACCAAGGAGGCTCCTCGGTAGGTGCGTTCATTCACTTCCCCAAAAAGTTTAGCACAGAGTAATACGAACATGGGGCGCATCTGTTTCCCTTTGCGCTTAACTATGTACGTCATGATGGTGTCGAGTAACGCGACACGACTTTTCATACTTTGTCTAAAGCGCTTTTCAAACTCAACGAGTTCAGAGGAAATGGGTGCCTGAATTTCTTTTAGGCTGAGGGTCATGAATGCTTTTTACGCCTGCAATATAGGACTGGTGAAACTAATATGGTAACAATAAAAAAGGGGCATTGTTTCCAATGCCCCTTAACTAACTCTTCGTGTCGTTTTATTCCTCAACATCTCCTTCCGAGGCGGAGTAGAGAAGTTTTAGAGAATTGATCTTTCGTAATTCTTGTTTGATGTCTTGAATCAACCCCATTCTTACCGATCTGTCTGCTTTAATCGAAGTAGTTAGGTAATCACGGATTCCTTCAGGCTGTTCGTTTTTCTTCATCGTAATGAATACTCCAACGCCATTCGCGCCCTCAACATCTCCAAATTTATCATCGAACTGGATACGTGGTGAGTTACCAAACTCCGCGGTGTTCAATGGAGGACCAACAAGTATGTGGTTCACCCAAGATTTCTTTACGATTTTCTCAACCTCAGAAACCGTTGGCACATTCGTCCGTACAAGTACGGATGGGTCACGCATTTTTGTTGCAACCATGAAGAAGAAAAGTAGCATAAATACGATATCAGGCAGGGCTGATGTATTTATCGCCGGGCTTTCTTTTCCACCGTTCTTTTTAAATTTTGTCATAACTTTTTTTAGTATTCAACAGGTTCTGCTTCCGAAATTTTCATTGGATACTTCTTCTTCACCGCTATCTGCTCGTCGCTCTTGTCAGGCAGATCTGCATAAGACCTTCCGTATTTCGAACTAGAGTATTCATCACGTGCTTCATTGTAGGCTCGAATGAGCTCATTGTACACCTGGACATAACGTTCCACGGATGTACCACGGTCGTTCTTTAGAGAAACAACTGCAGCTTGTGATGAGTCGGAGAAGTTAGGAAGTCTTCCTTCGTTTTGGATGTGCTTTTTAGTTAAATCGGTAAGTGCTTCCAAACGCAAAGGCTTTCGCTCTACGAGAAGTTGATCTGCCGAGTTAACAAGTACCTCCAAAACATTACGGTCGTTTTGCTCCACAACAGGTGGTGGAACATTCGGATCCGGATATGGCGGAAGTTGTACCCGAAGTCCTTTTTGCTGGTCCATCGTGGTTGTTACCAAGAAGAAGACCAAAAGCAAGAAGGCGATGTCGGCCATAGAGCCGGCATTAATTTCAGGTATCTTTCTACTTTTTCGTGGCATAATTAACGATCAAATATGGATTTAACGCCTCCAGCAATCGCTAGGATTACTGTTAGTGCAAGCATTGCAACTGAGGCCCAAACACCGGCGTGAGATGCTTGAAATGTTGGTAACTCAACACCGTATTTTTCTACCATTTTTAGTGAAACTTCATCAGGCGCCATTCCCATCCCTATAAAATATAGGATGGCGAGAACAGCAACTCCAATACCGAAACCGATCAAACTTTTTGGGTTTGTAAGCAATCCAATTACTGCAAGTGCAATGGCTGCTAACGTGGCGATAACACCATAGATAACACCTTGCCAAACACCAAAGTTTGATCCGCTGGTGGAGTCTCCTCTATAGATTTGATAAAAAGCGATCGCAATCAACAGCACAACAATGCCGTAGTATGCGTAACGCCCTATTTTCTGGATATTATTCATTGTTACCTGGCTTTACTACGTTGTTCTTAATCAACATGTCAACCAAACGAATTGAAGAGTCTTCCATGTTGTTCACGATTGAGTCGATTTTCGAAACCAATAGGTTGTAGAAAATCTGGAGGATAATCGCAACGATAAGACCGGCAACAGTTGTCAAAAGTGCAATTTTGATACCACCTGCTACGATTGAAGGCGAGATGTCACCAACAGTTTCGATTGTATCGAATGCCTGGATCATACCAATTACCGTACCCATGAAACCAAGCATTGGTGCAAGTGCGATAAACAATGAGATCCAAACCAATCCTTTTTCTAATTGACCCATTTGAACAGAACCGTATGAAACGACTGATTTTTCAACTTGATCAAGTCCTTCATCAGCGCGATCAAGTCCTTGGTAGAAGATACTAGCAACCGGACCCGCAGTGCTTCTTGCTACTTCTTTAGCCGACTCAATACCACCAGATGTAAGCGCGTCTTCAACTTTCAAGATAAACTTGTCTGAGTTTGTGCTTACGGTGAACAAAGAGATTAATCGCTCAATTACAATAGCTAAACCAAGAATCAAACATAAAAGTGGAAGCGCCATGAATCGTGGATCACCTTCGATGAACTTATCTCGGATAACTGCGATTCCTTCGCTCTCTGCTTCTTCCTCATCAGCTTCTGCCGTAGCATTTCCTGTTTCTTCCATTGACGCAGGAGCAGCTTCTTCAGTGGCTTCTTCTGTAGCACCTTCCTCGTTAGCATCTTCAGCCGGAGCAGCCTCTTCAGTTTGAGTTTCTTCTGCCGGTGCTTCTTCTTGTGCATAAGCCGTAAGGTTCAAACCTATGAACAAGGCAAATGCTAACATCATTACAATCGTTTTTTTCATTACTTCAGATCTTATTAAGATTTTGTCATTGTTGGCAAAAATAGAAAAACTTTGATATAACCCGTTTCGAACTAAAATCAATTTAACTTTAAGCTTTTCGGGCATTTACAGAATGTTGACAACTGATTTTTATTCTTTTTTTTCCGTGTATGTTTGAGCAACTAACCATTTGGGTTTACGAACGGATATGGCAAAGGCAAAAACAGTTTATTTCTGTCAGAATTGTGGAGCATCATCAGCCAAGTGGATTGGCCAGTGTCCTAGCTGCAAACAGTGGAATACATACGTGGAAGAAATCGTGGAGAAAGGCAGTGCCGGTCAAGTGCCTGCTTGGGTTGATACCGACGATAAAAAGTCTATCAGTTCAAATCCAACCCAAATATCCATGCTCAAAAGTGGCCCGGATCAACGTATAACCACAACGGATGGAGAGTTAAATCGGGTTTTGGGTGGAGGCATAGTACTCGGCAGTCTTGTTTTAATCGGAGGCGAACCGGGCATCGGGAAGTCTACGCTAATGCTTCAAACGGCACTTCAACTGGAATCAAAAGTACTTTATGTAAGTGGAGAAGAAAGCGAGCGTCAGTTAAAAATGCGCGCAGACAGAATCGGAATACAAAATGAAGCGTGTTACATCCTAGCAGAGACCGAGATTCAGAAAATCTTCAAACATGTGAAGAAACTAAACCCGGACATTCTAGTCGTGGATTCGGTTCAAACGCTTTTTAGCCGCGCCATTGAATCTACGCCTGGATCAATTTCTCAGATTCGGGAATGTACAGGTCAACTATTACGATATGCCAAAGAGAGTAATACACCGGTGTTGCTCATAGGTCATATCACGAAAGACGGGCAAATTGCCGGTCCCAAAGTGCTTGAGCATATGGTTGATACGGTTCTGCAGTTTGAAGGAGACCGGCATCATGTATATCGAATCCTGCGTTCAGTCAAAAACCGTTTTGGGTCGGCCTCTGAAATGGGAATTTACGAAATGGTGGAAACCGGATTGCGAGAGGTTAGTAATCCATCTGAAGTCCTTATTTCAAACCGCGAGCAACTCTTATCCGGAATCGCAATTGCCGCAGCAGTTGAAGGGGTTCGCCCATTATTAATTGAAACACAAGCATTGGTGAGTACCGCCGTTTATGGCACACCACAACGCAATGTCAATGGTTACGATCTTCGCCGTTTAAACATGCTGTTAGCCGTACTCGAAAAGCGTTGTGGCTTTAAACTGGCGGCGCAAGATGTCTTTGTTAATATAGCAGGCGGACTAAAACTAGACGATCCAGGGATCGATTTGGGCATCGCAGCAGCTGTGTTATCTAGTTATGAAAACATTCCTCTTCCAACATTCACTGCGTTCATAGGTGAAATTGGATTGAGCGGTGAGGTTCGATCAGCAACTCGCATGGATCAGAGGATTGCAGAGGCTGAGAAGTTGGGTTTCGAGGAGGTAATCCTGCATCATTCCGTAGTCAAAAACGTAAAACCTAAATCCATAAAACTCGTGGGGGTGAAGAACATAATGGAAGTGGCAGATTATCTTTTTGGGTAAACCGATTTTAGCACACCATCTCCTCCTTTTTTTTGTTCTGAAACTTGTCCAGTGACTCATTGCCAACGGTAGGCGAATTAGTCACGATTAGTTGATTGAAATTCTCGATCTTTCCAAAGGGGTAGGGGTGGTTACATTCCTACCAAAAACCTTTCACATTATCAAGTTCAAATCTCTGAGCGATTCTAATTGTCCATCATGCGTTTGACACAAAAAGGGCGCTTTTAGGGCTGTTGGTCACGTGCCTCATTCGGTTGCTCCTATAAAAGTTATCACTAAAGAGTTATCGGAGAGCGACGGATTCCAGATCTGGTTTTTCAATTGTCAACACTAATTGCTTTAAAGATTATGACCTAATCAGGTAATAATTAAATATCACTATTCCACTAATTATTAGAATCAGGCTAACCAGAATCCGGTGCCTGCGCCTCATGTCGTTGAGAGTGAATATTCGAACGGAAACGTGTGCAACTAAACCTATTAGCGATATCCTGTTTATAATAGGTAAAGGATCATCAGGAAACATCACAAAAGCGAGGATGATAAACGTTATCAAGATTCCTTGAAAATTGACAAACCGCTTGGCAAAATGCTTAAGTGTATTGTAGAGGTCTTCAAACATTGCCTTCCTAGTAACTAATCGATAAAGTATTGTTTATATGCCGCTTCAACAAAGCCGAATCCGAAGCGATCTAGGGTAGCATCGGTTTGAAGTATCATAATGACATCCTTGGACTCTATGGCTTCTTTTAGGTCGAGGTCTTTTATCATCAATCCGCTCTCAAAGTTCTGAGGATACACTTGTTGGAAGTAATACCAAAATTCTCCGTTCTCGCATGCACGTGTGCTCAAACCAACATCAAACAAGCCCCAGAAATAACTGTCGGCAATGACGGCCGAGGTGATTAATGAATCTTTGTGGCCAAACGTGTAATTTGGATACATCATTGGATAATGGTGAAGTTCTGTCATTAAATTCATGCCTTCCTCCACGTCGGCATCCGTAGATTCTGTTTTCGTAGTAGGTGTGCGTTCGAGCGAGTAAGAAAAATTAGCCACTTGATTCGGATATAACCGGTTCCAATGGTTGATAATACTGTCGGTTGCCAAAACCATCCCATACTTACTCCAATGAATGCCTGTAGTCGGGAAAAGAGGATACGAGGTAGTATCCTTCATCGCACGAAACCAGTTGTGAAAATCAAGGTACGGAATATTCTGTCTCCTAAACTCATCTTTAAATACGGCGTAGTTGGTAGAGTCAGAGGTGTAGTATTTGTAGTAATTGGGGATGTGTTCCGGATAGTAGCTTCCTTTCCCCGGTGCAAACAAAATCTCAAACCTTACGCCAAGCTTGCTCAGTGTATCCTGAATCATACCAACCTTGGTCGCAATCGATTTTATACTATCTCGTCCTAAATAGTCCATTCCGGTAACCGCCTCGATGTACGGAGTCTCATACAAATAGTTGTTCTTACCAACCACAACGTATCGAGCGTTAGCCGCATTGAACATTTGAAAATCCAGTTCGTTAACCAACCGAACCAAGGGCGATTGAAACCCAAACGAGTCGGTGCTGTATTTGTCAAATTGTGATTGAAAATCTCCATCCAGCCATGCATTGATGCCCAAAGTAGGCTTAGGGTGTTTGGTTTGTGCCCCACCCAACGAATTGAAATCCCATACCTTGAACATGCGTTGAGCCCATACAAACGAAAATCCGATCGTTAGGACTGCGAGTAAAATGCGATATGTTCTCTTTGTTGCCACTAGAAACGGAAATAGATAAATGGGTTAAAGGCACCTGTGGCCAGATATCCGGAACTCAAAATGAAGAGCACAACAGCAATCGAAAAGTAAGTAAACAACGATTTGTTCGAGTATGACTGAGTGAAAAAATGAACGCTCCAGTGTTGGCCAATTTTCGTCAGTGTTATAAAACTGAATACGAGACCAATCAAACCTATTACAACAAACTTGGTATTAAATACTTGTATGGGCCAAGTCCCACTAAAATCAAATAACGCTCTGTAGAACAACCCGATCTTTTCTGTTTCTTCAATCCGAAATACGACCCAACCGATTACGACAATGAAAAAGGTCAGAGGAATACGAATCCACCTGGCTCGATTGGTTTTTGATAAACCGATTAAACGTTCTGTCACCAAGAAAAAACCATGAAATGCACCCCATAGTATAAAATTCCAACTCGCACCATGCCACAAGCCGGATAGAAGAAAAACAACAAACAAATTGCGATAGGTGAGCAGTGTTGACTTCCGAGATCCACCCAATGGGATATACAAATAGTCTCGCATGAAACTGCCTAAGGTGATATGCCATCTGCGCCAAAACTCAGTGATGCTTGCACTGGTATATGGACTTTCGAAATTCTCAGGAAATCTGAAGCCCATCATTTTCCCAAGTCCAATGGCCATATCACTGTATCCGGCAAAATCGAAATAGATCTGAAAGGTGTAAGCCAGAATTCCGACCCATGCTATAGTCGATGTCCAACCACCCGGGCTCATGGCAAAGATCACATCCGCCGTTTCTGCCATGGTGTTTGCAATGATGACCTTTTTGGCTAAGCCCACACTAAACCGGATAAAACCGTCGACGATCTGATTCGATTTGAATTCGCGATTTCGAATTTCTTCGGAGATCAGTCCATATCGAACAATGGGTCCTGCAATCAGCTGCGGAAACATCATGATGTACAGCATGTAATCCGTAACCGAGTTGAGTGGTTTGTTCTGCTTGCGATAGATATCCATCGAGTAGGTAAGGGTCTGGAAGGTGTAAAATGAGATCCCGATGGGCAAGGCTATTTCGGCCACATTCAGATGTCCGATATTCAGCCCCATCAATACGCTATTCACATTGTCCACAAAGAAGTTCATGTACTTGAAATACACTAGTAATCCTAGATTCAGCACAATGGACAAACTCAGCAAACGCTTCCTCAACCGCCCTTCAGAGCGATGCATGCGCAGTACAAGAAAGTAATCGATGGCCGTTGAAGCCAGTAGGATAAAAACAAATTTAGGAGCCCCCCATGCGTAAAAAATGATACTGCCAATCAGCAGAACAAGATTTCGAAACCGATTTGGGGCAATTGCATACAACAAAAAGAACAGCGGTAAAAAGAAGTACAGAAATGTGATGCCGCTGAATACCATGAGTTTCTAATTCACGAATTTACGCGGATGTCGCTTACATCAAAGGAGGTCTTTAACCTTGGATTTTATTGTGACGGATGTACCGTTGGTAAACCCAACCGTTTTGTCCTTTGAATACCCCAAACTCACTTGATCCAAGTTGATGAGGTATAGTTTGTCTACAAAGCGAAATGAATCCCCAATGAGTATGTCGTCAAATTCTGAGATATCCCGTTTACTATCTACCGAGTGACCATCAATAAAATGGATAGAGCTTCCGATGTCTGAGGATTCAATGTAGGTGATATCCTTTACCGGTGTAAACACCAGTCCGGCAGATGTAATAACCGGAATCTTGGTGAATTTACTTGTGAGAATCCCATTCACCATTTGATACGCCGTAGTTGTGTTAGTCTTGTGGCTGATAGCATCCTTAACTGCTGCCTGCAACTCTTCAATGTCAAGTGGCTTGAATAAACATTTAATCCCGGAGAATTTTAGGGCTTTGATAGAGTATTCGTCATAAGCCGTTACGAAAATGATTTCAAAATCTATCTCGTCAATTTCCTTTAGAATTTGGAAGGAATCACCCTCTTTTAACGTGATGTCAAGAAAAACCAATTGAGGCTTGTAATCTTCAATAGCACGCAATGCACCAGCAATGTCTTCTGCATCGGCAACAACCTCCACCTCAGGGCAGAATGCACCGAGCAAGGTTTTGATTACTTCCCTGCTTTTTAATTCATCATCTACAATGAGTGCTCTAGTCTTCGACATGGTCTTTTTCGGTTACAATAGGAAGTATTAAGGTCACACGTGTACCGGAAGCCTCACCTTTTTCATCGAATAAGTCTTTGATGAAAAACTCAGGACTTTCATCTCGATCTTGGGTAAGAACCTTAAGTCGCTCGCTGGTAACTCGAATACCTTGTGATTTATGTTTCTTGGTACGCTGCGCATTAAGCTCGGCACTTTTATCTCTGCCTATGCCATTGTCTTCGATCACACATTGAAGGTTTTTGTTCTTACGTGTAAATCTGATGGTTAAGACTCGGTTATTTTGTTTTGGTAGCAATCCATGAACAATTGCGTTTTCTACATAAGGCTGTACCAACATGCTGGGTACAAATGTTCTTTTGGGGTCTAAACTTTCGTCGATGGTTATGCTAAAATCCAATTGCTGCTCCATCCGCAGTTTTTCCAATTCCAAGTATGTTGACAACCACTCGTATTCTTCGTGCAGACTGATGTACTTCACCCGAGCATTCTGAAGAATCATACGCATCAAACTGGAGAATTTGGTGAGGTAGGTATAGGCTTCCTTTGGCTCGTTTTTGAGCACGAAGTACTGGATGGAGTTCAGACTGTTGAAGATGAAGTGCGGGTTCATCTGACTTCTCAATGCCTTCAACTCGAGATCAACCATTTTGTGCTGATAGGAAAGTGCAATCGATTTAGTACGCTGCCGGAAGATTAGAAGAATGATGCCTAAAATACCCAGCACAACGAGCGATCTAAACCACCAGGTTGACCAATACGGGGGAAGTACACGTATAACAATGGAACGCTGTGTCTCTTCCCAGTTCCCGAGCTTACTCGATGCACGTACGTTAAAGGTATACGTTCCCGGAGACAGATTGGTGTAGAATGCTTCTTGTCTGTTTTCCGCATCAATCCATTCGTCGTCAAAGCCTTCTAATTGATATGCGTACAGATTGTCGTCGTGACTAACAAAGTTTAGTGCAGCAAATTCAATACTGATAAGGTTCTCATTGTGTGAGACTAAAATCTCTTTGAGGTAGTTGATGTCTCGCTTAAATCCGACAGATTTATTCGCTTTTTTAAAGTCGGTAAACGCAATTTGAGGAGGTGCTATTTTGTTGAGGATTACATCCGGTTTGAAATAATTAAAACCTTTCTGTCCTCCAAAATAGAGCGTATTGTCACGGCTCTTGCAGTAGGCGCCTTCATTGTATTCCAAGCTTTGTAAGTAATGGCTCAAATTGAACGTGGTGAACGAATTTGAACCCATGTCCCATTTGATGATGCCGTCATTGGTGCTCAACCAAAAGTCATTGTTCTCTCCTCGGAGGATTCCATACACGACGTCGTTTGGGAGACCGTTCTGACTGGTTATGGAAGTGAATATTCCGGCTTTTCGGTCAAATATGTTCAAACCACCACCATATGTTCCTATGATAAAAGAGTCGTTTCCAATCGGTTCGATACACATCATGGAATTGGTTGAAGGACTTGTTGAATCTTCCGGGTCATGTTGGAGCACCAATTCCGCATTTAAGTTGTCGCGGTTAAAGATGTGCAGTCCTGTTCGGAAGGTGACCAAAAGGAATTCATTCCTGGCTGTATCCTCGTATATCTGGTAGATTGGGTTATTGTTCAAGTACCCGGTTTGGTACATAGTGTATCGTTTGGTCTCCCGGTCGAATCGAGCAATTCCCCATCGGGTTGCAATCCATAGCATGCCGTCGCTGTCTTCCATGATGTGCATCACGGTTTGCGTTTTAATCTCTTTGCGTTGAGGTGGATAATGGGTGAACTTTTCTGTTGAGCGGTCAAACGAAAACAGGCCTTCGTCTCGTGTTCCCACCCAAAGAACACCCTCTTTGTCCTCGTATATTGCACGAACGGCTCTAGACTCAACATCACCATCCTGAATCACCGGATAGATAATAATCTCCTCCGTTCTGGGATTAAACCTACTGAGGCCTCCGCCCAAAGTGCCCGACCAAATCATACCATCTTTGGTCTCGTACATGGAGTACATGTTGTTGTTTACGGGCTTCCCTTCGTGAACAAAATCCCTGAATAGGTGAAATAGCCGTTGGTTGGGATCGTACTTGCTAATTCCTACTTGGCAACCAAACCAAAGTATGCCTTGAGCACTCGTATAACTAACATTTACCTTGTCGCCAATTAAACTACGATAGTTAAAAGGGTTATGTCGATAGGTTACAAATTCGTCTCCCGTAAACTTCATTAAACCCGCTCCTCGAGTCCCAATCCAGAGACTACCGGAACTATCCATGTTTACGAAAGTTGTGAAATTTGCATAACGAATTCTTGGTGATGGAATGGCAACAACCTCATCGCGTTTGATGTCCCAGATTTGCAAGCCTTGCCCGTCTGTTGCTACGTATAACTTGGTTCCAAAATGAAGTATATCATTTACTGCTTGATTCGAGAATGGTTGAAGTGAGCTGAAAGTTTTGAATACCCCGTTGTTATAAAGTACTATACCTTCAAGGCTTCCTACCCAGAGACCCAAACCATTTGCCTCCTGATTAATGCATTTGATGTAGTTGTTTGGAATTAAACTATTGGTGTCGTTATAAATCAACCAACTTTCTTGATCTACGTCCAAAACAGCTAATCCTCCGCCATCGGTACCAACCAATATCCTCCCGCTTTTATCCTGCTGGATGCAATTGATTTGATACCTGTTTGGATTTCCCTCAGTGTCTTTAAATCGGAGGTGTTCGAAAGTTTTAGTCTTTTTATTGAAGCGATCAATGTTACCGGAGTAGGTGCCTACCCACAGATAACCTTTGCTGTCTTCAAATAGTGCAGTGAGGTGATTGTCTGAAAGAGAATTCGAGTCGCGTATATCGTGTTTATAGACTTTTAGTTTGTATCCATCATAGCGATGCAGCCCTTCGGCAGTGGCAAACCACATAAATCCATCATCACCTTGCACAATGCCGGATACCGTGCTTTGTGACAAACCATCTTCTCGACCGATATTGTCAAAGTGAATAATGTCGTCTTG
>Ga0181589_10001918_pt1 | contig 16307 bp, 34 predicted proteins | sample 071ome_25_FD_132444 | JGI IMG/M metagenome (GOLD analysis project Ga0181589, IMG submission 132444) | Coastal salt marsh microbial communities from the Groves Creek Marsh, Skidaway Island, Georgia - 071410BT metaG (megahit assembly) | ecosystem: Environmental > Aquatic > Marine > Intertidal...
ATTCAAGTATGATACCTTCTGATCCAATTATTATTGAAGAGCTAAGGAAAATCTAATGGCATCAGGTGCTTTTGACTTATTTCTCGTTTATGAATTTATTAAGAGATTAGCTACACCATTTAATGAGTGGGAAGCATATGATCTTGGTATTATTGATGAACGTGGAAATATTCTAAAAAAGAAAACAGAGCGCAATAAAACTACGAAAGAGCGTGCAGCCTTTGGTAAGTTTGATTTGCTTGTTCTTAAATTAAAGAAGTTACTTGAAAAGTTACCAGCCGGACAAACTCGTGTTGGTTCTTATGCTGCAGCTCTATGGTTAATTAAGGAACACCAGCAAAAAGGTGTTGATATAATTACGGAAGAAGCATTATTAGAATATATTGATATTGCCGAAAGCTTAGATATAAATGAAAAGTTTGAAGCTGAATTTGGTGAAGAGATTGCAAACTCAGTAGGTTCTGGTAAAGTTGCCGGTATTGGTTATGGACCAGATGGTGAAGTTGGCTTTACGCCAAAGATGATGAAAAAATATAAAGATAGAAATAAAAAGGACGCACCAAAGAAAAGGTTACGTGATATACTATGAAACTTTCGGCAGTTCTTTTTATTATTATAATGACTATGGGTGGAATTGGTTATTGGTATTACACCGACACACAGAAGACTATAGCCATATTAACAGAAAATAACGCAAAACTTGAAATGGCTGTGGCTACCAATGAGGAAGCCCTAAAGAGTATGCAACAAGATTATGCGGCTATAGCTGAAGAGAATAAAAAAATTAACGCAGCATATGCGGAAATACGAAGACAAAATAATAGATTATCTGAAAAACTAGCAGATATGGATTTAGGATTACTTGCGGCTGAAAAGCCCGAATCAATTGAAAGAGCAGTGAATCGAGGAACTATAAATGCTGGAAGATGTTTTGAATTATTATCAGGCGCTGAGCTAACGGAGATTGAAAAGAATGCAAAAGATGACGTCACTTTTAACAAAGAGTGCCCTTGGCTTTACGATGATTATAAGTCTCGCGGCATGCTCACCTCAAGTACAACAGATTGAGGTTAGTGCAAAACCTGTAAAGAAACCGGAGTTAGTATTACCTCCAGTTGATCAATTAAATATGCGTAAAGTTGAATGGACTATACTTAATGCTGATAATATAGATGAAAAGCTAGCTAAGCTAATCAGCGATGGTAAACCATTTGGACTATTTGTTTTGACCGGTGAAGGGTATGAAAACCTAGGATTGAATTTTAGTGATATCCGCGCTATGGTGCAACAACAACAAAAAATTATTTTAGCATACGAAAATTACTATAAAGAAGTAAACGATGCTATAGACGACGCAAACAAAGAAAGAGTAGAGTAATGGATCTAGAAAACGTAGCCGATCGTTTAGATCGCATGGAACAAAAGATCGATAAGATGGCAGACATGATGATATCATTAGCTCGCACTGAAGAAAAGCTGTACTCTTTAGAAGCGGATCGTGCTAATCTTGTTGATCGTATTAATAGACACTCAGAAAAGCTAGACTTGCTTAATGACGAGGTAAAAGAAAATTCAAGAGTAACTGCTAACATTGTAAAGCTTACCTGGATTATCATAGGTGCAATCGCAGTAGCTTTTGTAAAAATGTTCTTTATGACATAAAACGGTGTACAAACACACTCGTTATGGTATAATCATAATATTACTATACCGAGGTAAATATGAATCATATAGACATGAAGTATGCGGGTATTCTCAGTACCCGTTTAGATCGATTTGCGATTAAGTCTTATAGTCCATATAAGGCTAATTTGAGATGTCCTATTTGTGGAGATTCTCAAAAATCAAAAGTAAAAGCACGAGGTTGGATCCTCGATAAAGACAATAAAGCATTTTATTATTGCCACAATTGTGGTGTATCACTTAAGTTTGATAGGTTCTTACAAACAATAGATCCTTCTCTTTATAATGAATATGTTATTGACTCAAAGATTGAGCGTGATCTATTAAATCCTAAGCCAATCAAACCGCTTGATAAGCTTACTATGAAAAAGCCAGCGTTTCAAAAAGGTAAGTCACCACTTCTTAAAATTAAAAAAGTTTCATCATTGAAACAAAATCATCCCGTAAAAAAATATTTGCAAAAACGGCAGATTCCTACGAACGCGCATTATAAATTATATTATGCTTCTAAATTTAATGACTGGGTAAATTCTATAATCCCAAACAAACTCTCGTCTAAAGATGAGCCGCGGCTGGTTCTTCCCTTTATCGATGAGAAAGGTAATATGTTTGGATTTACTGGACGAGCCTTCGATCCGAATAGTCTTCGCTATCTTACTATTATGATTGACGAGGATAAGCCTAAAATTTTTGGACTTAATGAAATAGACTTTCACAAACAATACTACGTTGTAGAAGGTCCAATTGATAGTCTGTTTATTCGTAATGCTGTTGCTATGGCTGGTGCTGATGGTAACTCAAAGGGTTTAGAAAATATTGAGAATGCAGTGTACGTATTTGATAATGAACCGCGCAATGGTGAAATCGTAAAACGTATGGAACGTGTACTTGAACGTGGAAATAAAGTGGTGATATGGCCTGAGTCAATTATTGACAAAGATATAAATGATATGTTTGTATCCGGCCTTGATCCACAAGCAATTATTGATTCGAATATATATTCGGGTCTTGAAGGTAAATTGAAGTTAAGTTATTGGAGAAAATGTTAATGAAAGCGCGACTAGTTTCGTATAGCCAGCCAACGAATAGAATTTATGGTGGAGAACTTGCAGCAGGAGGCCTAGATAATATACAAGATTTAGTTGCTTACTGTGCACGAGTTTCAAATCCAGCTAATCAAAATAATACAAAGACTACATCTAAATTACTTGACTATTTAATTAAACATAAACATTGGTCACCATTTGAAATGGCTAGTGCTTGCATCGAAATCGAAACAACTCGTGACATTGCGCGACAACTTTTAAGACACCGTTCATTTTCTTTTCAAGAATTTTCTCAACGGTATGCTGACATCCGAGATCTTGATGATAATTTTGTGGTAAGAGAAGCTCGTTTACAAGATGAAAAAAATCGTCAGAATAGTATTGAGCATGATGATAATGAACTTACTGCATGGTGGAATGCTCAACAAACCTTAGTCATTGACCAAGTAAAAAGAATTTATAGTGAAGCAATTGAAAGAGGAATTGCTAAAGAGCAAGCAAGAGCAATCTTACCAGAAGGTAATACTGTATCTCGTTTGTATGTAAATGGAACAATTCGTAGTTGGATTCATTATATTGAACTACGCTCTGCAAATGGAACACAAAAAGAACATATGGAGTTAGCCCAAGAAGTAGCCAAAGCAATTGCACAAATCTGCCCACTCACCAATCAATACATTAACACATAACAATAAGAGGTACGAATGCTTAAAGTAGTTCCCAATAACCAAGATAGAGATACGCGCGTATTAATGTCTGAAACTAAATTCTATGAAGGATATTCTAGATGGGATGAAGACAAAGGAAGATACGAAACCTGGGAAGAAGCTGTAACTCGCGTAATGGATATGCACCGCGAGTATTACAAAGATCAAATGACTCCAAAGCTTTCTCAATTGATTGACGAAGCCGAGTCTCTTTATAAATTAAAATATGCTTTAGGTGCTCAACGTGCTTTGCAGTTTGGTGGTGAACAATTACTTAAGCAACAAATGAAAATGTATAACTGTACGTCAACATACGCTGACCGTGCGGCTTTCTTTGGTGAAGTGTTCTATATTCTATTGTGTGGTGCTGGTGCAGGATTTTCTGTACAAAAACATCATGTTGAAAAAATGCCAAACTTACAAGAACGTAAGAAGCAAGCAAAAGGTTATATTGTAGAAGATTCTATTGAAGGATGGGCTGACTCTCTTGCTGTTCTTATGTCGTCATACTTTGTAGGTGGTGGAACTCATCCGGACTTTGAAGGTCGTAAAGTATACTTTGACTTGTCTCAAATTCGACCAAAAGGTGCTATGATTTCTGGTGGATTTAAAGCGCCAGGACCAGAACCACTACGTCGTGCACTTGATAAGATTGAACATATGCTACAAGGTATTGTTTTGTCAGGCCGCACGGCACTAAAGCCCGTTGAAGTCTATGATATTGCAATGCACGCTGCTGATGCTGTATTGTCAGGTGGTGTACGTCGTTCTGCTACTATTTGCTTGTTTAGCCATGATGATGAAGAAATGATGAAAGCAAAAACTGGAAACTGGTTTATTGATAACCCACAACGCGGTCGTTCAAATAACTCAGCAGTGATTGTACGTAATGAGATTTCAAAAGAAGATTTTTCAAAGCTTATGACTTCTATTAAAGAGTTTGGTGAACCAGGATTTTATTTTGTAGAAGATAAAGACTTCACAACTAACCCATGTGTTGAGATTGGAATGTATCCACAGATCGACGGTGAGTCTGGTTGGCAGGGTTGCAACCTTACTGAAATCAATGGTGGTAAGTGTACTACAAAAGAAGAGTTCTTTAAAGCATGTCGTGCTGCTTCTATTATGGGTACACTGCAGGCTGGTTACACTAACTTTAACTATATCACTGAAGCTTCGAAGCGTATCTTTGAGCGTGAAGCCTTGTTAGGTGTATCTATTACTGGTTGGATGAATAATCCCGATGTACTACTCGATGAAAATATCCAGCGTGAAGGAGCTAAGATTGTCAAACAAATTAATGAAACCGTTGCAAAGCTCATTGGAATCAATCCAGCGGCCAGAACAACTTGCGTCAAACCATCTGGAAACGCTTCAGTATTATTACAAACTGCTAGCGGTATTCATGCCGAGCATAGCCCTCGCTATATTCGCCATGTACAGCTAAACAAAGAATCTGAAGTAGCTCAGCTTATTGCAGAAACAAATCCATATATGGTTGAAGAGTCAGTATGGTCTGCGGGTAAAACTGACTATGTTGTTGGATTCCCAATTATTTCGCCTGAAGGTTCTCTATATCGTGAAGAACTATATGGTAAAAATCTTCTCGAAAAAGTTAAGCTAGTTCAGCAAAACTGGGTAGAAGCGGGTACAAGTGAAAAGCGTTGTGCTCATCCAAAACTACGCCATAATGTGTCAAATACTGTTACAGTACAAGACCATCAGTGGAAAGAAGTAGAAGATTACGTTTATGAAAATCGTGGTTATTATGCTGGTATCTCATTCCTTGGTGGATCTGGTGATAAAGATTTCAACCAAGCACCTATGACCGAAGTATTGACTGAAGATCAAATCGTAAATAAATATGGTAAAGCTGCATTGTTTGCTGCTGGTTTGATTGTAGATACTCGTAAAGGCTTTAACGATCTGTGGGAAGCTACATCAGTTGCTCAAATGCCTGAAGAATATCGTGGAGAAATTTCTGATCTACGTGCTGAGTGGATTCGTCGTTTCAAAAAGTTTGCAGACAACTACTTTATGGGTGATATGAAAGATGCAGAATATTGTTTGAAAGACGTGTTCCTATTGCACAAATGGACAAAGATTCAGCAAAACATTCAACCAATTGACTTTGCGGCTCAACTTGAAACTAAAAAGTTTACAGATGTAGATACTATTGGCTCTGCTGCGTGTGTCGGTGGTGCATGCGAAATCACTTTCTAAAATGTGGATTACACGTAATAAAGAAGGTGAGCTTATTGGAATGTCTCCTCGTAAAGAGGAGGCAATGATTATTGCTGAAAAGTCACATAAGCGTGATGAATATATAATCCAAGAAGCGTTAGATCAAGTAGAACTATTTGAGATATATCGTTCTTATTATAAAACAAGATCTGTATAAGGAGAAACATTAATGGGTTTAAGGCATGAAGATCAGTGTTTGTTTTGCGATACTGAGTTTACAGTAACAACAGAAGACGAAGACGATGAAGTTGTCTTTTGCCCATTTTGTGGTGAAGAACTATATGAAAATGAAGAGGACGAGCTTGACGATATCTATGAGGATGATGACTGGGATTAATGTGGTATTATGGTGACACTGAGTTCACCAGTGATATGATCTGTGATTATGTTGGTTATGTTTATTGTATTACTGATTTGAGCAATAATAAAAAATATATTGGTAAAAAACTATTTAAGTCTACTCGTAAGCTCCCTCCCTTAAAGGGTCAAAAGCGTAGACGTACTAAAATACTTGAAAGCGATTGGATGGACTATTATGGATCTTCTGAAGAAGTTAAAATGCTTGTAGAAGAAAAAGGCCCATCCAACTTTCACCGTGAGATAATCCACCTATGTAATACTAAAGGTGAAATGAGTTATCTCGAAGCTAAAGAACAATTTGATAGAGAAGTTTTATTGTCAGACGACTACTATAACGAGTTTATAGGTTGTAAAATACACAGCCGTCACGTAAAAAACTTGAAAAAAAATCACAACTAATTGTTTTTAAAGCAAACTTTTTTTCAAAAAACTATTGACATTTGCTGTTAAAAGACTTATATTAGATATATAAGGAATAACGGAGAATCAATATGTTACTACCAAATGGCTCAATGATCCACAACGATGTTATCGAATCTTTTAAACGCGCTGTTGAAAATAACGAAAACATTGAAAGTGGTGAAATCAATTGGAACTTTGTTGAATCTGATATGTTCATGGATCTTCGCATGTTTTATGCTTCTGAATATATCATCGAATGTTTTGACGTTTTAGCTGACAACCTAGAAGGAGTAGCATAATGAAGTGGCAAGTACAAGCAAATAACGCTAAAGGCGATTTTGTAATCGAATTGTTTGAATGTGCTAAAGAAGCAGACATTCGTCATAAGCAACTTTATAATGAGGTTGACGATCGTGGTCTGTGGAAGTGGGGTACTATCCGTACTATCAATTTAGAGTACAACCGTGAAGATCTAATCACTGGTATTCTTGGTCAAAATCGTGAAGGTAAAGTTCCTAATTGTGTAGCGGAGGTAGTGTAATGAAACGTCAATGGTTAGCAGATCAAATCTTTGTAGAAGAAGAACAGCGTCGTATTGAACCATATACTATGCAAGGTGAGCAATCATCAATGGTTCAATCAGATATGAAGAAGTGGGCTCAGAAAGAAGGCATGTGGCCACAGATAGATTATAAAGCCATGATTGATGCCCATGCAGAAGCTCGTGGTTGGACTCAAGAAGAGTTCACTGGTTTAGAAATTATAGAATAGGAGTCTAATATGACAATTGGAATGTTTATGGTAATTGAAATTTTCTTAATGTGTGCGTTATCTTTCCTTATGGGTTGGATGGTTGGTGCTAATAAAGGCGCTGCAGATACTAATAAGATTTGGCAGGAGGAATATAAGAAAATGTCAGAGAGTCAATAGACTCTTTTCTGGATACGTCCGTGCAGAGGGCAGGCCACCTAAAAGCACTGTTAATTAGTTTCGGTCAAATCAGAGCGGCAACGTCAATAAGGCCGTGCGAAGAGATTGGAGATACTAAGGGCGTATTCAGTAAGGAGTTTAATATGCGAACTGTACACTATGTAGGATTCAGAGGTGATGAATATGTAAGAGCTCGTCGTATCTGGGGTGGGCCTGCATATATCCACAAAGACTACGACGATAGAGTCTTTACTGAAGTTGGTGACGATGATGTAGTAATCTTTGGTCCAAAATATAAATACACTAAATGGGTCTGGGATGCTAGTGGAGATTGCTAATGGAATTTGTTTTTTACGCAATTGGAGTGACAATAGCTGTTATTGGAGCTATAGTGTACTTAGTTTATACTGAAGTGCAATCCATGGATCAGAATATGTGGAATCAAAATAATGCTTTAAAGCAAAAGATCGCTCAGCTTGAGGGGGAAGTGCTCTCCCTCAACAAAACTATTTCTGAAATAAAAGAAGAAAAAAGTGAAAAAAGTGAAGAATAGCTATTGACATTTGTGAAAAAAGTATTAGATTAGATATATAACTAGTGAAAGGTACAATATGTTAGATCCACATTGCATGACTCCAGCTCAATATACAATTGCAAACTTTGGTCGTACTATGATGACTATGGCCGCAACTGAAAAAAATGATATGCTATCGAATGCATATGCTCGTGTTGGAGAACATCTTGCTGAAAAGGCTTCTTTCAAAGGTCTAACTGAACTAGACCATCAAATCCTACGTTTCGCAAAGGCTCGTCAAAATGTTTAATATTGAATACGACATTCTTGAAGAACTTAACATAGGTGATACTCAGCTTCGCCTTGTACAAAATATCAGTAATAAAAAGAAAGCTATACAGCTATATTCTTCATTGTCTAGTCAATGGAATGTTACGCATCGTTATGACGTAGAAAATCAATGGCAGACTTGGAAAAAGACTGCTGAGAATATCGCAAGGAGAAAGACATGAAACTCCCTATAGCAATGGCGGTTGCACTTACCGCAAGTACAGCATCAGCTGAAAGAATTAACGCTTACATAGAAGATGTTTATCGTACTGTTTATGAAGACGTACCATATACTACTCAAGAATGTGTTAATGTACAAGTGCATAACAATCAAGGTTCTGCTGGTGCAGATGCTTTAGCCGGCATGATTATTGGTGGAATACTTGGTAAAGGTTTAACGGGTAATGATGATGGCGCTGCAATTGGTGCAATCCTTGGTGGTATTGCTGGTGCAGAAGATAACGCTAAAAGAAATCGTAATACACAACCAACTACTCAGCGTAAGTGTACTAACGTAACTCGATACACACGAGAAGAACGTACGATCTATAGTCATACAACAATTACGTTTAAAGTAGACGGCCAAACATATACCTCAACCTTTGTTAAATAAGGTAATAATAATGACTAAACCATATGACTTAGAAGAAAAAATTATGGATTGTTGGGCTATTTGCAATGATCTCAAAACTGCTTATACGCAGATTTGTGATGGTGAACGTGAACCAACTATTGATGAAATAACTAATGCTCTTATGGGTATGCAACAACTCTATGAATGGAAGTTCGAGCAACTATTCTTTACTTATGAACAAATGCTAAAAACATTAAGAGATGAAAAAGAATTTGAAAATTTGTCTCCTTAGCTCAGCAGGATAGAGCAAGTGCCTTCTAAGCACTAGGCCGTGGGTTCGAATCCTACAGGGGACGCCAGTTAAAATCCACCCAACGATCTGCAGTCTTTGGAATGGTGTGTGACCCTCAGCACGTTATGAGGCACGGTCTTCCGGTGTACAGAGAAGATAGGTGGGGAGGCACCGCGGAAAGTCTCCCCACTGAATATTAAAAGGAGATAAGCTATGGCTTGGTTATTAATATTAGTTACTTATTGGGATGGTCAAATTATGACTGTTGGCAATGGTGTATTTGAAACGCATATGGAATGCTTTACTGCTCGAGAACAATTAAGTTTTGATGTTGGAGGTCAGCATGGACACTTTCCACCTAACTTTCAAGCAATCTGTATGAGAATTGAAGTGAAAGAATAATGTGGGTTTTGTTTGTTATAAGTCTTGTTCAAGGTGAGTTAAAATATACTCAATATGATAGTTATCAAACTCGCTGGGATTGTTCAACTGCGCAGTTAATACTTGAGACTGATCTTGTAAATGGAGAGGATTCAGTGTGTGTAAATCAGGATTAAGTCTTCTTATTCCTAATACTTTACTTACTGGATATTCTAAAAAAGAAACTTCATCGCCTTGGTTACCGCCAAGCATTAAGTAATATTCTTTACCATTTTTTGTTACATTCTTTACGTAAAATCCTACGTGTCCTTGCCAACCATCATCACCTCTCGAGAATATAACAACATCACCTATCTTAGGTTCTTTTACTCGAGTGCCCCAAGTTAAAAAACTACGAGCCATAAGAGGAACATTGCTTACACTTTCAGATCCTGCATAACCAGCTTCGTTTAGTATGCTATTTGTAAATGCTGCACACCATTCTATACGAGAAGGATCTATACCTAAGTAATTGAGTAATAACTTACGATCTTTTACTTCATGGTATCCTAGATAATTTGTTGCTAGCAATACGTGAGCAGGAGAATCCGGGTTATTTTGGACCTCCTCAGAAATGTTACATGCAGTTAAGAATATGAGTGATAGTAGTAATATATGCTTCATAACCTTTTATTTATTATAAATAGAAATAAGATTAAGTTTAACAACAAAAAGGAAGCATATGGATTTAGACGAATGGTTCGTCCATTTTGTCGATGACCCATGTGACGATATAAGCGGTCCGCTTTTACATTTATGGTTTAATTAATTATGTTTTTAAATACTGAAAGATTTTTTGTAAATAATAAAGTAGTTGCACAACGATATGATAAATGTCGAGTATGCGACGAATATGATAAAGTTAAAAAAATCTGTAAAGTATGCAAATGCTTTATGCCTGCTAAGCGTAAAATAGCAAAGGCAACTTGTCCTCTAGGGAAATGGTAATATGATAGAATTTACTGAAGTTAAAATACCTAGATTGAAAGAATGGAAATATACATGGGTTACACCGACCGGTAGAAATATTGAGCTTAATCTTTATCACGATCTTCAAAGAAAAGTTGCCTATGGCGCGATTCGTGATCCAGCATTAAGCCAACAAGAAAATTTTTCGCTCACTGGACAGGAGGGTTATTACGCTATTCGGTTCATTCGAACTATTATAGCTATAGGAAAACATCATGCAGAAAAACATCCAGAAATCGAACGTATAGTATTTGATGTGAATAAAGACGATACATCTCGTATTCGTCTATACGATAGCTGGTTGTCTAAACACGGAGGTGGGCGTGTTCCACAAGATCGTAAATTCTATATGAGAACAAATGATCATGTGTATTTTAGTATTCCCACCAAAAACTTAAAATAAGAGGTGAAGATATGAATGAAGATATTCAAACAGACGAACCGATTGTATATAGACCATCACGCGGAGAACGACTCAAACGATCTATAGCAGCTAGGTTAAGACGAAAAGAAACTAAAATTCAAAAAGAAGTACACTCTTATAAAGAAGAAAAAGAAGCCCGTGAAAGGCTTCAGACAAAACGCCAAATTGAAAAACAAAAGAAAATGAAAGTGAGAAAAGATTATGCCATGGCCTCGAAAAAACAGACCGCCTAAAGGTCGCAGAAAAATTGGTTCGAATAAGCGTAAAGCACGATCCAAAAACGCAAAAAGGAATAAGTAAATGTTTATTGCAATAGTTTTGATATGCCAAGCCGGTGTTGCTGAATTAAACAACTGCTTTGTATCAATGGCACCATACATCTTTCCAACAGAAAAACAGTGTATCGATTCTATTGCAATAGCAGCAGCCTCTGGTAAATTTACAGCTATGCCAGAAGATCCAACAGCTCAACCATTTTATCCAACAGACTATGTTTGTTATAATTGGTTAGAAGAAAAACCTAATCCTTCATAAAAGATAAAGCTATTCTTTTGTAAGAGGTTATGCATAATACATAGCCTCCTTTATCGTATACAATATATTTATTTTTATACCGTATTATTTTCATTGCTCAACATATAAGCATGCCATATTTTCGCGTTCATTTGATACCATAACACTAGCTTTACTTAGCTCAGTTACGCATTCTTTTTCTGTGCCAAACGTATCAACGTGATAGTATTTGATTCCATTAACACCTAATTGCATCCATAATAGTATCCACATTTTACCACTTTCCTTGACTAACTCCGATAAAATAGAATATAACAAATAGTATTGCTGCTGATACCAATGCAGCTATAATTCCAACAAGCCATTCTATTATAGCTTGTTTTCTTTCTTCTGCTGCATAGATCGCTTCTTTACGTTCTTTACGCATTTGTCCTTCTATAGCAACAATTTGGTCCCATGCAGATGGGCCATAATATAAGCTAATATAGCTACGTAATTCTTCACGCATTTCTTTTGCTTTTTGCTTTTGGCCCCAGACTTCTAATGCATTTTGTTCTATTTCACTAGCACCAAAAACCTTCTTAAAAAAAGGAGGATCTTGAGCTTGCTTATGCGCAAAGTCTAAGTCTGAAAGAGATGTAGCCCATTGATTAAGAGTGGAACCCATCTCTGAAATTTCTTTTCCTGTAGCAATAGCACTTTTAATGCCATTGTACGCCGCTGTCGCCATTCCTATGGCGCTGACTGGATCAATCATTTTCTTTCCTAACTTCTGGTATTCTTAAAACTTTATGGGCAAACCATTTTAAAAATCTTTTAAGAGTGTTTACCAACCATTCATTAAAGAAATGTCTAAACAATCTTACTAATATTAGTATAGGAGAATATAAAACATCAAAAACTATAAGAAGCAGGTCGACAATTAAGTCAATCATACTGTCGACGTTCCATAGCTCCTTTAGTTTATGTTTTATTCTTTTAATCATTTAATGGATTATCCAAAGCCTCTTGTAATTTCTCATGAATATCTTTATCAAGTTGTCTCATAGAAGCATCAATACGGTCTTCAGTTTCTCTCATAGTATTACGTACATCTTTTTCAGATTCACGTATTACAGCTTCAACTTCTCTTATAGATGATGTTACATCTTTCTGAACCTGATTCATTTCATTTCGCACACCCTCGAGTGTAGCCTCAATAGAGTTTTGCGAATCCTTTACTCTATCCTCAGATGCGTCGGTCTTATCTTCGAGTCTTTCAACAAGCTTTTCCATTTCCAATACATCTGCTCTTAAATCAGATTTAATGTCACGTGTATATTCAATTGCTTCTTCAATACGAAGCATTTGTTCATCCATCTTTAACATTACTTGAGCGTTTTCTGCTGCTATAGCATCTACGTCAATGTTTTGAACAACTTCTCTCATATCCATATAGTCTTTATAAAATTCAAATCCAGCCCATGCACCTCCAGCTAGAGTCGAAAGTGCGGTGAGGACTACCATCATTTTACCACCGCGGAAAGTCATTCCCGCAAATTCGAACTCTGCCATGCGATTACTCCTTCGCCTTTGCTACTTCTTTATCGTAGTCTTCACGCGAAACAATTTCTTCGCGTAAAAGTTTTTCTCTATTTGCCATATGCTTCATTTGTATTACGTCTTTTGATCCACCAAAATAAGCAACAGCATGTCCTTCTTCAATAAGAACATCAGTGACCATACGCTCATCACCTTCAAACTCTTCAACAATAAAATCACCAAGGATACGACCAAATTTACCTTTCATATCCTCACCGTTTTTACTTACTTGAGTTTTAAGAATTGCATACTCGCCTAATAATTCTTGTAATCTATACTTTGACGCTAATCCAAAAAGCTTTTCAACTTTATCAGATGTACGCGACTCAGGCGTATCAATACCCATGATACGCACTCGCTCGTCGGTAAGGACGATACCAAAACCTAGATCAATATCTACATCTACAGTATCGCCATCAACGACTCTATTAATTTTTGCTCTATACTCGTACATTAATAATCATCATCCGAGCTAGAACCTTTGCCTTTTGAATATGCTTGAGCACCAAAGAATGCTGCAACCAAACCAGCAATAGCTACAAAATATGTTGGTGCAATATCACCAATAATGTCGGCCGCTCCACCTACGTCAAAGAACGAAGTAACCAAAATAAGAATAGGATACAACAACATACCCCAAAGGGCAAACCATGCCATAGCACGTATTTGATCTTCTTTTTTATCTTCGTTTTCACGCAATCTTTGTTTATGTTCAAACTCTGCAATTTCTTTTGCACGAGCCATTTCTTCATCGGTAATTACTCCATCACCGTCTGCGTCTAATGCTGCATACTTTGATCCAGCTTCGAGTGTTTTTGCTGCCATTTGATTATCCTTTCTTCCAAATTGTCCAAGCGCCATAAGCAATTGCAATACCTGCAGCAATCTTTGCTAATGGTGCTAAAAATAAAACCATAAGACCTAGAGCAATCAATGCCGCTCCATCCCATGATGTTCTCTCCTTGAGTCTACTTTTTATCCAGTTCATCGAGTCTCCTTTCGATTTCATCGATTTTTTTAGTAACCTTTGGATACCTTTTCCGCCATGCTTCAGGATCGTCTTGTAACCAATCCCAACCAAAGCGATCAATTAAATAATCTAGAAACGCATCAACCTTTGACATAAGGTAAAGTGCTGCATGCGTATTTCGAAACCATGCCAAAAATGCTGCACCAACGAGTGATCCAGCAATAGCTGTATAAATCCATAATGTATCGCCAAACATTCTAGCAATCAAATCCATTATTCTTCTCCGTGTATTTTACATAGTTACCCATACCGTGATCTCTTGCGCCATCGAATGGTTTTTTATTTTTCCATGCGGTAAAGCGACCACGCCATCCATCTTTAAATCTTTGCCAATAAGTCATCTTGCGAACATTGCCGTAAAAGTTAATATAACGTAGTGTACCGTGGTGTCTGTAACCTAAAAATGCAAATGGTACTTTTGGTACAATATCGTTATTGTTTACATGGCGATAGTGTGGGCAAGCAATTGATTTAACAAATTTTCTCGTGCCTGCGCGCGGGGATCCATATGTGTATAAGCATGTCACCTGATCACCTAACCTGCTAGCGGCGATCGTTGACATTGCACCACCTAATGAATGGCCCGTAATGAATAATTGTTTTCCATCAGCGTGATGAATATGCTTTCCAATTTCATCCCATACTTTATTCACTTCTTCTTGGAATCCATTGTGTACAAACCCTTGACCATTATTTGCTCTATCAGGTAATGCATTTAGATCTGCTTTAATATCTGAAAATTGACTAGGCTCAGTGCCACGAAAGCATAAAGCAAATTCTTTTTTATTCCAAACAATATGTACTTGTGCACCATCATCGCTAATAAAGCGATGATTCTTATATCCAAGTTTATCAAACTTTGGCTTAGCTTCTTTTGCATTTAAATATGCAATGCTAGCCATTTGTGCCATTTTATGGCAATGTTCTATATGTTCCATAGTTCACCTCTCGTATTGTTGTCTTACCATTTCGTTATGTTTACTATCCGAAGCGCCATTAAAGAAACGTGCCGCAGGATTATCATAATTTTGCTGGCCTTCGTAAATATCTTTAGGTTTATAAAAGTCTGCATCAGCTATTTGATCTTGTTGATACGCTCTAAAGTTTGGATTGTATCCTAGTAATGCAGCTTGAGCATCTTCATCATCACTGCCAGCTAATGCTGCAGCTACTAATTCATCTTCTTCTTCGTTTGAAACTGGCTCAACTAATTCTTCTTCTTGGTTAGATTCTTCGGTTTGTTCTCTTATAACGTTTTGTTCTAACTTAATTAAATTCATAATCGCATCATTGACTGCATTGTCTAACGCTGCTATTTCAAAAGATTCTACAGTGATATCAATTTGAATCTTATTTTCTTGCATTCCATTGTTTTCTAAAAGCTGAGCTTGCATTGTTTGATTTAGATCTATAGATCCATCAGCAGACATTCCACTACTAGTCAGTGACTGTTGTTGAGATTGCTGAGAAGAATTTTGAGCTTCTTGCATTGATTGTTGAGATTGTTGTTGGGATTGTTGGCTTGTTTGTTGAGATTGATTTATGTCACTCAACGCTGCTAACTCAGTAGCTGCTAAAGTATTTTCTATTGTAGATGCAGCGTCTGCTAAAGCATTAGCTTCTGCGTTTTGAGCTACAGACAAAGCGTCAACATTTGAAGTTTGTTTTTCTTCAGGTTGAGCTTCTGCGATTTCTACTGGTACTTCTTCAATTATAGCTGCAGGTTCTTCTAATGACTCTAATACCGCTAGCTCGTCTTCCGATAAAGGGATAGATCCAGTAGACTCAATAATTACTAATTCTTTTACTGCTGGATCTTCTGCTGGAGCTTCACCAATAAATCCTTCACAGGTAGGATCTACAATAGGGATTTGCTTACAAGGATCTAGAGGTTCAACAACTAATATACTGTAAATCGCAGCAGAACCAAATTCGGGTCCATAGTAACCAGCCCAATAGCCTGCATCATATGCTTCTACTTCAAGTGTAATTGTATCAATGTCTTCACCTGAAATAAACGGATCATACCAATGCATACCATATTTTTGTTCCCAATCGTAAATATAGTAAGAATAATCCCACTCGCGCTCGTCTAATATATTACCGTCTTTATCTTTTACTGTTACAGTTACAATAAGTGGATCAGCAGAAGATTGATTTTGTTGGACAAAATAATTGGTATCAGCATTTTTAACTCGCCATTGCCAGCGATAACCAACAACAGTAATTCCTGCAACTTTAAGAGCCTCAGCTATAGCATCTTGGGTTTGAGCAATAACAGTCTGACC
>Ga0181589_10001943_pt1 | contig 16215 bp, 20 predicted proteins | sample 071ome_25_FD_132444 | JGI IMG/M metagenome (GOLD analysis project Ga0181589, IMG submission 132444) | Coastal salt marsh microbial communities from the Groves Creek Marsh, Skidaway Island, Georgia - 071410BT metaG (megahit assembly) | ecosystem: Environmental > Aquatic > Marine > Intertidal...
GTATTCAATCACAACAATGTCTCTGATCGAAAAATTCAAGAAAGATGTTAGCACTCTTCGCTCTGCTGCTAACGGGGATATCTACCTTGATGTAAAGAGTCCGAAACTTTATAAGAAAGTACGCCGCTATTATGAAAATAATGGCGTTGTATTTTCAGGAGATCCCCTTGATGACTATGAAATGCTGATGGATTATCTCTATCAAGACCTCTCTACTATTGAGGTTGCATAATGAAAGTCATTCAGAAACCTACCGTTCTTATGGAGCGGTTTCCTTATCGTTATGTTCAGGTTGGTAAGTTGGAAATCAACGGAATGCCTGATTGCCGCATTCAAAAGGTAGACTCCTATACTGGACGCTACCGTGATATGTATCTCTGTGATAACGAGATGCAACTCATGACTGCTATGGAAGACCACGATTATACTTGTTGGTTGGATCCTGATAATGTCCCTGCTTATGTCAAGGATGATGATGAAGACATGGAGAGTCTTTAAAAAACCTGGTGGAGTCAATCCCCTTATGCCCGTGATGGAGACACGATAAAAACCCTGGTCGGGATGGTCAAATGACCCTCGGAGTTTCTTGCTTCTCTAAAGAGCAAGTGGTGCGGATGGGGTTTATACTCCCGCCCTGTTTCTTGCTTCAGGTCAAAGAGCAAGTGGCGTGCATGTAAAGACCTAGTGGGACGGTTGCACAAACCGTCCTTTTTTAGTATAATAATAAAAAAAGATTCGAATGAAGTTTCTAACATTCCTAAACTCTGGATGTCTTGATATTTGTCTGAATATGTTGAAGTCCGCTGAGAATGTGGGTATCAATATGGATGACTTTATGATTGCCTGTATGGACGAGGAAGTTTATAATTCCCTCTCTACTGCTGGATACAAAGGTGCTTTTCTTTATATGGATCAGCAACTGAAGGAATATCAGGACTGGACTTTTAACCAGAACAGTGGATTTAGAAATATTGTCAGGCATAAGTGGAAGATCATTGATCAGGTTCAAAAAGAACATCCTAACTTAATGTGGGTTGATACTGATATTGTGTTCAAAGAGAATCCAGTAGAGATCCTTACAGGGCACGAAGAAGTATTGTTTCAGACTGATGCTCCTGGTTCTACAATCTGCACTGGGTTTATGGTGTTTAATGAAACTGCAGAGTGTCGTCAATTGGTTGCTGAGTGTGGAGCAGACGAGACTGACGATGATCAACTCATTATGAATCGTATTGCTCTGACCAAATATAACGACCATGTTGCCTTATTGTCAGAAGATCTATTCCCTAACGGCAATGTGTATTATCAACAAGGTAAAAAGTCAAACGCAATGATCGTCCACAATAACTGGATGGTCGGTGTGGAAACTAAAATCAATAAGTTCAAGGAGGAAGGACTGTGGTTTATCTGAATCAAGACTATCTGAGACCAAAGTCTCTGACCCCCACATATCCTCCATACCATCAAGGTGAGTATATTGAGGAATACTTCTATAGTCACTATCAGCAGTTGGAGACTAAGCCTGAGCGTGAGTATATTGATATCTTCTGGTCTAATATTTTTTGTAATAAGATCTGGGCTGGTCAACCCTATCCAGATCTGCAGAATCTTCTCTATGAGACACTGAGTTCTGATGGAAAATACTTTACAGTTTGTCAGCAAGATGACGGACCTTTTGAGGATTTTCCAGAAGACACTATGATCTTCTCTGCTGGTGGTAATCGTAAGAAGGGTAATGTGATACCCATTCCGCTAGTCTGCTCCTCCATTCCAAAAGAGGCAATACCCGAAAGAGGTCACAAGTATTTTGCATCCTTTATTGGATCTAATACCTATTGGGTTAGAACTGATATGGTTAAGGCATTTCGTGGCAAAGACGATTGTCTAGTCAAGGCAGGAAACTGGGATATCAATGTAGGTGAAGAAAAGTTGAATAACTTTATACATGTTATGTCTGCTTCTAAGTTCTCCCTGTGCCCCAGAGGGTATGGGACAACAAGTTTCAGACTCTATGAATCCTTTCAACTCGGAACAGTTCCAGTTTATATTTCAGACGATCATGCACTTCCTTGGTCTGATGAATTAGATTGGGAAGAGTTTTGTGTTATAATTGATGATGATCATATTGGTCAAACTTACGATATTCTCAAGAGTATTTCAGACGATACATACAATGAGATGTTGAAGAAGGGTCAAGAACTTTATCAAGATTACTTCTCTCTTCAAGGTGTCTTTGAAAACATTATTAAACGGGTGTAATGCATAAAATTTTTGTTTGTCATCATCCACCACTGACACATAGAAAAGAGTATCTTGATAACTTTTTTTCTTCTAAGAATATAGAAGTTGAGTGGATAGAAAAGTTTTCCCCAGAAGAGATTGTTGAAGATTATGATCAGATCGTTGGCGTAAAAGATCTTGTCATAAATCCAAATGTTCCTGGAGTTCAGCAAAACCAGTATACCTTGTATGAGAATGCTGGGAGGAAGGTAACTATTCCAGAACTTTCTTTATATCTGAAACATCAATATTGCTTCGAACAACAAATCAAGAATGAGTATAATCTAATTGTTATCTTGGAAGATGACATCATGCTTCCAGATAATTTCGAAGAATATCTGGATATTTGTCAATCTGAATTTCTTAAACATGATCCAAAACTTGATTGTTTGATGTTGGGTAGTTGTTTTGGATTTAGATCTCCATACGTTAGAGAGAATAGGTTAATTCACTATGGGTCTAATCAGTTGACAAGATGCACTCATGCAATGATGTTCTCTTTAGATGCTGCTAAAAAGATCGTAGAGAATCTTTATCCTGTGAATTGGCCAATTGATTTCAAGTTAAATGAAATCATAATCAAGGAAGACTTGAAAGTTGCCTGGACTGAACCATCCTTGCAACAGGCATCTCATTTAAATTTAGATAAATCTTTTATACAACCATGAAAATAACATTCTCAGACTTCTGGCAATATCCAAAAGCATTTGATCCTAATAATAATTTCTTTATTCACATCATCCGTGATTTGTTTGAGGATGTTGAAATCGTTGATCCTGAAGATGCTGATGTAATGTTCTTCAGTTTGTTTGGTAATGAGAATGGTCGATATAAGGATTGTAAGAAAGTATTCTTTACTGGTGAGAATGTAAGACCAAATTTCAAAAGGTGTGATTATTCATTGACTTTTGACTTTGAAGAAAGTGAAGGAAAGAACTTTAGACTTCCTCTTTGGTATCTTTATATTGATTGGTTTGGTGTGGAATCATATGATAACCCAGATTGGTTGATTCCAGAGACGTATTTGTATGGAGAAAGTGAATTTACCAAGAGGAGGAAGAATGACTTCTGCTCCATCGTTTATGGTAAAGCAGTTGAGTCGAGGATACAAGCAGTCAATAATATTTCCAAGTATAAACCTGTAGATGTTTGGGGAAAGGCAAATCCAAGAAATCCCATTCCTGATGGTGAAAAGTATAAGTTAGATTTAATATCTGCATATAAGTTTTCATTATGCTATGAGAACTCTGTAACTCCTGGATATCATACTGAGAAACTACTTCATGGAATGGTTGCTGGAAATATTCCAATCTACTATGGAGACAAAACTGTAGATCAAGACTTCAATCCAGAAAGATTTATCAATGCAGTTGATATGTCTGATGAAGAGTTGCTTGAGAGAATTATTGAAATAGATGAGTCAGATAAGTTGTATAATGAAATGCTTAGTCAACCTATCTTTAATAAAGAAGTATCACTTGATAGCGTTAGAAAATTTTTGTATGAGGTTCTATCATGAATGTTCACTTAGTATCTTTCGGTGCTCCGTTTGAAAATTTTGTTAGAGCACATTTTAGATTTGTTGAAAATGCAAAATCCTTTCGGGAGTTTTCTAGTATAAATCTATTTTCTGAAAGGAACATATACGATTTTTCAAAAGAAATTGAACCATATAAAAATTTTCTATCCTCTACTCGTGGTTATGGGTATTGGATGTGGAAGTATTTTTTGTTGTCTGAGATTATGAAGAATGTCTCAGAGGATGATTTGGTTTGTTACGCTGACATTGGATGCACTTTCAACCCTCAAGGAATGCTTAACTTTGAAGGATATAAGACGATAGCATCAGACTTTGGATCTTTGTGTTTTGATCTTGGTCATTTGGAAAGAGCATATACGAAGATGGATACTTATTTGAAGATCTTTCCAGATACTATGGAACATTTAAACACAGGTCAAAGGTGCGCCACAACATTCTTTCTTAAGAATACTAAAGAAAATAGAGATATTGTTGAAGAGATAAAAGAAATTTGTGTGGAAGACAATCATTACTACATTACCGATGCTCCTTCCACAGAACCTAATCATTCGGAGTTTAGAGAACATAGGCATGATCAGTCAGTCTTTTCTCTTATAAGTAAGAAGTATAAGTTTTATTGTATTCCTGATCAAACTTATTGGGCTCCAGATTGGAATAACTCTGGAAGAGACTATCCCATATGGGCTACTAGAAACAAATTCTGAATTAAAATGAGAACAGCACTTTTACTTTGTGGGCAGATGAGAACCTTTGATCATCCTAAAGTTCTTGAATATATGAATAGGTTGATCAATAAATTTGATTGTGATGTCTTTATTTCTACTTGGAAAGATAGGGGAGTTTCTTTATGGAGTGTCCATTCGCAAGACAAAAATCTTTACAGTGATGTAAAAGATCAGGAGATAACAAAAGAATGTATTTCTATTATAGACAATATTAAAGATTATAAGATAGCAGACTTTGATGAATATCTACATGTTGAATGTAGTCCACATATAAAAAGTCTTCTAGTTAATAATGTATGGAGTGTTGGTGCTAACAGCAATCCACAGTTTTATACAATGCATGTTGCTTCAGAAATGAAGAAAAAGTATGAAAAGGAAAATGGATTTGTTTATGATGTTGTAATCAAAAGTCGCCCAGATTTTCTACAAGTTCATAGCGATATTGAAAAGTATTTTGGTAACTTGAAAAATACTTGTTATCATATAAACACTGGCAGATCTTATGCTCCTAATAGAGTTTATGATATCTTCTTGATGTCAGACTCTAAGACAATGGATGTTGTGTGTAACTCTTGGATAGATTATGATAGGTTGGTAGAAACAAATTATCCTGGAGCTGGCAAATACGATGCCTGCAGACTTCTCTATGCTCAGTGTATGGAAAATGGTATAGATACTGTTAGTTTTGATAAAGTTCTTGGGGATGCGTTGAGACTTGAAAATTACTCTGACTATCAATTCTTTGAAAATTTGTTTATATAAAAATGATTAGTAGAAATTATTGTTTATTAGATAATAAAAATCATCTAGACGAACTGGCTACATTCAAAAACTTTCCAGTTTTCATGGGTTGTGTTGATACTCCAGTGGAAGAAGATTTATTTTATGATCAGATCTGGGGAGTTTCTAATAGTGGATTGGTTCAACTAAAAAATTTAATTGATCCAGATATCCTTTATGAAAACACACATACTCCTGGTAGTGTAGGTAAGATTTGGAAAGATCATCATAAAAGATTTTTTGAATTCATATCTCAGAACTCTCATGGTATCGATAGATATCTTGAAATTGGTGGTGCTTCTGGTAGTCTATGGAATAATTTTTCTAACCTAAAAGATAATTTTAAGTATGAAATTATTGAACCATCCTACCAAGAATCCAATGACAACAGAATGACATACGTCAGAGGATTTTATGAAACTCAAGTTTTTGAGAGCAAATATAAGTGCATTATTCATTCACATGTTTTTGAGCATGTCTACAATCCAATAGAGTTTCTCAAAAAAATATCTAACGATCTCTGTGATAACGGAGTGCAGTTTATATCAATTCCAAACATGAGGTATTGGTTGAAACGGGGATACACTAATACTATAAATTTTGAACATACTTTCTATGTTGATGAGTTTGTTTTAGAAGATCTGTTATCTAAAACTGGATTTGTTGTAGAAAAGAAAGTAGTTGATAACCATTCAGTTTTTATCAAAGCAGTAAAGTCTGAAAATACTGATAAGATTAACATTGACTTTGGATATGTTAAAGATCTATTTTTGGATTACATTTATCTTCTAAGGAGTGATGTATCAGATATTATGAATAGTATTAAAGATGATAATGTGTATCTCTTTGGTGCTCATATATTCTCCCAAACTCTTTTAAATTTTGGTCTTGACGAAAAGAAAATTATATCAATATTAGACAATGATCCTAAGAAGAAAGATCGTAGATTATATGGCACTAATTTAAAAATAGAATCTCCAGAAGTTCTTAAAGGAGTTGATAATCCAATAGTTATACTTCGAGCAGGAGTTTATACGGAAGAGATTTCATCACAAATTTTAGAAATAAATCCATCAACAAAGTTTGTATGAAAATAGCATTGCTTTTGGTCGGTAGACTTGACAGTTTTGTCAAGGATTATGATTCTTTGAAGGAGATTGTCTTAGATAGACTTTCTCCTGATATTTTTTTCTCTGGTCATCCAAACAAAGCAGGTATAGAGTATTGTCGTGAAAAAGTTGAAGAACTTTGGAAACCCAAGAAATATATTTTGCGAGAATATACTGAAGAAGTTAGGAAAGAAGTTCATCCAAATGACAGAAGGTTTGAGCGTGGTATGTGCCCAACGCCACATACTTGGTTATCTGGAATGTATAATTTAAAGTTAGCAAACAAATTAAAGAAAGAATATGAAGAGGAGAATGGATTTACATACGATGTTTGTATCAAATCAAGAACAGATGTCATATGGCATACTCCTATAACTGAGAATGAGTTGGAGCGAGCAAAGGAAGATGGAAATATTCTAGTCCCAACCGCTTGGGATTTTAAATCTATTAGCACCTTTGGTGTATCAGATACCTCAGCAGTTTGTAACTCTAACACTATGGATAAGTATTCATCATGTATTGATTACATCGACCAATATTTTGATGAGGGTAATGTATTTCATCCGGAGACCTACAATGGTATTCATATAGATAGGATGGAATTAACAAGAATTCCTGTTAATACTGGAATAGATCCTTTCACAAAGCAACCAAATAGATCTGGTTGGTTTGTCATGGACCCCGATAGACGTTCTTGGTGAATTATGAAATTTGCTATTTGTTTTTTTGGATACCCTAGATTTTATGATCTATGGAAGAATACTTTTGGAAACTTTTACAATGGATGTGATGTAGATTACTATGCACATTTTTGGGAAGATGATAATTTAGATAAGGATAAGTTACTCTCGGAGTTTGATTTTAAAGAAGTAGTTTTGGAAAAACAAAAAGAAGACTTCTTTGAAATACCAGAGGGAACAGATCTGTCTAAGATAACAAAGAGTGTTTTTCAAACACTGTCTCCACTTTACTCTCTAAAAAGAGTTGGTGAGATGATAGAAAAGTTTGATACTGAATATGATTTTGTTATTATTACCAGAACTGATGTTGGGTGTATCTGCGATGAAACCATATCGGAATATCAATTAGACAAAAACGAACTTTATTTTTCATACGTCAAAGGTAGTGAGTGGTTAAACACTCATCTTGACGCTAAATGGTTTTGTGGATCTGCAGAAAAAATCTTAAGGATTTGTGAAATCTATGATAATTTGACAAACTATTTGGTAAATGATAAAATATCTTTGTGCCATCATAGATTATTTTTTCACAGTTTAAAAGAATATCGTGATCAAATGAATATGGTTTGTGTAAATCCAACTACTATTAATGGCGGTTGGTTCTTCTTAAGAAACGGAACGACATCGGAAATTTAATTATCACAACAATATGAACATTTTATTCCCAATTGCTGGTCTTGGAACTAGATTTAAAAACAATGGATATATTGATCCTAAACCATTTGTAAAGTTCAAAGGAAAGCCACTGATTGAGTGGGCTATTTCTTCTCTGAAACTCACTGGTAAGTATTACATTATTGTTAATGGTTTGGAAAGTGAGTATGTTAAAATTCTGAATAAAATCAAAGATAAGTATTATCTTGATCTTGAGATTGTTGACATTGGAAAATCAACTCTTGGTCAAGCAGAGACTTGTCTGTTAGGGATTGAAAAGGCGAGTATCAATCCTTCCGAACCTCTCATCATTACTAACTGCGATCAATATACTCCATGGAACTCAAATAAGTTTTTGAGTTTTGTTAGGGATAATGATCCTGATGGTGTTGTTAGCACTTATAACCATCCAAATATTCAACTTGGATCTGATAGTCCTTATAGCCACATTGAACTCAATGATGAAGGATATGCGACTCGTTTAGCGGAGAAAGTCGCTATTTCTTCTTTGGCACTCAATGGAATCTTCTATTGGAAAGAAGGTAACTATTTCATTCAAAGTGCCCAGCAGTTAATGTCTGATGACACTGATGCTGGTTGGTCCACTGGTAAAATGTCCTGTGTCAAAGAGAAGTATGTTTCTTTGACCTACAACTATTTGATTTCTGAGGGTAAAAAGGTTATGAACTATCATATGGCAGACGACGAATTCGTTTCTCTTGGTAGTCCAAATGATATTATGCTGCAGATTAAGCGTCAGAATGTGATGCAGGCAGTTGAGGATCTCCGTAATGGTAAACCTATCGTTATGGTTGATGATTATGATCGTGAGTTTGAGGGCGACATTGTTCTTGCTGCTGAAAAAGCAACTGAAGAAAACCTGCTCTTTGCTATGCGCCATGCTCGTGGTCTGATGTGTCTCCCTTGCACTCAGGAGAAACTTGATCAGTTTGGTATTCCTATGATGCATACCAACGGTTGTGATGCATTTGGAACTCCTTTTGCAACCAGTATTGATGCTGTTGAGGGAGCAACCACTGGTATGTCTGTTGGAGATCGTGTTGCTACTATCAGCACTTTTGTTTCTGATAAGTCTGCACCTTCTTCTCTTGCTCAACCTGGTCACCTGTTCCCTCTTCGTGCTCGTCCTGGTCTTCTTACCGAACGTCGTGGTCACACTGAAGGTTGTGTAGAAATCTTGAAACTTGCTGGTATGAAGCAAGTTGGTGTGATCATTGAGATTATGGATGAATATGGTAAGATGATTAAGGGAGATGCTCTGAAGCAGTTTGCCGATATCTACAACCTCACCTTTGTTTCTATTGAGGAATTGTATGATGAGGTTTACAATAAGGAATCTTCTGGTAGCGTTCCTTTGTCTGCGGTAGACGAAAAGACTCTTGAATCTATGGCTAAAATCTGATGGAGTTTACCACTAGAGCATATAATAGTTTTGCCCTGAATCCCAAAACAAAGGCAAGTATTATTAAAACTAGTGAAGAAGAAAGATTGAAGGGAGAAGCAGAATACTATCTGGATCTCCCTGATGATCTCAGAGTCTTCTTCCCTAGAATGATTGATTGTGATCTGACTCCTCCATATACTATGGAATTGGAGTTGTATGCATATGATAATCTTGGGAATGTAATGGTTTCTTCAAGTTATAATGATAGTTTTTGGGAAAAAACTTTTGACTTTCTTTTAGGATATATCAACGCATATAAAGAGTCGGAATCTATTCCAGCGAACCGTGAAGATTCTCTTCTGATGTTTGTTGACAAGACTGAGAGAGAATATGTGAAGTTGATGCATGACTTTGATTTCTTCAGATCTTTGAGACTTGAAGAAGAGTTTGTTTTGAACGGCAAACCTTTAAAATCTTTCAATCTAATCTGGGGAAAACTCAAAGAGTTTATTGAAACCAAACTGATTGAAGATAACTTCTATTACATTCATGGAGATCTTTGCTTTAGTAATATTCTTTATGGAATCAATCCAATCACAAAGGATTTGATTCTTAAAATGATTGATCCTAGAGGAGTGTTTGGGAAGACAAAATACTTTGGGGATCCTTATTACGATTTGGCAAAGATTTCACATTCTTGCAGTGGTGGATATGAATACTTCATCTACGATCAGTTTCAAGTAGATGTAGAGTCTAACAAATTCTTTCTTGATTTCAAGAATGAGTCTAACAAAGATAAGATAAATTCTAAGTTTGTAAAACTTGTTGATGAATTTAAATTTGATTATCAAAAGATTAGACTTATTGAAGGTTGTATCTTCGTTGGAATGTGTGCAAGACACTATGATAGTCTGGAAAGACAGAAGGCTATGTTTATTACTGGTCTTAAAATATTGAATGAGATTTATGAAACACTATAGATTTTGTTTTGATCTTGACGGAACCTTGTGTTACACAAGAAAAGAAGATGAGCACTACAGTGATGTAAAACCAATTCCTGGAGCAATTGAAACTGTTCAGAAATTGAAAGCAGAAGGTCATTACATTATCATAATGACTGCCAGGAATATGGTTACTCACAATAATAACATTGGTAAGATTATTGCCAATCAATGCCCTATTGTGATAGAATGGTTAGATAGGCATGGTATTCCTTATGATGAACTTCACTTTGGAAAACCTGTTGCAGACTTTTACGTCGATGATAAAGCAGTCAAACTAGAAGACTGGAACACTTTTAATGAAACTTTGGAACAACTATGAGAGATTTTTTCTTTGACACTGCCAATGTAGATTTTATCAAGTCTACTATGGATAAGTATGGATCTGATATTGATCCGAAGTGGGTTCGTGGTGTAACCACCAATCCAAATGCTTTTAGTAAGATTGATAAGTATCATCTTGATGAATGGTTGGATCACGCTGTCGTGATGGGTAAACTCATCTCTGAGATTCGTGGAGATAATGAGGGTGAAGTTCATATTCAGGCACCTTATTCCCACCTTGATCCTGAGGTGATTCTTGAGTATGCCAAGATGATCACTGACGCAACTCAGGGAACCTGTAAAGTTGGTATGAAGATTCCCCCTTACCAAAGGGCTCTGGAGTATGTTGATCAATTCAATGAGTATGTGATTACCAACGTTACTGGTCTTGCTGACTCTGCAACTGCACTTAAGTGCTGCACCTATGATGTTGGATACATCAGCATCATTCCTGGTCGCATGGAAGAAGTTGGTATTGATGCACAGTCTGCTATTGCTTTTGTGAATCAGTGTAACTTTGGTAATACTCAGATCATTACGGGTAGTCAGCGAACCACTGAGCAGATTATCTATTCGTTCTATCTGGATACTGTTCCTACCATTGGTGAGAAATGTTGGGCAGACATCTTTCAAGGTGATAACTTCCAACGTATTCTGAATATGGAATATGGTTATGAACCAGTTGGACCTTTTAGTCCAACTATCTCTGATGACAACATCAATCTTTCCCTTGCTTTCTTTGAGCAGATGGATGGTTTGGGTGATACTGCTCGTAAAGATCTTGAAGCAAAACTTTCTAAATGAAAATAGCATTTCACGATAATTCTCTTTCCCTCAGGGGAACTACTGTTGCAATCTACGACTGGGCATATTGGACTCGGCATTATCTTGATGTCGATCCAATCATTATGTACAATATGTCTAATGATTTCAACAACGAAGATGTCATCTACAAATTCAAAAAAGAATTTCCTGTCTTTGGATATCAAAGCAAAGATCAGATAGATGCTATTCTTTCAGAGAATTCTTGTGATGCTTTTCTAATGGAAAAAGGTGGAAAACCCGATGGGGTAATTTCCACCGTCGCTAAAAACTTAGTTAATGCCATCTCTGTGTGTACTGAAAATGATATACATGGAGATGTTTATGCTATGGGATCTAAGTGGTTGTCAAAAATAACAAACTATAAGATCCCATATGTTCCCTACATGGTTCACTTACCGGATCATGATTTGGACATGAGAAATGAGTTGGGTATACCCTCCGATGCTCTGGTGTTTGGTAGAAACGGCGGTTGGGAAACTTTTGATCTTCCATTTGTCAAGCAGTCTATAATTGAGGCGTTGGAAAAAAGAGATGACATCTGGTTTGTGTTTCAATACACTGAACCATTCTTCAAACATGAGAGGGTAATCTATCTAGATTCAACTGCTGATCTAAATGAAAAGGTTAGGTTTATCAACACATGTGATGCTATGCTCCATGCAAGATATATTGGTGAGTCTTTTGGGTTATCTTGTGCAGAGTTTTCTATTCGAAATAAACCAGTAATTACTTACAGCAAATCACCAGAGAGAAACCACATAGATACACTCGGTGAGAAAGGAATATATTATGAAGATTATTCTGACATTCTTCATATCCTTTTGAATTTGGATAAAAAAGAAATTAACTCACTTGAATGGAATTGTTATCAAGACTATTCTCCAGAAAAAGTCTGTCAGAAATTTAAAGAAGTCTATTTGGATTGAAGATGAAAAAAGTAATTTGTTTTGTTCTTAGCACTAAAAATTATTCTGACCGAATAAAGAGTATTAGAAAGACGTGGGCACAAGATGTTGACACAGTGTTCTATTCCGATCATAACGATCCTATTAATAATGTAATTAAGGTTTCTGATAGATCAGATTACTATAGTGCTCCTATCAAACAAGTAAATATTCTGAATTATATTAAAGAATTATCCGATGGGGATGATAATCTTTTGCTTGATGAATATGATTGGTTCTTCTTTGTCGATGATGATACTTTTGTAAATCAGAAAGTTTTGGAATCTTATATCCAAGATATAGATGAAGATAAGGTTCATGGATCTATCATTACATCTGAAAATGATTCTATCAATCCAGTTTATGTAAATAAAATTATAGACCTTGACGTTCAATATCCACAAGGTGGTGCTGGATTCTTAGTTAGCTCTAAGGTTCTTAAAAAGATTGGAACATTCAAAGAGTATAATGTATTCCACAGTGACGTGATCGCAGGATTAAATTTTCACCATAACCAAATTGAGTATATTGATGTTCCTTCTTTAAATAGGGAAACGCCAGAAACATATGGTCATACAAATGATCAAATTGTTGGTATGATTACCTATCACAATATCAAAACATTTGATCAAATGAAAACTTTATACAATGTGTGTAATGAAGTATGATTATCTGATTGTTGGTTGTGGTCTTTTTGGATCTACTTTTGCAAGACTTGCCACTGATTCTGGTAAGTCTTGTTTAGTAATTGATCGCAGAGAACACATTGCAGGAAATTGTTATACTCACGATAGTGGTGGTATTCATGTTCATAGATATGGACCACATATTTTTCATACGAGTAACAAATGGGTTTGGCAATTTGTTCATAGGTTTGCAGAGTTCAATAACTTTGTTTTGTCTCCAAAAGGTGTGTGGAAGGATAAACTATACTCACTTCCTTTTAATATGAATACGTTCCATGAAATGTGGGATATTAAAACTCCAGATGCTGCAAAACATATTATTGAATATCAGAGATATAAGGGTAAAGTGACCAACCTTGAAGAGCAAGCTTTATCGTTAGTTGGTAAAGACATATATGAAAGATTGATCAAGGGATATACTGAAAAGCAGTGGGGTAGAAAAGCAACTGAATTGCCTTCTTTTATTATTCGTAGACTTCCATTACGATTTACCTATGACAATAACTACTTCAATGACAGGTATCAAGGTATTCCAGTTGGTGGATACACCAAAATGTTTGAGAATATGTTAGACGGAATTGAAGTCAGATTGAATACCGATTATCTTTCAGATAAAGATTATTTTGATTCTATAGCAGGTAAAGTTGTATTCACTGGACCTATTGATGAATTTTTCAACTATGAGTTGGGAGAACTTGATTATAGATCTCTTAGATTTGAAGAGACCAGATTGAATACCGATAACTATCAAGGTAATGCTATTATAAATTATTGTGATGATTCAAAAGACTACACTCGAATTGTTGAACATAAACACTTCGAAAAAGTAGATACGGATCATACAATAATCACAAAAGAATATCCTCAAACTTATAAGAGGGGATTAGTTCCATATTATCCAATCAACGACGAAAAAAATCAAACTCTTTATCGTGAGTATAAAGAAATTTCAAAGACATTGACTAATGTCATATTTGGTGGTAGATTGGCAGAATACAAGTATATGGATATGCATGTTGTGATTGAATCTGCAATGAACAAATTTAAGAGGGAGTTATGAGATCATTAGTAACTGGTGGAGCTGGATTTATTGGTTCTCATATTGTTGATAAACTACTAGAACTTGGTCATGAAGTAGTTGTAATTGACAATGAGTATGCTGATTGTCATGAGCAATTTTATTGGAATAGTAAAGCAGAAAACCACAAATACGATATCCGTGATTATGAAAACACTAGACCTTTGTATGAGGGTGTAGATTATGTCTTTCATACTGCTGCTGAGGCAAGGATTCAACCTGCTATTCTGAATCCGATTGAAGCAGTTAGCATCAACTCTGTAGGGACAGTTACTGTTCTTCAGTGTGCTAGAGAAGCAGGAGTGAAGAAGGTCATGTATTCTTCTACTTCTTCTGGATATGGTTTTAATGAACCTCCAAATGAAGAAACTCAAAGAGACGATTGTTTGAATCCGTATTCAGTCTCTAAAGTTTCTGGAGAAAAACTTTGCTCCATGTATACCAAACTGTTTGGTGTTAAGACAGTAATCTTTAGATACTTCAATGTTTATGGTGAAAGATCACCTCTAAGGGGTCAGTATGCTCCTGTAATAGGTATTTTCCTTCGTCAAAGGGGTGATGGTGAAGCATTGACAATCGTTGGAGATGGTGAACAGAGAAGAGACTTTACACATGTATCTGATGTGGTTCAGGCAAATATTCTTGCAGCAACTGTAGATGCTGATAAAGAAGCATATGGATTAGTTTATAATGTTGGAAACGGAGTAAATTATTCTATCAATGAAATTGCTGATGCAATTTCTGAAAACCAAGTAAATATTCCTCCAAGAATTGGAGAGTCTAGAGTTACTCTTGCTAACAATAATAGACTGACAAATACTTTTAACTGGAAACCAAAAGTAAATCTAATGGAGTGGATTGCACAACAATGAATCTTCTAATAGAGTATTTTACTTCTCGAAATCACATGAGAAATGGTGAATTCTTATATTGTCTTCACCAAAATCTTGGTAACGAATATATCAAGAATATAGTTATCTTCATAGAAGAAGGATCGGAATTGTATTTTGATTCTCCTAAAATCACTAAAGTAGTAAGAAAGCAGAGACCAACATACAAAGAACTTTTTGATTTCTGTAATAGTAATTACATTGGTGAGGCATGTATCGTTGCTAATGCTGACATTATCTTTGACGATACTCTAAGATATTTTGATAGCATTAACATGCATAAGAACTTTTATGCTTTGAGTAGATGGGAGATTTCTACTGGAGATGGTAAAAACTGGGAAATTGAACCTTATGAAAATGCCGCTTCTCAAGATTCTTGGATCTTTAGAACTCCTATTCCAACATCAGATGAAATGAATTATACTATGGGTAAACCTGGATGTGATAATAAGATAACCTATAATATGAGGGATCTTGGATGGACTGTTAGAAATCCTGGTAAGAAGGTTATTACAGTTCATTTCCATCCAACAAATTTTAGAACATATCATTTCAATGATGATAGAGTTCCTGGACCTTATTTGTTGGTTGCCCCATCAGATAATTTTACAGGAGAACCTAGTTATTTTGATGTTGATGGTTTTGACGCTCAGGGTCAACCGTATAAGATACAAAAGTAATGTGTCGGGAAACCGTAACAAGAGGGGCTTGACCCCTCTTTATTTTTGCTATATAATGTTGTAACAGTTTTTAACAAAACTTCAATGACTGTAACAACTAATGAATACGGGCAACAGAATATGTTTGCCAAAGAACCTCAAATGGTGATTGAGGACTACCACAGTAAGGGTCTCCTGACACCTATGGAGGGTATTGAGCGTTATAATGGACGCTGGGCAATGATGGGTTTCGTGTCGGGCTTGCTTTCTTACGCGATTACTGGTAAACTCTTCTTTGGTATTTTCTAAGTATTTTTACCTATGGCATACAATGTTACTCTCCGCACTCCCGACGGCTCCGAGACCGTTATTCAATGTGAAGAGGATCAGTACATCCTTGAGGCTGCTGAAGAGGCAGGCGTTGATCTTCCTTCATCATGTAAAGCTGGTGCTTGCTCTGCCTGTGCTGGCAAACTGATTGAAGGCGAAGTTGATAATGAAGAGCAGTCCTTCCTTGATGATGAGCAACTGGAAGATGGTTGGGTGCTGACTTGTGTCGCATATCCCAAGTCTGA
>Ga0181589_10001955_pt1 | contig 16180 bp, 17 predicted proteins | sample 071ome_25_FD_132444 | JGI IMG/M metagenome (GOLD analysis project Ga0181589, IMG submission 132444) | Coastal salt marsh microbial communities from the Groves Creek Marsh, Skidaway Island, Georgia - 071410BT metaG (megahit assembly) | ecosystem: Environmental > Aquatic > Marine > Intertidal...
ATTCTCGACCTCGGCGACTGGGTCACTGTTTGGCAGGTCTTGCTCCTCGCGGGCCTGTTGGGTTTGATCTCAGGGTTTGACATGCCCGCCCGGGTCTCATTCTTCCCGGCGCTCATCGAGCCGCATCAAATGATGAGCGCTGTGGCGTTGAACTCAATTCTCTGGCAAGGAACCCGGATGGTGTTGCCTGCCGTGGGCGGCGTCTTGATTGCCCTTGCAGATACCTGGATTATTTTTGCCTTGTGCACCGTAGGATTTGCTGTCATGGCCAGGATTCTTTTGAGTCTGCAGACACCCGACGCCTTCCCCAGACACTCAGACCACAATCGCGGCCTTACCGCAGCCTGGCGATTTATCCTCCAGGAGAAACTCTTCGCTGTCCTGATCGCCATGACCTGGATCTCGATGTTTTTTGGCACGGCTTATGTTCAGATCATGCCGGTGTTTGCGGAATTGCTGGGTACTGGAGAGGAAGGCTATGGACTGCTTCTCTCTGCCACGGGTGTTGGATCTGTGCTGGGGACCATTCTGGTGGGTCGGCTGCAAAACTCGCCCCAACTTGGCAGCGTCATGATGGGAGGAAGCGTTTTGTTCTGCCTGTCATTAATTCTGTTTGCGCTGGTGACCGGGCTTGCGGCAGATTGGCGTTTCGCTTTTGCGCTCGCGTGCGGCTGCGCCACGCTATCCGCTGTTGGGGGATCATTTTTCCTCATCAGTTCTATGACGGTGATGCAGCTTGCAGTGCCGGACGCCTTGCGCGGCCGAGTCATGGGAATACACAGCATCACCTTCAGCCTGATTGCACTGGGTGGCCTGGTTTTGGGACCGCTCGCTGAACTCTTCTCAGCGCCCAGCGCCCTGCTGATCGGGGTCGGCGTCGTATTGGCCAGTATTGTTGGTTTTTCAATCAAGTTCGATCGATTGTGGCGCCTCAATGGTCAGGATCAGCAACTCCACCTTTAGGATCCACCACTGCCACCGCTTCCCGTCTCTTGCTGGATAACGTTTAACTCCTCATTATTGCCAATGCCGGCATGGTAAAATTCATACTCTTCCGATGTGTTTGCAGGCCCCGCGTTGACAGCTTCTGATTCACACCCTTTGTCAGCCCTGACCGCGCTATCACCCATAGATGGCAGATACGGTGCCAAGGTCTCTGGCCTGAGACCCTACTTCAGCGAATTCGCTCTGATCCGGTATCGCGTCTTTGTCGAGGCGCAGTGGCTGTTATCACTCGCCTCTTGTGAGGACCTAGCCGAGGTTCCGCCGTTTTCGGAATCTGCGAAGACCTTTCTCAACGATATTTCGGATGACTTCTCTATTTCAGATGCTGACGCGGTCAAGAATATTGAGCGCACTACCAATCATGATGTCAAAGCGGTGGAGTATTTTCTGAAAGAGAAAGTCTCGGCTCATGAAGAGTTAAGCGCGGTATCGGAATTCATCCATTTTGGATGCACTTCAGAGGACATCAACAATCTGTCTTATGCCCTGCTGCTGCGCGACGGCCGAAACCGTATCCTGCTGCCGGCAATTGATCAGATCACCTCAGCACTCGCAACAATGGCCGACGAGTTGGCGGATCAGCCGATGCTGGCCCGGACACATGGCCAGCCTGCGAGCCCCACCACCATGGGAAAGGAGCTGGCCAACGTGGTTGCGCGGCTGGACCAGGCCCGCGACCAGATCGCAACGACCGCAATACGTGGAAAATTCAACGGCGCCGTGGGCAACTTCAATGCCCACCTTGCCGCCTACCCGGAACTGAACTGGCCTGAGCTTTCAAAGAATTTTGTAGAAGGCATCGGACTGGACTGGCAGCAGATGACGACACAGATCGAACCGCATGACGATCTCGCCGCGCTGTGTCACGCGCTGGTCCGTCTGAACACCATCCTGATTGATCTTGACCGTGACCTGTGGGGATACATCTCGCTGGGCTACTTCCGTCAGAAGACGGTGGCCGGGGAAGTCGGCTCAAGTACGATGCCGCACAAGGTCAATCCAATCGACTTTGAGAACAGCGAAGGCAACGCGGGCATTGCCAACGCCTTACTCGAACATCTCGCGGCGAAACTGCCGATCAGCCGGTGGCAGCGCGATCTCTCAGACTCGACCGTTATCAGAAATCTGGGGCCCGCGTTTGCCCACTGCCTGATCGCACTGGACGCGGCGCATCGTGGCCTTGGAAAACTTCAGATCGACAGGGACAAACTGCACGCCGAACTGGATCAGGCGTGGGAAGTACTGGCCGAGGCAATCCAGACGGTGATGCGACGCTACGACGTGCCCGAACCCTACGAAAGACTGAAAGCATTGACCCGGGGCCGCGCTGCAATGGACGCACAAACGCTCAGGGGTTTTGTCAATTCCCTGCCGATCCCCAAAGAAGCTCAGGAGAGCCTGGCAGCACTCACCCCGCAAGCGTATATCGGCAACGCCGCCGAAACCGTTCGAATCTTTCTGAAAGGAAGACGCGACGGGCACTAAGCGCCAGACAGACCATGGAGGATGGAATCCGTCTCTCACGCCTGATGGCCCAACAGGGCCTTTGCTCGCGTCGGGAGGCTGACAGACTTATTGCCGCCGGGCAGGTCCGGGTGGACGGCGTGGTGATTGATCGACTCGGCTCAAGGGTGCATCCGCTCGCTGCCATAGAACTGACAAGCGACGCGCATCGCCAGCGCGCAGCATTGGCAACCGTGCTCCTTAATAAACCTCCCGGCATCGTCTCCAATCAGCCTGAAAAAGGGTACCCCGAGGCGGTCTCACTGATTACCGAAGACAACTGTGCGTCCCATGACGAGCATCCAAAAAAGCGGATCCCCAAAGCGCAGAGCCTGCATGTGGCCGGGCGACTCGATATTGACTCGTCGGGATTGCTTGTGCTGACCCAGGACGGGGTTGTCGCCCGCACGCTGATCGGGCCCGAGAGCCGAATTGAGAAGGAATATCACGTCGGCGTTGAAGGTCACATCACTGAAACGGCGCTTCAGCGCCTTCGCCACGGGCTGTCATTGGACGGCCGTGCACTGCGTCCTGCCCGCATCAAACAAACCGGTCCGGCACATCTGCAATTTGTTCTCACGGAGGGGCGGAAACGGCAGGTGCGACGAATGTGTGAATTGGTTAACCTGCAGGTACGCACCCTCGTCAGGGTGCGTATTGGTGGGGTGCGCCTGGGACAACTGCGACGCGGACAGTGGCGATACCTCGCATCTGGAGAAGCCTTCTGATGGCGGGAATGTACTCTGTTTTTCGGCCGCTTTTGTTCAGGCTTAATCCTGAGACAGCCCATGACATTGTCGTGCAAACGATCGGACTCATGGGGCGGATACATCCGCTCAACCAGTACCTCGTCGACACTTGCCGGGGCCCGCTGCCCTCGTTTCCGGTCGAAGCGATGGGCCTCTCATTTCCTAACCCGGTCGGCCTGGCTGCCGGACTCGATAAAGATGCGAAGGCCGTCGATGGGCTTGCCGCACTGGGTTTTGGGTTTCTCGAACTTGGCACCGTGACGCCATTGCCGCAATCGGGAAACCCCCGACCTCGAATGTTCCGAATGACCTCAGCGCAGGCGCTGGTCAACCGCATGGGGTTCAACAGCGGAGGTCTTAACCACTTCCTCGCGAGGCTTGGACAACAACAGCAGCAAGCCATCATCGGCATTAATCTTGGACGCAATGCCGCCACCTCCAACGAAGCCGCCTGGCGCGACTACCTCACGGGACTACGGGCGGTATACCGTGTCGCTGACTACGTGACGATCAACATCTCATCACCCAATACCAAGGGGCTTCGCGATCTGCAGGAGCGCGATACTCTGGATGGACTGATTGCACGCCTGAAAGCCGAGCAAAGCCAACTTGCCGAACTGCACCAGAAATACACCCCTATTGTGGTGAAGATTTCACCTGATCTCGATATTGAATCGATCGCGCGCGTCGCTGAAGTGCTCACGCTTCGGGGCATAGACGGAATTGTGGCAACCAACACCACTATCAGCCGGCCGCTGGATGCCAAGACCCATCCGCAGGCGTCGCAGGAGGGCGGCTTGAGCGGTGCACCGCTGGCTGCCCTTTCACACCGGATCATTTCTGAACTCAGGCAGCACACCCCATCTGACTTTCCAGTGATCGGCGTGGGAGGCATAATGGACGCCGCCTCGGCCCAGGCTGCATTTTCAGCAGGAGCCACCCTCATCCAGCTTTATAGTGGACTGATCTACCGGGGACCCGCTCTGGTGAGGGAAATTCTCGGCGCGCTGCAAGCCGCTCAAGCCGCCACTTCCTGAATCACCCGATCGGACAGACAGGTGAGCACCGATTACACAAATCCGCTTTTGCATCTGAATGATCAGGATGGCGCCTACCCGCCGTCCTGGTATGCAGCAACGGCCGTCGGCATCCCACAGGCCCAGACCTTGAAAGGCGACCATCAGTGTGACGTTGCGGTAGTCGGGGGAGGATTCACCGGCCTGTCTGCTGCCCTGCATCTCGCTGAGCGGGGTTACTCAGTCATCCTGCTGGATGCTCACCGTATGGGCTGGGGGGCCAGCGGCCGCAATGGAGGCCAAGTCGGTACGGGGCAGCGCGTGGCCCAGGATGAGCTCGAGCAGACAGTGGATAGCGCTCTTGCCCGCGACGCCTGGCAGGTTGCACAAGAGGCCAAGGCCCTGGTCAAGGACTTGATTGCCCGCCACGATATTCCTTGTGATTACCGCAGCGGCTCAATTCACGCCAACCATCGGCAGCGTTTTGATCATCACTCCCAAAACTATGTTGCCCTGCTTAACGAAAAATATGGCTACGATGAAATCCGGTATGTCCCGCCGGAGGAGATGCGCTCACTCGTGGGCAGTAACGATTATTCCGCCGGTACGCTCGACGTGGGTGCCGGCCACCTGCATCCGCTCAATTACGCTCTCGGCATTGCCAGAGCGGCAATCGCGGCAGGCGCCAGGCTGTATGAGCGCTCTGAGGTGACACGAGTTGAGGAGGGAGCACCTGCCCGGCTGTACACCTCAAACGGCTGCGTGAGCGCGGGATATGTTCTGTTTGCCTGTAACGGTTATATCGGCCCGCTGGAAAAATCCATTAGCCGTCACGTCATGCCGATCAATAACTACATTATTGCCACGGAACCCCTGGGTGACGATGTCGCCAGAAAGTTAATCGCCAACGGGGCCTGTGTGGCGGATTCGCGCTTCGTAGTCAATTATTTCCGTTGCTCGGCAGACAACCGAATGCTGTTCGGCGGTGGAGAAAGTTACGGCTATCGCTTTCCCCGGGATATTAAATCCTTTGTCCGAAAATACATGCTGAAAATTTATCCGGACCTTAAAGAGGTCAAAGTCGAGTATGGATGGGGTGGCACCCTTGCCATCACCATGTCGCGCCTGCCTTTTTTTCAGCGCCACAGCGGCAATATTTATTCCGCATCGGGCTACTCTGGGTCGGGTGTCGCACTGGCAACCGGCGCGGGCGCGATGCTGGCAGAGGCGGTTGACGGTGTGGCAAGCCGATTCGATGTCATGAATCGTTTGCCAACCCCGGGTTTTCCAGGAGGCGTCATGCTGCGATCGCCCCTGCTGGCTCTGGCCATGACCTGGTATGCGCTGCGCGACCGGCTCTGAGTACACCGAAACCTGCGGACGCTGGGCGCCCGCGAAACCCCCCTGATTAGGGCACGCGCCTGAAAATCAAAGACCGATTATTTGCCGGCATGGGCAGATCCGTCTCCAGTGCAAAACCCTGCTCTTGGGCAATCTGGCTGAGGTCTTCGAAATTTCGGATCCCGCTTGCGGGGTCCCGCTCTTTCAGCCATTGATCAAACTGCTCATTGCTCGGCTCGAGCGGACGGTCAGCATAGCGGTAGGGTCCATAGAGATAGATGGTCTGGCCCGGGGACAACATCTTCCCCGCTGCCGTAAATAATCGGTGCGTGCCCTGCCAGGCGACAATGTGCAGGGTATTGATACAGACGATCGCATCCGCTGGCGGCAGTTGCAGCGCATCAGACAATAGATCCAGACCCACGGGCGCAAGACAGTTCGGCCCTGCCTCCTGGCGCCAGAGTGATATCCCTTCGAGATTCTGTGGCAGATCACTCGGCAGCCATTCAAGATGAGGGAAAGCATTCGAAAAATAAGCGGCATGCTGTCCGGTCCCGCTGCCGATCTCCAGCACCCTGCCCTTTGCAGGTAGACACTCCCGCAAAGCCGCCAGGATGGGATCCCGGTTTCGGTCGCAAGCTATGGCGTAAGGCCTTTCCGGGCTGGAGACAGTCATGGCGCGAGAACCGGATTTATGCCTGCACCCGTGCTCGCCTGACAGAACTCGTCAGGCAAAAAGGGAAACGAGGAAATCCCGCAACGGGCCTTGGTAGTGATCAATCAGCATCAATGCAAACAGCATCGCAAGATACTGTATCGAATAGCCGAAGGTCTGCCTGGAAAGGGCATCACTGTAATGGCGATACAAACGCACCACAAAAACGAGGAAAATCACGCCCAGAACCAGCGCGCCGACAAAGTACATCGCGCCTGACATACCGGTTGCGAACGGCAGCACGCTCACCGCCAAAAGCAGTACCGTGTAGAGCACCATCTGTAACAGCGTATATCGCCGGCCGTGGGTGACGGGCAGCATTGGAATTCCCGCCGCTGCGTACTCTTCCTGACGATAAAGGGCCAAGGCCCAAAAATGTGGAGGGGTCCAGCAGAAGATAATCAGGAACAACAAAAGCGCATCAGAGGCCACTTCTCCCGTGACGGCAGTCCAGCCAAGCACTGGCGGCATCGCACCCGCCGCACCACCGATGACAATATTCTGGGGCGTGGCGTGCTTCAGCCACACCGTGTACACCACGGCATAACCAATCATGGAAGCAAATGACAGCACCGCAGTGAGCGTATTGACCATTGCGACCAGGATCAGCATGGATGCCACAGCCAACCCGGTTGCAAAGACAATCGCTGGTGTGGTTTCGACCGTCCCCGTCGGCAGCGGGCGACCTGACGTTCGTGCCATGATCTGGTCTGCCCGACGATCCAACAGGTGGTTGAACGCTGCCCCGGAAGCCGCTGACAGCCCGATCCCCAGCGCACCGCATATCAGTATTGAGACGGGAACCATCCCGTCGACCGACAGAAACATGCCCACAATCGCGGTGAACACGATCAGCGCCACGACCCGCGGCTTGGTCAGTTCGTAGTAGGCGTGGAAAGTCGACCCGGAGCTCGACGAGCCGTGCGACGTAGTTGAGACCTGCGCTTTCATAACGGCCTTGAATTATACGGGATCATCTCCCCTGGCTAGCCGATACGCGACGCCCGCAGAAGCCGGCTGATATCTTTGCGAAGATCCGTCGGATCAGCGGTAGCAGGATAACTCATCATCAGATTTCCCATCGGATCAATCAAAAAGACGCTCCCGGAAGGGACCGCCGACCCTCCCCCGCCTGGGATAAATTGCCTCACCAGCTGCTCCTTTTCAGTCGCATTGACACCCAACACGATTGTCTTTGGCATGCTGAGACGTATCTCTTCCAGAGAGGAGAGTGCATCCGGACTAAGGGTAATCACCATGAGACGAACGCGCTTTTCGTTTTTGCCCTGACTCAGGCGGACGCGCTCAACCGCGTCGGCCAACTGCTTGCAGGATTCATCGCAACCGCCCTCGACAAAAAAGACATAGGTCCAACGTCCGAACAAAGTGGCCAGATCGACAGCACTGCCGTCTGCGGAAATCATTGGGACATTGACCAAAGGCCGGGGCGGGTCAACCAGTTCGCCCCGATTGCGGAATGTGTCAGGCGTCCAAAGCCAAGCTGCGATGACAGGAGACAAAAAAAGCGTCATCAACGCAATCAGCGTCAATCGCTTTCGGTTTCGCACTGCACTGGAAAGAGGATCAGGTATGTCGTCACTCATGGGTTTTGTTTCTCACAGGCCTGCGCCTGGCTCTTAGTTCGCGCCGCCACATGGCACCCACTACGGCTATAAATACGACCGCCATCCCGAACCATTGCACGGCATAGGCTTCATGACGCCTGACCGCCGTTTGGTCCGGGACCGGCCAGACACGGACAAATCCGTCAGGGTCGTCGGCATCAAGCCTCAGCACATAAGGCTGTACGGCATAGGGCGCGGAACTGGCAAATGCCGAAAGATCAAGATTCTGTCGAAGGAGCGCATCATACTCGGGTGCGCGCGCTTCCAGGGTGAAACCGGGCTTGGGCTCGTAAAGGTAGCCGCTGATTGCTTTAGGGCCTGCTGGGATCTTTGGGACGGGCAGTTTTTCTCTTGATCCCAAAAGCGGTATCCAACCTCGATCGACCAGTATCCGCATCTCACCAGGACTAATCACAAAAGGAGTAATCACATGAAACCCGGGCTGACCCTGATGGGTTCGGTTATCCCACAAAAACTGCCCCTCTCCATCAAAACGTCCACGAACCTCCGCGGGAAAGTTCGAACGGTCTGGTCCCAGCAAACGGGCCGTAATCTGTATCGGTGCTTCGCTGATCCGCGCGCGATAGCTGTCGAACCAGGTCTGTTTTTCGTCGGCTCGCTGCAACTGCCAGATCCCCAATCCGATCAACAGAGCGCAAATCACCGCGACGCCCAAAAGCGCCAGGGGATGGGATATCCGTCGCGTTGACACGTCAGTTCACTGATGCCTTCACGCTTTTTGATACCATTCCCGGAGTTCGTTCGAAAAAAAATCTTTCCATGCTTGCGAAATCCGTAATCCTGATTCTTCTTCTGGCAATGGTAATCAGCCTGGGCGTTGCCATGTTCTCAATGATGCGGGACAAAGGTCGGGGCACCGGCACAGTAAAAGCGCTGACTTACCGCGTCGCGATCTGGGCGTTCCTGCTGCTTTTGATTGTCGGCGGTCTTTACACAGGACTTCTGAAGCCCGGTGGATCGCTTCAACAAGCTGCGATCAACACCCAGCAATGAGGTTCAGGCCTGAGCCTGAACCGGGCTCAGGCGCCATCTGCGAACTCATCGGCGCCTGAGATCAGTTTTCGCGCTTGCGCGAAACCGTCGTTAATGAAGCGTTCGGGCTACAGGATGTAGACGAAAATAAACAGCCCGACCCAGACGGTATCCACGAAGTGCCAATACCAAGCGGCACCTTCAAAGCCAAAGTGCTCATCAGGCTTGAAATGCCCGCGCAGACATCTCACGAGAATCACGGCCAGCGTAATCGCGCCAATGGTGACGTGGAAACCATGGAATCCCGTCAACATGAAGAAGGTCGCTCCATATACCCCTGACCCGAGCGTTAGGCCAAGATGACTGTAGGCCTCGATGTATTCCCCGACCTGGTAATACATAAACAGGGCGCCAAGGGCGACCGTCACAAACAGCCAGAAATTCATCGCGCCCCGCTGGTTCTTCTTGAGCGCCCAGTGTGAGAATGTCAAAGTCACGCTGGATACCAGCAGGATGACGGTGTTCAGCAGCGGGATACCAAACGCCCCGATGCTGGAAAACTGATTCGATCCAATATCGTAATTATCCGGCCCGATGTAGGTCGCGCCCGCGGGTCCCGCTGAAGGCCACGTCGCCTCAAATCCCGGCCACAGCAACTCCTCACCAGCGAGCCACGGCACAGAAAGAATCCGGGTATAAAAGAGTGCGCCGAAAAATGCGCCGAAAAACATCACCTCGGAAAAGATGAACCAGCCCATTCCCATCCGGAACGACGTATCCACCTGCGCATCGTAACGCCCGGCCTCACTCTCTCCCGCGACCTGCCCAAACCAGGAATACAGCATCAGGATGATAATCACTGAGCCAGCGATCATCAGCCAAAGCCCGGGGGCGAGATGGTGCAGATCCAGAATGAAACCGAGTGCGAGCAGAAACAATCCCATCGAAGTAATCGTGGGCCACTTGGTCGGGTCAGGCAAATAATAACCGCCGTGTGCTGAGCTCATGTGTTGCGTCCTCTTTTCTAAACTAAGAATATTTATGTATCTATTTATAAAAACTTAAAACTTGTACTCAACCCGTTGCCCGTCAGCAGCTATCTTCAGGAGTTGCCGGGTTCAATGTCTTTTGCCGGATAGACCGCGTACGACAACGTAATCGTCTTTACTTCCTCGGGAAGAGCGGGATCCACCACAAACGTGACTGGCATTAACTTGCTTTCCCGAGGCGCCAGTTCCTGCCGGGTAAAGCAGAAGCATTCTGTCTTTCTGAAGTGCCGCGCCGCCCGCGCCGGCGAAACGCTGGGCACCGCCTGCCCTGCCGACAGCGTGTCGGTCAGACTATGCGCCGCATAGGTCACAGTCATCGCCTCACCAGGATGCACCTTGAGTCGGACGGTTTCAGGCCGATCGACCTCCCAGGGGATACCGCTTACATTGACCGCGAACTCAACCGTCACGGTCCGCGACCGGTCGATTTCCAGGGGTTTGGCGCTCACTTCCGACAGGGTTGCGCTCTTGCCGTTCAAGCCCGTGATCTCACAGAAGATGTCATAAAGCGGGACCAGTGCGTAACCAAATCCGAACATCCCCACGACCCACAGCGAGAGCCATCCCGCCACACGACGATTGCTCTTTTGTCGAGAAGACTCAGTCATGGTGTATCACCAATCCTCGGCTCACAGGACATACTTCACGATACTCCAGGTGAAGACCGCAACCGCAAACACCACCAACACGGTGACGGTCTTCCGGATACCCGCTTTTTGTGCGTCATTAGTCACTGCGCTCATCAGGGGGCTACTTCACCTCAGGCGCTGTGGCGAAGGTATGGTACGGCGCCGGTGACGGCACGGTCCATTCCAGTCCTTCCGGGTTTTCCCAGACTTCGGCGCTGGCCTTCTTGCCGCCGCGGATGGCTTTGATCACCACGACCAGCAGGATGAGCTGCGAGAATCCGAGCACGAATCCGCCAATACTGGAGATGACGTTGAACTCCGCAAACTGCAGAGAGTAATCCGGGATACGCCGGGGCATTCCAGCAAAGCCGAGGAAATGCTGCGGGAAGAAGGTCACATTAAAGGCGATGATGGTCAGCCAGAAATGCCATTTGCCGAGTGTCTCGTCATACATATGGCCGGTCCACTTGGGCAGCCAATAGTAAACGCCGGCAAACATACCCAGCACTGATCCGCAGAAGATCACGTAATGAAAGTGGGCCACGATGAAGTAGGTGTCGTGGTACTGAAAATCTGCAGGCGTAATCGCCATCATGAGACCCGTCAGCCCGCCCACCGTAAACAGCGCGACAGTGGCGATCGCGTACAGCATCGGCGTTTCAAAGGTCATACTGCCACGCCACATTGTGGCCATCCAGTTGAATATCTTCACACCGGTGGGGATTGCGATCAGCATCGTGGAATACATGAAGAAGAGTTCACCGGATAAGGGCATCCCCACGGTGTACATGTGGTGGGCCCATACGATGAAGGACAAAAACGCAATACCGGCCGTTGCAAAGACCATCGAGGTATACCCAAAAAGAGGCTTTCGGGCGAAGGTCGGAATGATCTGGGAGATGATGCCAAAGGCCGGCAGGATCAGGATGTACACCTCCGGATGACCAAAGAACCAGAAGATGTGCTGGAACATCACTGGGTCGCCACCGCCGGCAGGATCAAAGAAAGCGGTGCCAAAGTGACGGTCCGTGAGGAGCATCGTGACCGCACCGGCCAGCACCGGCATAGCGGCAATCAGCAAGAAAGCCGTAATCACCCATGTCCAAATGAAAAGCGGCATCTTCATGAGTGTCATGCCGGGCGCGCGCATGTTCATGATGGTCGCGATGATATTGATCGCACCCAGGATGGACGACATACCCAATATGTGGATAGTGAAGATCGTGAGATCTACACCCATCCCACCCTGCACCGATAGCGGTGGATAGATGGTCCACCCTGCTGCCGGGCCACCGCCAGGCACAAACAGTGACAGAATCAGCAAAGACGTTGCAAAAGGCAGCAGCCAAAAACTCCAGTTGTTCATTCTCGGCAGCGACATATCGGGCGCGCCGATCATCATCGGAATCATCCAGTTGGCAAAGCCGACAAACCCAGGCATGACCGCACCAAAGATCATGATCAGGGCATGTACCGTTACCATCTGGTTGTAAAAATGCGGGTCGACCACCTGCAGGCCGGGCTGGAACAGTTCCGCCCGGATAACCAGAGCCATGGCACCACCAACCAAAAACATAATGAACGAAAACCACAGGTACAGCGTACCGATGTCCTTGTGGTTGGTAGTAAACAGCCAGCGGGTAATGCCCTTGGGCACTTCGTCGTGGTGATGATCAGCGACTGTTGTAGTCATTCGCAAACTCCTGTCTTTCTAACTTTCTAAAATTCTTTCAATGATCAATTGGGGATAAGTGAGGCCGCGCTCAACCACTGTTTCGCTGATTGGCCAGCCAAGCCTGATACTCAGCTTCCTCCACGACATCCACTACGATGGGCATATAGCCGTGATCCTTGCCGCACAGTTCTGCGCACTGTCCCCGAAACGTGCCTGTCTCATCCGCACGCACCCACATCTCGTTGATGAAACCGGGAATGGCGTCTTTTTTACCGCCTAACTGCGGAACCCACCAGGCGTGAATTACGTCTCTTGCTGTCAGCAGAATTCGAACCTTCTTGCCTACAGGAATCACCATATGGTTATCGACTTCCAGAAGATAATTCTCACCCTTGGCTTCAGAACCGGTAATCTGGCTCTGCGGTGTGGTGAGTTTGCTGAAGAAGTCCACGTTGTCTTCCATATAGTCGTAGTGCCAACCCCACTGGTACCCGGTGACCTTGACGACCATATCGGATTCCGTGGTGTCCTCCATCAGCAGCAGCGCTTTGGTGGAAGGCACTGCCATCACAATCAGGATCAGGGTCGGGATCACCGTCCAAATCACTTCGGCTTTTGTTGAATGTGAGAACTTGGCAGGCTGAGCACCTTTGCTCTTGCGAAACTTCACGATCGAATAGAACATGACCGCAAAGACAATCACGCCGATCACCGTAACGATGTACATGATCAGCATATGCAGGTCGTACTGCACGCGTGCGATCTCTGTCACGGGTCGCTGCAGGTTCAAGGCCCATTCGGCCTGTACGCTGGCGGGCATTGCCCACAGAACCAGCGTGCTAACAAGAGCTGATCCTGCACCCAGAAGATGCTTCAGTCGATTTACGATCATTTTTGTTTCCCTGAGAATGTGCATTTGCAATTGAAACTTTTCTTGAACAAACCCTTTATGGTGCACTAGAGCGCTACAGTGCGCGTTGCAACGCTTTGGCTGTTTTGATCCTGTCCTCTTCTGTCAACGCCGTCCCGATTTCCACATAACGGCCATGCGAGCCAACCAGCAGCCTGCTGGGATACCAGTGACCACCAGCCGCTAACCTCACCTGCGTCCAGTAACGATTCAGCTTCCCTGATGTCTCGCCGTGCCGCCCTCTTTGATAAAGGCAGACATCATCGCCTTTGGCTTCGACGAGATCATAAAACCTGGAACGTCTTTGCAGGATCAAAAAGACCGCCGCCACAATCGCAATCTCGAGCCCTAAAAAGGGCAGGACCGGCCACGCGCCCAGCATCAACATGTATGCGCCGATCAAGACCGCAACCAAAGCAAAAGTCAGCACGAGCACCTTAACGCCGCGAAGTGAAAGCGAACAATCGGGTCTAATCAACAGACGAAAATCTCGCCCATCAGGGGCGGTCTGAAAAAAAGTCATTTGCTACGCTAAACACCATGGCTGGGGAGTCTCAACACAATCGCGTCGGAAGCCTCTGATCCAGCCGATTAAGGCCCTAAAACTGCGGCGAACACTAGCATAATTTCTGACGCACCATCAAGCATGATCGTCTTATCTCGCCCCTGATCATCACTTATAACCCAGCAATTTACTCAGTGAATTTTTGCCGGTTTCAGGCGCAATGGATACCCAAAGTAGACTGCCCTTTATTGGGGTAAATTGACCCGCACACCCATGTTGGGGGTCTCTGACTGCTTTGAGGCCCATGCTACCCCGTAAACCAGCTCAAAAGTCGCTTGCAGCCGCTCTTCTTGCGGCGCATTGGAATGGTAGGCATCTGCAAACGCCTGCCACCGGTCTTTGCCGGTGAGACTGCGTCTGCGGCCTGCCAGCGCATTGGTTGCTCCCAGAGCGCGAAGATCGTCAACAAGCTTTTTCAATTCACCGTAACTGAAGTACACCCTATCAGCATCAACCACCGGTTCGGTAAATCCTGCACCAAGGAGAGCATCACCTACGTTATGCATATCAGCAAATGAATGAACATGCGGATGATCGTCGACATGCTCCCAGGCAGCTCGTAGTTCTGTGAGTGTATCTGGGCCAAGAGTGGAGAAAACCACAACGCCGCCCGGTTTAAGTATCCGGTGCGCTTCCTTTAAGGCCGCATCCGGATCACACCAGGGCAAAACGAGATTAGCGAAAACGAGATCGAAAGTCGCCTCGGCAAAAGGCAAAGCGTTGGCATTGCCTGTCACTGGCGCCCATTTTCCTGTCAAGGAGTGCAGGTGAAGAGATAAAGCACAGATATCCAAGCCGACAACATATGCATCAGAGAAACGCTCGGCGAGGGTGCGCGACTCGGTTCCCGTGCCGCAGCCAAGGTCCAGGATAAGCTCTGGAACAAAATTCAACAGGCCAAGACGCTCCACCAGTTCCTCGCCCGATCTTCTTGCAAGAATCGCATCTTGCGGATCGAAATCCCCCGCACGCCGAGAGGCTATTCGCACTGATCGAGGGTCAAGCTCCAAACGTGTCTCTCTTCTCTTCCGGGCCTAGTTGGGATTTCTTTGCATATTAACTGCACGCTGTGAATAAGCACACAGCATTGTCGCTGTTACCTCAACTACATTGCGCCAATGGCACATCCATTTTCATCAGGAATCCAAATACCGCCTCTCAACTGGGAAAATTTCATAAGGATGGCGGGACGGACGGCACTGCAGTGGATGACCCCACCCTATTGCCTCCTTTGTCACGACCAACCGGATTCTCGGAATGGCCTTTGCCACGACTGCTGGCACGGGCTGCCATTTATCCGTGACCCGCAGTGCCAGTATTGCGCTAGAGCGCTCAGCCGTCCCGGTATCTGCGGTCAATGTCAGCAAAGGCGACCGGCCTACGACAGCACTATTGCGCCGCTTGCCTATGAAGACCCCGTTAATGAGATGCTCTGCGCACTGAAGTACCGCCAGCACCTGTCCTTCGCTCGCCCCATCGCCAGCGTGATGGTCGATGCCGCAATTACCCAACGACAAAAGCGTCCGGATAAGCTTTGTGCAGTGCCCATGACATCGCGGGCACTTCGCAAAAGAGGTTTAAACCAGTCCGTCTTCATTGCCCGGTTCATCAGCAGAGCGCTTGGTATTCCGCTTTGTGCGTCGCTTCTAAAAAAGACCCGCCATACTGATCAGCAGTCGGGCCTCTCCGCAAAGCACCGTCAGAGCAACCTGGCCGGCGCGTTTTTGTGCATGCGACGCCTCGATGGACAACACGTGGTCCTGATAGACGATATCCTGACTACCGGAGCGACCGCCAATGAGATCAGCAAAATCTTGAAGACCGCAGGTGCAGCCAGGGTGGATTTGTGGGCGTGTGCACGAACGCACCCACAACACAAACTTCTCAATTAAGTGATGAGATCAAATCTTCCGCTAACCTTTCGGTTTGAATTTCTTGACCCTCGCAGGGATGCGCAAAAAAAACGCCCTCAGAAGAGGGCGTTTTTTGAATCAGGCTGCGCCTCAACAGAAATTGGCAGCGACGCAGGTGCCGCCTTCTGTCCACTGGACAGGCGGAACTATTCCACCCGCCTGCAATGTATACGTTAACCCCGCCAAAGCTGTGCCGTCTGCTCTCCACGTAATCGTTATGAGTCCATCGGCTACCGAAGAACCGTGTACTGCAGCGGTCGCAGCGACAGCGGCAGGAATAGAGCCAAATCCACTATCGATATCAGTTATGGCGGTTGGACTATCGGCTTGAATCGAAGTCGCCACATCCGTTTTCAGCGCGGAGGCCGCGAGAGTCGCCTCAGCAAAACGGGCTTTATTGGTGTAATTGGTGTAAGCCGGGATCGCGATTGCTGCCAGGATACCGATGATCGCCACCACGATCATGAGCTCGATCAGGGTGAAGCCCTGCTG
>Ga0181589_10001962_pt1 | contig 16158 bp, 13 predicted proteins | sample 071ome_25_FD_132444 | JGI IMG/M metagenome (GOLD analysis project Ga0181589, IMG submission 132444) | Coastal salt marsh microbial communities from the Groves Creek Marsh, Skidaway Island, Georgia - 071410BT metaG (megahit assembly) | ecosystem: Environmental > Aquatic > Marine > Intertidal...
GGGGGAGGCCGAGGACGAGGAGCGGTCGGACGCGCTGGCATGCCGGGTCGTCGTCGGTGGCGTTGGTGCCAATGCGCGCCACCAGACGCCCACATTGGACACGATGCGTGTATTGTGTGCCCTCGCCGGCCTGGTAAGCCCTCGGAGGAGAATTGTCGTCATGTTTTTGGGTCAACGGGCGATGCGCCACACAAATTTCGCCAAAGCCACCACCGAAATGCGGGACGACGGGCGGACATCGAGCGACAGCGGGGGCAAGTCCCCGAAGATTGCTTCTCTGGACGTTGAAATGCCGGCGAATGCGTCTTCGCGATCGCTCAGGCAGGTTCTGAGCGAGAATTTCATGCAGCAGGGGCTGCCAGTGACGTACGTCGTGTGGTCGAGGGGGCGACGGGCGACGGGCGACGGGGGACGGGGGACGTTTGCGACACGCGTGCTCACACGACACGCGACACGAATGCTCACACGACACACGCAGGTTTTCGAACGTGACGTATACGGTCACCAATTCGCAGAACAAGAAGGAACGGATCAACCTGTTGAACGGTACGTAGAGGCGCGCTCTCCTCGCCGGCGGCTGTCCTTGCTCGATCACCCCCACGCACGTACCCCACCCCCTAATACCTTTTCTCTCGTAGGCGTCACCGGGTTTCTGAAGGAGGGCGAGATGACGGCCCTGATGGGGCCGTCTGGGTCTGGGAAGACGACGCTGTTGGACCTGCTGGCCGGGAGAAAGACCGTGGGAACGACGAGCGGTGAGATTACGTACGGTGGTCAGAAGGCGTCAAAGTCGTTCCTGCGTCGTTTTACGGGCTATGTGGAGCAGGTCGATACGCTGCTGCCCATCCTGACCGTGGAGGAGATGCTGCGGTACACGGCGGACCTGAAGCGTCCCATGAAGGAGGCGGCGACTGTCAAGGCGCTGGCGGTGAATGAGCTGATCAAGGTGCTGGGGTTGGAGGTGTGTAGGGACGTGCTGATAGGGAACGAGCTGAGCAAGGGAATCTCCGGGGGCCAGGCGAAGCGAGTCAACATCGGGATCGCGCTCATCACCAATCCGCGCGTGCTGTTTCTGGACGAGCCGACGAGCGGGCTGGACAGCTTCACGGCGAACGAAGTCATCTCGGTGGTCAAGTCGCTGGCCAACTACGGGATCACCGTCTGTGCGACGATCCACTCGCCCACGCCCTACGCGTTTGGGCTCTTCGATCGGCTGCTGTTGCTTTTGCGAGGGAGTCCGATCTATTTCGGGGCAAACGGGAAGCAGGCGTTAGAGTATTTCCACAGCGTGACGCCGACGCTGGAGGGCGTGCGGGACGGGGAGAACGAGGCCGAGTGGATCGTGGATGTGACGACGCTGGCGGACAGGCAGGGCCGCCAGGGGGTGTTTATCGACGCGTTCGAAAAGTCAGAGCATCGAAGAGATGCCGAGAAGGAGGTCGTGCGGATGAACGAGGACTACCATCTGATTATGGACGAGGCGACCAAGGCAGAGCTGGCGGTGACGCGGGACACGGTGACGCCGACGTGGTGGGCGTTGAAGACGATGTTCAAGTACCGCACGCTGAAGAACTATACCAATCCCGAGTTTCTCGGACCGCGGGTGGGCGATAAGCTCATCTTCTCGATCATCATCTTCACGCTCTATTGGAGCATCGGCGACAACCTGCAGCCGGACAACCTGATCAACATCGGCGCGGTGCTGTTCATGTGGTGCACGCTGCCGGCGTTTGGCGCCGCGAGCTACGTGCCAGCGATTGTGCTGGAGCGGCCGCTGTTCGTTCGGGAGCGGAACGACGGGCTCTACACGGTCGCCACGTACCTGTTCTACAAGATTATCGAGGAGCTCGGGGTGGCGCTGTTCAGCTCGCTCGTCTTCTCTAACGTGGTGTTCTGGCCCATCAGGCTGCAGGGAACCTGGGCGCTCTTCTGGTTGGTGTACTACGCGACGCTGGCGTGCGGTATCGTCCTCGCGTACTGCGTGGCGGCGTTGTCGCCTAACATGGACATTGCCAACGCGGCACTGCCGTCGTACGTGGTGACGCTGCTGTTTTTCGCGGGATTCCTGCTGCGGTGGGCCGATATTCCGGTCTGGTGGAAGTGGTACGGGTACATCGATTTCCTCCGGTACAGCTGGGGGAGCCTGATGGTCAACCAGTTCGGGGCGGACGATCCCGTGTTCATCTTCGAGCCCGAGCCGACGACCATCCTCGAGTACTACAACCTGGCCGGCGTGAACAAGTGGGGATGGTTCGGTATCGAGCTCGGGTTTTTCGCCGCCTTTTTGTTCTTCTCGTACCTGGCGCTCAGATTCGTCAGTCCCCGGTACATCAAGCGCTAGCTTTCGTTGTTGGCTTTGGTGTCGGTATTGTCTAAGTTTAAGTATACTATCGTCACTCGTCGTCCCCACCACCACCCACCACCCACTCGAGGATCCGGCGCACCGCCGCATCTTGCTCGACGTCGCTCGCAGCGTCGACCTTGATGAGCTCATTGATCGTTCCGGCGTCGACCAGCGACTGCATCGTCTCGTACATGTCGGCGATCTCCTTCATTCTCTCCTCGTCGTACAGCGCCCGCGTTTCTGCAAGCGTCGCCGGCTTTCGAACTAGCGTCTGCCCTCCGGTGCGACTGTGACTGTGACTGTGCCTGTCACGCAAGCGCGCATCCCAGATGGAATCGTCGCTACAGTGGCAATGGACGATCGCCGTGTGCGACGGAGACGGCGACGGCGACGGCAGCGTGGTGGCCGCCTTCGCACCGTCCTTGGGCGTGCACGCGTCGACGAGCGTCTGGAATACGTCGGCTCGACACAGGGGCGAGTCCACGATGAGATTCCGACGATCCAGCAGCACGAACTTTGCCAAGGCAATCATGACCGTGTAAGACAGCTCGTTGATCTCGTCGTCCGAGATTTCCACCATCGGGGCCGTGGTGGTGGTCTTCCTCGCTCGCGATCGCCGCGACTCGAAGAACTCGCTGATGGCCCCCTCGACGAGGTCGCACGCAGGGTGTCGAGACTTTGGGACGATTTCGTCCTGGCTGTCGCTGTCGTGAAACTCACTCAACACCGTCTCTGCCCACCTTTCTGGTGTCGCCGCTTTCATACCGTCAGCGGAGAGAAAGCGCCTGGATACCATGAGCGCTCCTGGTGAACGACCGAAGCGAACGAAACGAGTGAGACAGCCGAGAGGGGGGGGGCGTGGGCGTCGATCGTCGGGGCCAACTTACTTTTGACGTCGTCTTTATCGATGACCACCCACGACGTGTGGCTCGCCGCGAGACGACGGGCCAGCGTCGACTTCCCGGTGCCTGGAAACCCGTGGAGGATCACCGCCACAGGTGTCTCCGTCGTCGGGTGTGTCGGGTGTGTCGTCGTGCCCATAGTCACTGCTGCTGGGGGGACTCTCTCTCCTCGCTCCTCGCTCCTCGCTCCTCGCTCCTCGCTCACCCCACAAGACGGCCGTCTTGTGGGTTGCCTATATATGTGTCATACATCGACACCACGAGAGATGAGGGGGTGAAAACCGTCAATGATTCTCAGTTATGGGTTGTACGCACAATTTTGAATCTTCGAAGATTGCTGATCTTCATGAATTCATGAAGATTGCTGATCAGCAATCAAAAGAACACGACATCGAAATCCGGAAGATGGCGTGGACACTGGAGTCACTCGAGTCACTCTCCTCCCCCTGGAGGTGAGCGAACTGTCGTCGTCGCCAGTCAGGAGACACAGCTCGAGATCTCACTGCGGGATGTGATCACGATGCTTGGGTCGATTGAAAGGTCGATCAAAGCCCAATACGAGTCGATCAAAGCCCAATACGAGCAGACTGCCGCCCTCACGCAGTCGGTGAAGGAATACCAAGAGAAGCTTGATGCATTCTACGAGAAGTTGGACCATATGGTACGGAGGCATCCGGTACGGAGGAGGCCGCGTTCGACTTCCTCGCCACTCGGTCTCTCTCTTTCCCACGACGTCCGCATCATCAAAGACTAATTCTTGCATATCAAGATGACCGATTGGAGCAGTGCCATCAGCCTGCTGGTCCTCGTCGCTGGTACGTCCACGTGAAATTGCCACCATTCAACTCTCGCCGCATTCCTCGACTTGTGCGTATCTCACTGGAGCCATCCGTCTCTTGTACGACATACCGAATGTAGGTCATCTCGCGGTCGGCCGCGGCGCATCGTTGAACTCCAACGGCGCCTTCAAGCTCGACTGGAAATACGCCGGTGCTCGGGCCGGCGGAACGGAGTCCGCTTACCTTCCGGAGAGGCGATGCAACGTGCTCTTGTACGGGGCCACGATGGACGGGGTGACAGACGACGGTGCGGCCATCCAGGATGCGATCGATGACTGTGGGGCCAGGGGAGGTGGCACGGTGGAGGTGCCTTCGGGCACCGCCCTGGTCGAACGAACGCTCTTGATATCGAGCGACAACGTTGTGCTCAGAGGTGCCGGGAAGGGGGAGACGATCATTAAAATCCCACATTCTCTCCTTTACTACGACTACGCGGCTGGCAAGAGCGAGGGCGACGGGCTGCAGAGGTCGAGGGGGTTTCTCGAGGTTCGTGGCAAGCCGACGAGGTCGACAAAGGTCGACAGAGGACGAGCTGGTCGGAACTACGTCGGCAAGGTGCTGGCGGAGACCAAGGCTGGATATCGATCGCTCCAATTGGATGACGCAAGTGGCGTCATCGCTGGGGAGTACATCCGGCTGCTCATGTCGGACCCCGACAGCGGACCGACGAAGAAGTCGCTCGTGGGCTATCTGTACGAGTCGAAGGATCCGAAATCGCGGTGCGGGGATGAGTGTACGAAGAAACTCAGAGGATGGACGGATCTGGTCAATTGGATGTCCCGAGTGGTCGAGGTCAGGGGCAACACGATCGTGCTCGAGAGGGAGCTCCCCGTGGACGTGCGGCCCGAGTGGCGGCCCGTCGTCTTCACCCTCAACGAGGATACGGTCCAAAACTCCGGCATCCAAGACCTTGCGGTGGAGTTCAACTGGAAACGGAGCCAGAAGCACCTGGACGAGGACGGTTTCAACGCCATCGTGCTGGAAGACACGGCGTTCTCGTGGGTGCGCAACGTCGAGGTTGTCAATGCCGACCTGAACGTGGTCGTGAAGCACTCGAACTTTGTCACCGTGCAAGGGATCGTTGCGCGTGTGACGAAGGATCGGAGCCATCCCTCGTCCAGGTGGAAAGGGAGACACAAGATGGGGCACATCGGGATCGGTGGGGTATTGAACTCGACCGACGTGCGCACTCCCTGACTCTCTCACTTGCGCTACGCGCTTCGCTCGTTCGCCAGGGGTCCACGATAGTGCGGACGTGGACGTCTCCGACTTCGACCTCCAGGAGCGGTGGGTATTGATCACGACCGACGCGCGCTCGCTCTTCGCACGCCCTGACTCTCTTCGCTCGTTCGCAGGTGGTGGCACGATCTTTCCGTCCGCGCGACCATGCTTTGCGTGTTCCGGGACGGGAAGGGGAAGGACATCAACATGGACTTGCACCGCTCGGCGCCGTACATGACGCTGTACGAGAACATCGACCTTGGGGAGGGCGCGACCCCGTTCACGACGGGCAACCCAGGCCATGGCAAACCCTCGGCGGGCTACACGACGTTTTTCAACATACGAACGTCGGGTGATCAACCCATCAGGGAGCCGAGCTGTTCCTTCGGGGCCAATATGAACCTCGTCGGCAACTTCAAGAGGACTCACCGCTGCAAGGGTAGGTACATCGCCGAAAAGCCGAAGGGCAGCCGTGACACGGGTCGGTCGCCAAGGTAGCAGATTATCATGTTGCATGTATCATACTGTGATAGTTCTTGTCGTCTGTCTATTCTTCCTTGTCTTCCTCCGGCGCCGGCTCTTCCTGATCCCCTTGTCCTTCCTGCACCCCGTCTTCCCGCCTCTCGTCACCCTTGCCGCCTCCGACGTCGACATTTCCTAGCAAGGCCAGGCCCAGGGTTGCGCTGCTCTTGACCAACTCCAACTCTTCGGAATCCAGCATGCCCCGCTCTGCCTTGATGCGCAGGACTTGGTGCATCCAGTCGAACGGAATGTAGACGTGCTCGCGCTCGGGCCGGGACGCCCCGTATGGGCTGATGACCCGGGTCAGCATCACGTCGTGCGTTTTCAGCGGCGGGAAGTTCACCCGAGAAGCATCGGGCCCACGAATCATCCTCAAGCGGATGTCGTACACCACTGCCGCCTCTTCGGGCGTGTCAAACGTTCCCAACCACTCCCTCGATCCCGAGAGCGGGTTGCGGATCTCCGACGCGTACGTTCCCCACTTCCTCCTGCGCACGCCGATGTATGCGCACGACTTGACCCGTGCCTGCTTCTTTCCAGATTCTTCCGGGGCGTTTCCGTCGACAGGATGCTTTGGCGGCCTGCCCCGCTTCTTGCCTCCGGCAAGCAGATACGGGCCACGAGACTTGTTGTTGCTGTTGTTGTTCCTCGTCGCGGTCGTTGTCATTGTCATTGTCCCCGTCTTTTCCTCTCCACGCTCGATTGCGAGCAGACACATCGCAGCTTCCTTACTGTCCACGTCCGACTCGGCCAGTTTCCCGGGTTGCTCCGGCTGCTCCGGCTGCCCGCCGCTGGTATTGGCCAACGGGTGGGGGTACCTGGGGTAGAATTGGTGGTACGGGGGGTACGCAAAGTTGGCGAATCCGGGCGGCGGTCCGCCTGGAGGCGGGAAGCCATGCATCCCATGGAAAGCCTGCATCTGCGGCGGCGGCGGCGGGTAGTGACCGTCTTGATATGCAGGCTGCTGGTGATCCTCTGAAAGCGCAGTGCTCTTATAATGATCCTGCCATGCTTGCAATCGCCGCTGCGTCTGCTGTAATCGGGCGTTCAGCAAGGCCTGGATGGCAGCTTCAGGGAGCTGCCGTGGTCCCTGTTCGGTGTCCTCTCGCTGCTCTTCCCCACTCGTCGGCGGCGGCGACAGCGACGCCGATGCCGTCATCTTCGTTGCGGCCTGGGGCTTCTCGTCGCCAACCGGGTCCTCGCGCTTGATGTGCTGCGCCGCGTCGGCCACTTCGGCCTCCTTCGCCGCCTGGTAACTGGCGGAGTACTTCTGGATCGCCTCGAACATGGCCTCGGCCGACTCGCCCCCCGATGCGAACGTGCGCGAGAGCTGCTGGAGGAGCTCCTCGGGGTCCAGCTTCAGCTTCGTGCTCGCGGTGGCATTACCCTGAGCGCGTTCCATTGCGGCGGCGTGCTCCCCGCCAGCGCCCTGCTCTCTGCTCGGGTCACCCATGAATGTATTTCTCTTGGCTGTCTGGTATGTATATGTGTATAAACTCGTGACGCAGCCCTTCGCAGGGCGGCCGGAATTAATTACGTGATTTGGCAGAGAATTCCGTCCCTGCTCGCGAATTCCCCGTTCAATTCACTTCGTCGATGTGTACATACGTTTCTCTATGATATAAAATATGTATGGGTTGATGTGGGCCGCACCGGTGGTGAAATGAGGGTTGGATGCAGGCGGCCACCGCCGCGGCGCTGGATTCTTGTACGGCGCCCCGGCCGCCTCAGACCGAGCCGACCGAGCCGCCTGGGGTCGTGTTTCTCGGCGCATCATCGATACGATACATTCAGATACTATACATCATACAGAGTCTACACGTTGTTTGACGGGGTCTTCGGCCAGGAGGCGACGCAGGCGGACGTCTACCACGTCAACGGGAGAATCTCCGAGTCGTCCGCCAACGAGGTCCGCTTGGCGTTTCGCCGCGCGGTCTCGATGCCAAACACGGCGTCGCTCTTCAGGTCCACCTCCCGCAGGCGGTGGATGAGCTTGTCGGCATACACGGCGTATTCCAGGTTTCCCTCTATGTCCACGAGCTCCTTGTACCGCAACAGCTCTCGCTTGGCCTCCTCGAAGCGCCCGACGTGGAGCAGGAGGATGGCATAGTCCCGCCGCGCCGTCGCTTCGTGTCGCTTTGATACCCCCTGGCTGGTGGTTAGCAGAACCAGGCGCTCGGTGGCGGCCAGGGCTCGACGAATGTCCCCCGCCCCTGGACTCGTCCAGACTCCCCGCTTGAGCCTGTGGACGGCCGCGCGAGCGATCGCTTCGCTCTCGGCGCTCGCCGCGCCTTCCAAAAACGTCTTGGCAGCCCCCAAGAATCCTCCCGATATGGGGTCGTTGCTTGCCCACTGGAACGGCCAGAAACTTCGCTTCAGGTGGACATTCATCATCCGGAGGGCGTCGAGCGAGCACGAATTCATGTCGATCGTGGATCCCTCTCCGCGGATCATGAGCTCGACCAGTGGGACGCCGTCCGATGAGCCGGCGCTCGGCACCACCTTGACCCAGTGGCTCAATACCCCCCGCTTGGCCAATGTGCGTAGTATGTCCGACACGATAACGGCCAGGTTCGCAGACAGACCCTGCTTTCTCGTCAGACACGAATTGAGGTACGCGGGGTGCGGCGACTCGTACACGCCGGGGGCGTCGACGACCGTGTTCTTGAGATCGCCTCGCTCGAACCTGGACTGGAACGTCGTGAACCGTGGCGTGTTGGCAAGTTCGTCGCCGAATAGAAACTCGAGCAGAAAGTCGACCTTGTCGGCGTCCTCGGCGTCGGTCATCTCGTACAGTTCGAGGGCCACCTCAAAGTCTTTCGCCAGTGCGCTGAGGCGTTTCATGTAGCTGAGGACCGGGAAAGGGACTGCCGAGTTGGACGTCAAGGCGTCGTCCTCGGCGGCGACCAGCAGGGCCAGCTTGGCCAGGTCGAGCTTCGCCTCGCCCAGCTCCAGTTCGGCCAGGAAGTCCAGACGGGCCGCAGCGAAGAACTCGTGGGAGTAGTCCTGCGTGTGCGTGGGGTGGGGTGGGGTAGAACGTCAGGGCGGTCTCTCTCGGAACCTGGTCTCGTATGATCAAGGCCTGGCTGACTCGTACGTACCTTGCGACGATAGTTCGGGTCATGTTCTTCGGGGTTGTAATATTCCTCATATATGCGCTCATGGGGCTTCTCCGCGCGCGTGGGGCGACAAACGCGTGCTGATCCTCGGTCGTTGAATTTAAAAAACCTCCTTCCTCCTGTTTGCCCTCGCGAGGTGCGCAGGGGCAGGCCTCGTGCGGTCTGCATGACGCACAGCAGCCGTGCGAGAGAGAGAGAGAGAGTCTCGTGTCGTTAAAACTGGGTTATAAGTCCTCCGTGGGGAGCACTGGCACTCATCGCCTTGAGCACTTCCTCCTCGCCATATAGCGCATCCCAGCTCACCGCCTGGAGCCGGTACTGGAGCTGGTACGTCAGCACGCGCCCGAGAGCCCGCTGGATCTTGCACACGGGCGGCAACGGCCTCTTGTCGAGGGCCGCGGCAAAGTTGCTGGTCGGGTCGTTGGCGTCTCCGCCAGCGCCGTCCGCCAGCGCGCTCTTCCCCTGCGGATTATCCGGGATCGAATACATCAGGCTCTTCTTCAGCAGCGAGTCTTTAAGTGCCGCGGCGAGGCCGTGGGCCTCGCCGCCCTTCCGCTCCCTGTCAGAGACGCTCGCATAGAGCAGCGTCTCCAGGATGGCGGCCCAGAGCCTGCGCATGATGCGGGGTCCCGGCTCGGAGAGGTTGATGGTGGGCGGGACGGCGACGGCCGGGGTATCGTCTTTGGCGCTGAACACGACGCCAGAGGCGTCGCCGGTGGTGCTCTTGACCGACACGTCGTCGTCCCAGTTTCCCTCGAGGCGGGCCAGCGTGACGGACCCGTCTCCCAGCAGCGTCTTGATCTCTCCTTTGACGTACTCGTCCCTGAACGGCTTGAAGCGTAGGCTGGTTTCCAGGCCGGTCGCCTGACACGTGATGCTGGAGCTTCCCTCCAGGTCCAGCCGGCAGCGGCTCGCCGTGTGCTTGCTGATGTTGGTCAGCAGCAGGCTGGGGACCGTGAACACGTACTCCTCGTCGTGCCGCTTGTAATAGACTGAATTTTTCCTCGATGCTGAGGCCGATGCAGACGCCGAAGGCGAGGGTTCCTCTCCCGCGCCCGCTCCGCCGAACGACACCTCTACGTACACCTTGACGCTCCCGTCCACCTTGGCGCTCTTCACACTCGCCTTGGGCACCAAGTTCACGCTCATCGTCCCCACGTCCACGTGACCCGCCGTATCCGTCGCATACCCGGTCGGAATCGGCGCCTCCACGGGGTCGTACGCACAGATCTCTTGCAGGTACGACCGTGTGTTGTCCCCCCGGTGAAGCTCCCCCGACAGGTTACGATGAGACAGATAATGCTCTCCCAGCACCACCGTCGGAATGTCCCCAAACTTGCTCCCTGGCTTCATCAACTGCGCCAGAAACGTGAAATACAGCCGGGTCACCGCCAGCATCCGCTCGAGTGAGTCCGGACTCTTCTCCGCCTGAAGCATCAGGCGCGGGAGGAGCGCGTGCACGTCCTGCTGGTTGACAGTCGTGATTCCTATCGGCTTTTTTGCTGTCTTCCTCGAGGCCGAGGCCGAGGCAAGCGCGTTCGGGTTCATCGTCGTCGTCGTCGTCGTCGTCGTCGTCGGTGGAGGGGCTGTGATCAGAGGGAACGACCTCGATCCAACAACCTCGACGGTGGTTTCCGTTCGTTCCGAAATCCGACCCAGACCTCGGTCCACCGCGGCGTTCAGTACGTTCAACTGGCACGGACGGTGCTCCACGAGAGACGTCGGTCGTCGTCGGGGCGCTCGTCGTCCGGTGTTGTTTTCTGTTTTGGCGGGTCCCGAACGTTCGAGTTGTTTTTCTCTTCTTCTTCGTCTTGGATAACGTTATCTTCCGGTGGTGGTCACTACCCATCCGTACGTCGATCTGGATGTCACGCGGAGAGCCGGAGAGCGAGAGAGCGGAACACAAGGAGGAGCAAAGCAGCAGGACCGAGATGGACACGAAGCTAAGCGCGCCGCAGTGGGCTCCGACCCAGACCCAGACCCCCCCGACGACCAGCAAGTACCTCTTCAGGCCGACGGTCATCACCAGCACGGCTGCCTCGAGCTTGTCGCCCGTCGTGCTGGCGTTGCACTGTCCGGCGGGTACGGGCGCGACAGTCTACAACGGGTGGGTTGCGGCGTTCAAGGCGGCCTTCCTGGAGGATCCCGATCCGATCGCGGGGGCGGTCCACCTGGTGCCGATCGAGCTGCCGGGGCGGGGACTTCGTACGAAGGAGACGCTGCGTACGACTATGGAGGACCTGGCGAGCGAGATTGCAGCGGCGCTCGAGGGATACGTCGCGTCGATCTCGTCGTCGACCGTCGATTCGGCGGCCGTTGTGCCGCCGAGGCTGTGCGTGCTCGGCCATTCGCTGGGCGGGTGGATCGGCTTCGAAGTGTTTCGGAAACTACGACACCAGGCGCTCTCGTGCTGTTGTATGATTGCCTCGGGCATTCGCTCGCCGACGCTGTGTGGGGTGGATAATGATATCGACGGGACGGCAATGCACGAGCTGGACGAGGCGGCGTTCTGGGAAGCGATGGTGGGTATTGGTATCTCGACCGCCGTCCGGCCGCGCGCCCTGACTCTCTCACTCGCGCCGCGCGCTTCGTTCGTGCTTCGTTCGACAGGAGCGTAGGTACGGCGTGAATAAGGAGTTGGAGCATCCGAGCGTGCGGCGCTGGATGTGGCCGGTTCTGAAGGCGGACTTTACGGTGAGCGAGACGTACTCGTATACACCGAATACGACAAAGCTGGAGGGCGTGTCGGTGTACGTGAGTGGCGGGCGCGACGACGTGCGGATCGACGAAGGCAGGCTTGAGGCGTGGCGGGAGGTGATGGTTGAGGGCGGCGATGGGGTGTTCGAGGTCCAGATGTTTGACGGCGGGCACCATTACCTGTTCTCGGACGCGGAGAGCATGGAGGAGCACGTCAGGTGGGTCATCGTGCGGCTGAAAGACTCGCTGCGTCGTTTAGAGCGTGCCAAGAAGGGCGGGGAGGGCGAGGAGGGCGGCGCGGGGGACGAAGAGACCCACGAGCAGCAGGAAGCGGCGAGTGTTCTGACGTCGGATTGTAGCGACGGGGCGGGGTATCTTGAACTGAGGACGGACCGCAGCGAGCGCGCGTCGCTGGTGAGCGAGGTGGAGAGCAGCACCATGGCCCACCCAGGCACCACCCAAACGCTGAGCGAGGTGGATGAGCTGGCCCGAGATATTGTGGCAATGAATGAGACCATTGACGAGATCGAGAACAAGGAGAGCGCGGCGCGAAGGACGAGCACCGAGCCGAGGTGTGCCGGTCTGTGTTCAGTCATGTGAGTGTACTATACATCAACGAGACGTCGTTACTTCATGAAAGCCCTACTGAAAGCAACCGGCTTGAAGGCGGGCTTTGCACTCGGACCACCCGCGGCCGCCTGCTGCGCCTGCCACTCTGCAATCGTCCTCGGCGGCTGCGCAGGCCGCGGGGCGACAGGAGGCGCCGGCGCAGCAGCAGGGCGTGCCACCGTCACGTCCTCTTCGCCATCTTCGCCATCTTCGCCATCCCCATCCTCCTCGTCTGCCTCGTCGTCGTCATCGTCCTCTTCAGCGCCCGCAATCTCGACCTCCTCGCCCATGCCGACCTCCTTCAGCCGCTCCATCTCCACGATCCGCGTCGCCAACGAACCCACGTACCACACCGTGTCGCCGACCTGCACCCGCACCCCACCTGTACCCTCGCTTTCTTCGGAGACTTCCCCGTACAACTTTGCCGGATCCATCAGCACGTACATGGGTGCCTCCACCGGCCCGAAAATATCCTCAATCGGACCCAGGACCTGCCTGGACCCCGTCACCAAGATGCTGCCCTCCGCGAGACACGCGTCCGCCGCAGGAAGACTCGCCTGGACCACCACCGTCCCCTCCAGACACGTGATCACCGTCCCGGCCTCGCAGAGCTCCTCCGACGGCGAGACGGTCAACGAACTCAGGGAGGCGCGAAGGGCGTCGAGGGACGACTCTGACGTGTCGAATAGCTCCTGATAAGCCTGAGGATGGTGCGTGGCGCTGCCGTTGGCGTTGTTGTTGCCGGCCTTTCCGTTTTGGCTGTGGGCGTTGCCGACACGGCCCATCATCTCGTCCACCAGGTTTTTCATATCGTTGTACGACGACACGTCCATGACGACTTCGTCTTCCGATTCTTCCGAAGACGACGACTCGGACGAAGACGACTCGGACGGCGCGTTCGCTTGCCCGTTCGATGGGGGCGGGGGTGGCTTTGATTTTGCTGCCTGCGCGACGGCCTGGACCCGAGGCTGGACGCCCCCTTCGAGCGTCTTGGCAATCACATGGACGTCCTGGGCATTGTCTATTGTGGCCCCCCCTCCGGGACCTCTGGCGGGGATTTCCTCGTCGAATTCGCTGTCTATGTCAATTTCCTCGGCGTTTGTGCCGGGTTTGGCGTTCTGGGCCTTCACCCTGTTGTAACGGACACGAGAGACCATACTGACGCGTGAGGTGAACTGCAACCCTCGGGTTTCACTCATTCACACGTAAACTTTAGGCTCGGGGTCTTTCAAAGGATCGATCCTTTGAACGCCCGGGCTTCGTGGTTCGTACGACGCGTCTTCACCTGCCATCAACCTAATAGTCGGCCTCGTACTCGCTGCCGTACTTCTCGATCAGCTCCCGCCGCGGCTGGACCTTGTCGCCCATGAGCAGCGTCAGCATGTGGCTGGCCTCTGCGGCGTCGTCGATCGTCAGCTTTTTCAGGAGGCGCGTCTCTGGATCCATGGTTGTGCTCCAGAGCTGCTCTGGCATCATCTCGCCGAGACCCTTGAATCTCTGGATGGTGTATGCGCTCGAGTCCAGGTCCTGGGTAGCCTTGGCGAGCTCGTCGTCGGACACCAAGTACCTCGTCGTCTTTTTTCCCCCGCCGCCCACCTCCAGGCGGTACAGGGGCGGGCAGCCGACGTAGACGTGGCCGTCCTCGAACAGCCGGCGCTGGTACCGGAAGAGGAACGTCAGGAGCAGGGTCCGGATGTGGGCACCGTCGACGTCGGCGTCGGTGAGGATGATGATCTTGCCGTAGCGGAGCTGGGCGAGGTCCTCGCCCTTGAGCCCCAGTCCCAGGCCGACGATGAGGCTCGAAATTTCGTTGTTCTTATACAGCTTTGCGTCGTCGTTGCGCTCCGCGTTGAGGATCTTGCCGCGAAGGGGGAGGATAGCCTGGAAGCGGCGGTCGCGCGCCTGCTTTGCCGAACCGCCAGCCGAGTCGCCCTCCACGAGGAAGATTTCGCACTGGTCGCGGTCGGTGGACGAGCAGTCGGCCAGCTTTCCGGGGAGTGTGGTCTTGGTCAGCGCGGACTTGCGTCGAACCAAGTCTCGGGCCTTCTTTGCGGCCTCTGCGGCCCTGTACGCCTGCATCGCCTTGCTCAGCACGACGCCCAGGATCTTTGGGTCCTGCTCGAGCGCCTCTGTGATGGCCGAGCTCACCACGCCGTCCACGATCTTCCGCACCTCCGGGTTTCCCAACCGCGTCTTGGTCTGCCCCTCGAACTCGGGCGCCGGCACCTTGACGCTCACCACGGCGCCGAGGCCCTCCCGGATGTGGTCGCCCGAGAGGTTCGGGTCGGCGTCCTTCAGGGCCTTGCTCTTCCTTCCAAGCGAATTGACGGTCCTCGTCAAAGCGGCCTTGAAGCCGTCCATATGCGTCCCGCCGTCGATCGTCTTGATGGAGTTGACAAACCCGATGAGCGTGTCTGAGAAGGCATCCGAGCACCACTGCAGCGACACGTCCACCGTCACGTTATCCACCGTCTTCGAGAAAAAGATGGGACTGTGGCTCGGGATACGGTCCCGGTTGATATGCGCGACGTACTCCGACAGGCCTCCAGAGTAATGCAACGTCTCGTACGACGACGATGACGACGACGACGACGACGACGATGATGACGCAGACGACGCAGAGGACGAAACGGGCGACGACGACGGAGAAGCTGCGTCGTCCTCGGCCGCGCTGTCGTCCACGACCGGCTTCTTCTTCGTCTTCTTTTCCTCCTCCCCGCCCCGCGCCCGGTAGTAGATCGTCTCTTCGCGGTTCAAGAACGCCAGCTCCCGTAACCGCCCCCGGATCGTATCCGGATCAAACGTGGCGCTCTTGGAGAAAATCTCCTTGTCGTACAGGAACGACACCCTCGTGCCCGACGACGGCGAGGGCGCCGTCTCGACGTCCGCACCGCTCGCGCCATTCTCCTCCGTCTCCCCGGCGTCCTCAACCTCTAAAGCGCTCACGGCCTCGCCGCGCGCGAACCGCTGCTCGTACCGCTTCCCGTCCCGCCACACTTCCACCTTCATCCGCTCGCTCAGCGCGTTCACCACGCTCACACCCACCCCGTGCAGCCCTCCACTCACGCTATACCCACTGTCATCTCCCCCAAACTTTCCACCGGCGTGCAACACCGTCAGCACCGTCTCCAACGCCGACTTGCCGGTGACCGGGTGCAAGTCGGTCGGGATCCCCCGTCCGTTGTCCTGTACCGTGATCACGTTGCTCTCCAAGTCCATATCCACATACACATGCGTGGCGAACCCTCCTTGAATCTCGTCGATGGAATTGTCCAGAATCTCGTAGATGAGATGGTGCAGGCCCCGCTGTCCGGTCGAGCCGATGTACATGCCCGGCCTTTTCCGCACGGGGTCCAGCCCCTGCAGGACTTGGATCTGGGACGAGTCGTACGTGGACGAGTCCTCCGCCACTGCAGACGCATGGACGCTCCGAGACGCGAACGACAGGGTCGGTGGCGACGTCTTGGGTCCAACGGCAGTCTGGTGGACGAGTCCCCGGGAATTGAAACGGAAGTGGTGAACGCTGGCGCCGCCGCGGACGGGTTGGGCCGCGGGCAGTCGTCGCAGTGGACTCGTCAACCCTGTCACCATCCTGCACAAACGTTGGGAAATGAGGCGAAGGGAGGACTGTTTCAACCGCATTCGAATTCGAATGCAACAGCTTTCTGCCTCGTCTGTGTCGCCGGAGGTGACTCGACGCGGTGAAGGTATCGTCGAGAGGGTAAGTATGCCGGCGTATGAATGCCGGGGACGACTGGATGATGTGATTGGTTGTACTGTGCTTGTCGCTCGGGAGCGTTCTCGTGCCTTCCCAAACATAGTACACTCCTTCTGATAAACCTTACCCTTACCCTATATCCCCAGCACAAACTCGTTAAACTTCTCCCACAGCCCGGCCTCCCCCA
>Ga0181589_10001963_pt1 | contig 16155 bp, 9 predicted proteins | sample 071ome_25_FD_132444 | JGI IMG/M metagenome (GOLD analysis project Ga0181589, IMG submission 132444) | Coastal salt marsh microbial communities from the Groves Creek Marsh, Skidaway Island, Georgia - 071410BT metaG (megahit assembly) | ecosystem: Environmental > Aquatic > Marine > Intertidal zone...
CCTGATTGATCAACTTGAAATGATTCGTGAAAAGACGCGAGGGAACTTAAGTGCAGAAGAACGGGAACTCCTGGATCGCAGCATTCACGCACTCCACAAGGATTTCCTCCATGTGATGGAGACTCAGAGTTCCTCTAGTGCCTGAATGCTCCAGAGCACGCTTGAACCTTTCCCAAGTGAGTTGCGTGATACGGGGTCGAGGCTTGACCTTCCTAGGTTAAATCCTAACCTGATGCCCATGTCTAGAGGGTTGGTTCTTTTTTTAGCACTGATTCCAATGGTCCTTGCATCTGCGGAATTGGAGCGTCTCAATCATGTCGTCGCCATTGTCGGTGAAACACCCATCACCATGGGAGATATCCAGACACAGACAGGCCCCCTGGAACGCTCCATCTACCAGCAATACCCCAACAATCCCGCGTTACGACGACAAAAGGTTCTTGAAGTCAAGCAACAGGCTCTGGAAACGCTTGTGGAGCGCCAACTCATCCTGATGGAATTTGATGCACAGGGTTACCAGCTACCAGAAAAAATCATCGACAAGCAGGTGCAGGAACGCATCCGGGATCGCTTCGGGGATCGGCTAACCCTCACCAGAACCTTGCAAGCTCAGGGGGTGACTTTTGAAGCGTTCCGCAAGGACATCAAAACGACGGTCATTGTAGATTTTCTTACGGCCCAGAATGTGAATTCCGTCAGTTTGGTCTCCCCTTCGGAAATCAAGGCCTACTACGACACTCACCTGGAGGATTTCCAGCAGGAGAAACTCATCCGACTACGGATGATCTTTCTCAAAGCTAACCCAGAAAATCGCACAGCAGCAGAAGCAATGCTCAAGGAAATTCGAGCCAAAGTGGAAGCTGGAACCGATTTCGCCTCATTGGCAAAAGTCTATCATCAGGGTAGTCAACGCAATCAGGGAGGAGACTGGGGTTGGGTAGACCGAAACACACTAAGAAGCGATCTCTCGGAGGAAGCCTTCAAATTGGAAGAGGGGCAGGCCAGTGAAATTATAACAACCGATGAAGGATGCTACTTGCTCTATGCTCAGGAAATAAAGCCGGCAGAACCCAAGAGGCTGGCCAGTGTTCAGAGCGAAATCGAGGCAATCCTCCTTGCAGAAGAAAAAAATCGACTTCGAGCCAACTGGATAGACGAACTGAAAAAGAAAAATTTCGTTCGCTATTACTGAACCCTTCTTTTGCAAGTCCAGGGATACCCTGCCTGATGCTGAGCTGACGCCATGGGACTTCCGCAATTGCCAACCGTTGACTTTTAAGTCGACCATGGGGCAATAATACCTCATGCCCATTGACCTTAAGAAAGTCGCTTCTTTTGGGAGAGCGTGTCTGTTGGCGTTCTGCTGCCTTTGGAAAACCTCCATGGTAGTTCAGGCAGCACCGCCCACTCTCCCGGGATACGCGCATCTACTCAATCATTCAGACATTTCTTCCTCTCAAAGAGGGGAGTTATTACTCGGCGAGCTTCAATGTGTTGCCTGTCATGAAACCGATCCAGCATCCGCCGATCGGATTTGGGTAAGACAAGCACCCGACCTTTCCGCTATCGGCAGCAGAGTCACACCTCAGTTTTTGACCGATTATCTGAAAAACCCCCAGGCTCACGTGACTGGGACCCTCATGCCTAATATTTTTCATGCTTCGGAAAAACAAGCGCGTGATGGCGCCGTAGAATACCTGACGCATTTTCTGACTTCATTAGGCGGGGGGCTTGCTGCACCCAAGATGGGTGGTTCGGATGCCATGGTTCAAAAAGGAGACGACCTTTTCCACAGCATCGGCTGTGTTGCCTGCCACGGCCCACAAAGAGAGGATCAGGAGGATTCGCTTTATATCTCACTCAAGCATCTTGCATCCAAGACAACCGTGGACGCCCTCAGTGATTTTCTCCAAAACCCTTCTCTCAGCCGACCCTCAGGACGCATGCCCCATCTTCGATTGGACGCCAAGGAAGCCAGAGCCCTTTCTGTTTTCCTCTTGAGGGACCAGCTCCACAATCCACAGTCCCTGGCTGCGGACCCAGGCGAGGAGCCTGGCCTCGGATTTGCCTATTACGAGATAGATGGACTCAACGCCCTCCCGAATTTCGAGGATTTGACCGCCCATGCTGAAGGAAGCACCGACCAGATCACCCTCAACCTGCCCATTTCCAAACGCAATAACAATTACGCCATTCGATATGTCGGACAACTCCACGCCCCGACCGAAGGCAGCTACACCTTCATCAGCATTTCAGACGATGGATCCCGCATTGTGATTGATGGTCAGGTCGTCGTCGACAATGACGGTATTCATGGCCGACGGGCACGCAATGGCAAAATCAACCTGAGTGCAGGGGCTCATGATTTCGAGGTCCAATTCTTCAACGGTGGCGGAGGAGCGGAGCTTTCAGTGGCATGGCAGCCTCCCGGTAGCAGTGGACGAAGAGGCGTGCCCATTCCCAGTGATCTCCTCACCACACGAACAGGCAAGCCCATGATCCCTCTCGGCAGCGCACCCTTTGTATCCGATCCTCAGAAAAGTCGCATGGGGCAGCGCATGTTTGCTGCAATGAGTTGTGTATCCTGCCACCCTCTGGACGGGCTTGCGCCCATGCGAAAAGCCAAGCGCCTAAATGAGCTGGACCCTGATCAAAACCAAGGCTGCCTCGGTGATACCATTCGCCGTGGACTCCCTCACTACGACCTGGCTGATCATCAGCGCGCTGATCTCAAGGCCGCCTTGGTCGCTCACGCGAAAACAAACCCACCATTGAGCCCCGCTGAAACGGTTCAAAAAACCATGGCTGCCTTCAATTGCTATGCTTGTCACCAACGAGATGGTTTAGGCGGGCCATCCACAGCGTTGGCAGAAAAGTATTTTCAGACGACATTCGAAATCGACCTGGGCGAAGAAGGGAAGATCCCACCCAGGCTGGATCATGCCGGCGCCAAGTTCCGACCTGAAGCGCTTAAAAGCATCCTGACATCCGATAAGCTTCATGTGCGGCATTATATGGCCACTCGGATGCCAAGCTTCTCCCCAGAACTAGCTGATCGCTTTAGCCAAGCCATCGGTGCTGCCGACGATCAGCCCAAATTTACCGAGGGCCCTTCCTTCTCTGAGGAAATGGCGGCACATGGTCAACGCTTTGTCGGAGTCACCGGCATGGCCTGCATCACCTGCCATCGCATTGCCGGCCAGGACGCCCTCGCCATTCAGGGAATCGATCTTTCATCGGTGTATGACCGAGTGCAACCCGGATGGTTCCGTTCATTCCTCCTCAATCCAGCCGCTTACAATCCCGAAACACGCATGCCCCAATTCTGGCCGGATGGCAAATCACCCTTCCCGGATATATTGGGAGGGAGCCCGGATCAACAGGTCGACTCCATTTGGACGTATCTGTCGCTGAAAAACTCGATGCCCCTTCCAGTGGGCATTACCCCCAAGGGCCAAATTGCCATGGAGCTGGTTCCAGCAGACAAACCCATTGTGCATCGAACCTTCATGAAGGAAGTAGGCCCGCGAGCCGTGCTGACTGGATTCCCGGAAAAGCTCAATGTCGCCTACGACTTCAATGTCGTGCGGTTGGCGAAAATTTGGCGTGGCCGCTTTTTCGATCATTCGGGAGTACAGAGTGGACGCAGCGATACATTTCTGGGGCCTCTCGGCGAGGATGTTTTGGACCTGCCTCAAGGTCCTGCCTTTTCCTTTCTCGATGCCCCCGAATCTAAGTGGCCGACTCCGGCATTGACCGACCGAAACACGGGAGGCCGTTTCAAGGGGTATCGGCTAAAAGAAGAGAATCAACGTCCTGTTTTCCGCTACGACTTGGAATCGGTCACCATCTCAGAAGCTCCAGAACCGGTCATTCAACCGGGTGGTACGATTCTCAAAAGATCCTTTTCTCTGGAAGCCTCCAGTGCAGCCAAGGGGCTTTATTTTCTGGCAGGAGAAGGGGAAGAGATCGAACAAATCGCCCCAAACCATTTCAAGGTAGGTGAAGCTTACGAAGTGAAGTTAAAGGGTTCATTCCCCATCCGGCCCATCTTGCGCCAAAACGGTGCCGTGAAGCAGATCCTCATCCCCGTCAACCTGGAGCAGGGCTCCGCCACCTTGGAGCAAACCATCGAATGGTAGGCATCCAGAAACCTTATCTCACTTTTTCACACTCCATGATCATGCACATGAAAATGAAACGATGCGTATCGAAATGGCACCTCGCCTTGGGATTGCTCCTCATCGGATGGACGGCTCACACCGAAGAGTCGGACTACTACCAAATAGACACGTTTGACACTGAAAACCTCCCCATGGAAGTGGGAGCCATGACGCTTCTGAGTGATGGAAATTTACTGGTCGGAACCCGCAGGGGAGATGTTTACGTTTTGGATCAACCCTACGGAAAACCTGAGGAGGCAACCTTTCGCCCGTGGGCACGCGGACTGGCTCAACCCCTTGGTTTTCTGGAACACAAAGGATGGATCTACACGGCGCAACGCGGTGAACTAACTCGCATGAAGGACAGTGATGGTGATGGGAGTGCCGACACCTTTGAGACGGTTTGTGACGCCTGGGACATTTCAGGAAACTATCACGAATACAATTTTGGCCCTCGCATGGACAAGGAAGGCTATATGTGGATCACCCTCAACAAGCCCTTCGGTGGACAACCTTATGCCGATCCTGAAATCAAACAGGCCCATTGGAGGGGTTGGGCTGTCCGAGTTCACCCTGAAACGGGAGAAATGTTTCCCATGGCCGCAGGACTCCGGTCTCCGGCAGGCGTTGAAGACAGCCCGTGGGGAGACATCTTCTACACCGACAATCAGGGGGAATGGTGCAATGCTTCCAAATTGTCTCATCTGGAATTCGGAGACTATCATGGACATCCCTGGGGGCTCCCAACCCAGACATTAGCTGGCGAACCGTTCGATTCCATTCCGCAACCAGTCTCTGGTACGTGGATGAAAGACATGCATCTTCAGATCCCGCAATTCAAGATGCCTGCGGTCTGGTTCCCATATGACAAGATGGGCAAGAGCCCAAGTGGCCTGCGCTGGGATCGGAGCGAGGGAGAATTTGGTCCGTTTTCCGGTCAACTATTTGTCGCAGACCAGCATCACGCTACGGTCATGCGAGTGGTTCTGGAACAAGTAGACGGGCACTGGCAAGGAGCCTGTCTTCCCTTCCGTGAAGGATTTCAATGTGGCATTATTCGTATTTGTTTCGGTCAGGATGCCTCGCTCTTTGTTGGCATGTCCAATGCAGGTTGGGGGGGCAGAGGCAATCGTCCATGGGGACTGCAGCGCCTGAGGTGGACAGGAAAAACACCTTTTGAGATTCATGAGATGAAGGCACAGCCCGATGGTTTCACTTTGAGTTTTACCGAGCCCGTCGATGTGGAGAGCGCTTCTGATCCGAAAAACTATCGCATGGAGAGTTACACCTATCGTTTGGAGAGCCGATACGGAGGACCGGAGGACGACAAAAAGGAACTCAAAATCACCAAGGCAGTGGTCTCGGAAGATCGTACCCGCGTCAGGCTCCACGTCGACGCCCTACGTGCAGGCTATGTCCACGAGTTACATATCGAAGGGGTTCAGAATCAAAGTCAACAACCCCTCCTTCATGGAGAAGCCTATTACACGCTGGTTCGCATCCCAAAAACCACGCATCTTTGATTCAACCGGAGGACGATGCTTGCCGAACCATGGTTTCCACCATGGAATCGAGCGAGGATTCCATGGGCAAGGGCTTTGCCTCGAGTTGATGACGAAACCACGTTCGCTGGCGTTTTGCCAATTGCCGAGTGCGTATCTTGATCCACTCCTTCATCTCTCTATGGCCGATCTTTCCGCGTAAATGGTCCATGATCTGCCCATAACCGATTGCTTGAGATGCAGTCGGAGCTTCTTCCAGACCGTCCTTCATGAGCATACGAGTTTCTTCGATCCATCCTTCCTCAAGCATGCGCTCCACACGAAGTTCAATACGTTCATTAAGCACCGATGAAGGCATATCGAAGACCCAACATTTCCGGGGGTCCAGGGGTAGCGGCATGGACCAATCGGATTGGGACTGACTGAAAGGCAGACCGGTCAGTTCAATGACCTCCAATGCGCGAATCACCTTTCGACGATTGTTCAGGTCCACGCGCTTGTAAGCCAAGGGGTCCTGCTGGCGAAGGCGGTCTTTCAGGGCCTCCAAATCCCATTGCTGGAACTGCTTTCTGAGCTCCTGATTCCCGGAGGGTCCCTTGCCGACTCCCTGAAGGAGAGCCTGAAAATAAAACCCCGTACCACCGCAAAGAAGGATCGTCCTGGAACGCTTATGGATATCCAAAATAGCTGCCACCGCGAGTCTGCGAAAGGCAGCAGCATCGAAGGAATCTTGAAGTTCAGCCACATCAATGAGGTGATGGCGTATTTGCTGCTGATCGGCTCTGGTCGGTTTGGCAGTGCCGATATCCATGCCTCGATAGACTTGCATGGAGTCGACAGAAATAATTTCACCATCCAGACGCTGGGCCATTGCCATGGCAAGCTGGCTTTTCCCCGAAGCCGTAGGACCGGCAATGAGCCAGGCACACCCGAGTGCTTCCCTCAGAACCTGTTCTGTCTCTAACATGGGATATTCATGCCAAACATCGCCTCATGAAGCATCATCCGAGGAGGGGGGTTGATGGAGTCGAAGAGCATGAGCCTTCCTGGCTTGGGCATCCTTTTGCAATGAAATCAAAAACAAACCAAAGACACCCACACAGATGGCCGAATCAGCGAGGTTGAAGGCAGGAAACCCGATCTCTCCTCCCCCGTGGCGATAGGTAAAAAAATAGATGAAATCGACGACATGCCCATACCTGAATCGATCCACCAAGTTTCCGACAATACCGCCGAACATGAGACCGAGGGCCACTTGCCCCTTGAGAAGATGCACGTCAAATTGGTTCCTCACGCCATGCAGCAATAACAAAGCGACCATGGCTACTCCCGCGAGGAGATAGTTGTTTCCGCGAAACATGCTCCAGGCCGCACCAGTGTTACCCCAGTAGACAAGACGAAAAAAACCCTCCACCCATTCCCGTTGCTCACCCAGTTCTAAATGGGCAACCACCAGCCCTTTGGTCCACTGATCCATGAAAAGAATCAGCCCACCCAAAATCCATGCACGAAGTAGAGGCGTTTTCATGACAGTGGTCCGGAAATAGGGTCTTTTTTCAATGCCTTGAGCAAGGCAGTCTTGATGCGCCGCTGTTCGGATGGAGCACTGATTTTCTCGCCTCGGTGGTTTTTGATGTAAAAACTATCAATGGCTGCCCCCTTCTCGGTAAGGATTTTGGCATAGGAGAGGTCAAGCTGCTGCTCATGCAGCACTTTGGACACTTTATAGAGTAAGCCAACGCGATCCTCGGTTTCCACTTCAAGAAGCGTTCTAGAGGGCAACCGATCATTATCAAAACGAACCTGGTTTTCCAGAGAGTCCCTTTCAACCGTTTGGTAGAGCGGGGGTGTTTTACTGTTTTTATCTACCAGGGTATCCAAATCAGCTCCCTCTCCAAGCACCGCCTTGATCATGGCACTGAATTTGTCCCGCTTAAACTTTTTGACCAGTTCACCGCTGCTGGCATCCACCAATTCAAAGCTATCGAGTACGATGCCATCGGATCGGGTGAAAATCCTGGCACTCAAAATGGTCAAACCCGCGGCCGCCAATGCACCGGCAAACTTACAAAAAATCGCTGGCCTGTCCCACGTCACCAGGTCCAAGGCACTGAAGCCCCGGTCCCGGTCATGCCGCCAGTGGACAATGGGCTCAAGAGCCCGATCCTGTTTGCTGATTTGGCGCCACATGAAACGATGGGTCAGGTGAATGTCTTCCACCATTTGATCCAAGGGCCGATTACGAAAATAGCGATCCGGCATATGCTGGAGGTGCGCTTGAATTTCGTCATCCGGAATGCTTTTTCGAACTTTTTCCCTGAGCTGAGGATAAAGTGTTTTCTTGGCCTTATCCAATGCAGGCTTTGGTTGCAACGCACCCTGGAGCGATTGTCGAGTCCGATCGTAAAGTGTCCATAGCAGGGAGTCCTTGAAACCTGTCCAAAGATCCGTGCTGGTTCCCATGGAGTCACAAAAAGTCAGTAGCATCAGCATGTCCAGGGTTTCCACATCTCCCGCCAACTGTGCAAAAGCCAGGATCTCTTCGTCACTTTCCAGATCCCTTCTTTGGGATATTTCAGCCATGATGAGGTGATGTTCCACCAGGAATGCCAGAAGGGATTGATGGTCCTTGGACAACTGCAGCCGCTGCCCAACCCGCACCGCGAGATCCTGACCAATATCCGAGTGCGAGCGATTTTTCTTCTTGTTCGATTTTCCAGCATCATGAAGCAGAAGTGCCAAATAAAGAATGTGAGGGTGCTCCAGATCCTGAAAGAGCTGACTGTAGTGACGATGAAAACCACCCTCTTCCTCCCAAACCAAATCCAAGTGCTCCAGGCATTGAATGGTGTGCTCATCGGTGGTGTACATATGAAAAAATTCATGCTGCACCATACCCGTCAATCGACCGAACTCCGGCAGGAACTTACCCAACACACCCACCTCGTGCATCATCCGGATGATGTTCCCCACATTGCCCCTTTCACTCAGAATCTCCAGAAAAGTGGATCTCACGTGCTCATCATTCTGAAAATCCTTTTGAAGAATCTGCAGCCCATGTCGAATCATCTGAGCGGTTTTGGGGTGCACCTTCAGACCACGTTGTTGTGCATGCAGGAAAATGCGCATCATTCTCCTCGGTTGTTCACGAAAAACCCTCCACGAGCTGGCCTGAATCCACTCCTCTTGGAAAAGAAAGCCATCCACTGGTTTGATCTCCTCCTTGGCACGAATAGGAATCCATTGCCGCCAAAAGGGAACCGGGCTCGGAGTGGGATCCAGAGCCAGACTCTCCTCCAGTTGACGGGTCAAGAGGAAGATCTGACGCATGTGGAAATACACCATTTGCATGAAGGCCTCGATCCTCTTGCTGGGGGAGGTTTCCTTGAAACCCAGACCATAGGCCACCTGAGGTTGCATGCTCTTGTAAAGTTTGTCCTCAGCGCGATTTTTACGGTAATGCATTTCATTGCGCACCTTCTGGAGAAAATCATAGGCGTCCATCAAATGCCGATGCTCCGACCGATTGATATGCTGGCCAGCCAGCAACTCGTCCAGAGATAGGACACGGTATTTGAAAAAAGCCATCCAAATGAGATTCTGATAATCACGCAAACCCCCACAACCATTTTTGATCTCCGGTTCCTGCATGAAGGGGGTGTTCCCATAGCGATGCCGACGCTGCTGCTGATCGCGTAGCCTGGCGGTGAGGAAATCATTTTCATGCCCCTGAACGCATTTCTTGAGAATGGTTTCTCGAAGTCGAAGAAAAAGGGGCCCATGCCCGGCAATGAGTCGGATTTCGATCAGGGACGTCATGGTCTTGACATCCTGTTTGGCAAAATGAACACAATCAGAAATGTTGCGGGTGACGTAACCCAATTTCAGCTTGAGATCCAGAAGGACACTGTGAAAAGCCGAACAGAAGGATTCCAGCCACGGTTCAGCTCCCACTTTCCGAAATCCGTTCTCACTCAGAATCATGATGTCCACATCACTCTGGGGATTGAGCTCGTGACGACCATATCCACCAAACGCCACCGCGGCCAATTGAGCATTGGCAGGGATTTCTTCAGCATAAAAGGCACTCAGATCCTGGAAGAGATGTTCGATGACTTGATCCATCATGAAGGATCGTGCATGCACGATGGCGGTTCCCGAATGCCCCGTTCGGTGTTCTGTGCGCAAATGAAGAGTGACTGCCTTGAGAAAGGATCGATAGGGGGCACGGTCCACACCGTCCGCCTTGAGGCAACGACGCTTGCCAAGCCGGGCGTGCGCCAATTCCTTGATTTGTTGATGAAGGGATTCCATGGGTTCGAGTTGGAGAGTCTCCCGGCTCAGGCTTGCTGAGATGGATGGCTGCGCGCCGCCACCTTCAAATCATAAAACCGAATGGCATTGGTGCCCATGATCGCATCTTGCTCTTCTACCGTAAGGAAGGCGATGTGATTCGTGATCAAGGCGTGCACCTCCTGATATTCAGCAGACAAAAGGCATACAGGCCAATCCGACCCATACATGAGTCGATCAGGCCCAAAATGACGAAAGACGGCATCCAGATAGGGCTTGAAATCGTCGGGCTGCCACTGACCCCAAGTGGCCTCGGTGACCATGCCGGATAGCTTGCACGCGACATGCGGATAGGAGGCCAGCTCGGCCATTTGATCACACCATGGCTTGATTACCTGTTTTCCAATCAATGGCTTGGCAAGGTGATCGACCACAAAGGGCTGATCGGGAAACTTCCGGACCAATGCCAGTGCTGCTGGAAGTTGATGCGGATAAATCAGAATATCATAAGTCAAATGGTGCTGTGCCAGTGCTTGAATACCGCGTTGAAAATCTGGGCGCAGCATGAAGTCATCATCCGGTTCATCCTGAACCACGTGACGCACTCCGACAAATTTCGGATGGGTCTGAAACCTCTCCAATTGGTCATCGACGTTGGCAGCGCATAAATCCACCCATCCAACCACGCCCAGGATCGCCGGGTAGTGATCCGAAAGCTCCAGCAACCATCTGGATTCTTCGAGGCTTTGCCTTGCCTGCACCGCTACGGTTCCGTCCAAGCCCGCTTTCACAAGTTCAGGAAGGAGATCCGGAGGCAAAAAATGACGTTTGAGAAGAGAGAGCGGTTCATCCATCCAAGGATATTCCTCGGGCGTGTATTCCCAGTAATGCTGATGAGCATCCACTCGCATGGCCCGAGTATGGGAAATGGATCACCGCAGTGTCAAAGGATTCAACCTTCGATTTGTTTGATCGCCTCACTGGCCTGCTCACGTACGAATCGATAGCGATCGCGCCGCATGTTGCGCAATTCCGGAAGGGCTTTTTCCGCGGCAGCGCCCAGGTTGCCCAAGGCACGGCAACCAAAAGCACGCACTCCGGGATCATCATGACCCAATGCCTGAAGGTAAAGCTCAAGATAAGTCATTTGAGAAGGCACCACACGCAAGGCACCCAACGCCAGTTCGCGATCCTCGCTTTCGCTCAGTCTCTGAATCAGAACCGGAATCGCTGGAGCCGCTTCCTCCTTCAGGGAAATCAAGGCCTTCATGGAAGCATGGCGCATGGGGGTTGAACGATCTTCCAAGGCCTGAAGCATGATGGGTAACCTTTTTTCGGAACCCGTCTCCACGGCCATGAGCCCCTCGAAGGCGCTCAGCCGAATCGAGGCCTCTTCATGTTGCAGCGACTGCCTCAGAAGAGGTAAGGCCGATGCGGCCTGTTCGCCCATGCGCCCAAGAGCATCCAGGGCATGCTGCAACGTTTCTTGACCTCCCGTCTGGCCCAGCCAAGTGATTTGGGCGATAGCCATTGGAGTGGTTTCCCCCATGGCTCCGAGCACGCGCATGGCCGCATGACGCACACCCGTGGCCGGATCTGCCAGAAGAACCGCTACCTGATCCTGATACACCGAAGCCCCACCGCCTGCATGGGTCAATGCCATGAGCGCCTGTTCCCGAAGCACCGTATCCGGGTCGATGATGAGTTCTCCCAAGGCCTCCAAATGATTTTGCACGGCAGATGGGAGCTGGGCCAGGGCCATCACTGCAGAAAGTCGCACTTCGAGAAAATCATCTTGTAAAAGTGGCGTTACCACCTGGTGGAATGTCTCCATCTTGATTTCCATGGAGGCCAACGCTTCGATGGCCGCAGCCCGGATCATTGGATGCTTGGATCGAGCCGCTTCAAGCATGGCGCCTTGAGCCAACCGGGCGTTCTTGCCGATACCAGAAAGGGATCGGATCATGCGAGATTGCATGCTTTCACTTTGACTGGGAAGCATGTCGAGAATCGGTTGCACCGCCACCAGCCCATAGGCTGTCAGCATCTCATCCAGGGTTTTCTGGTGAGAGTCCCCGAGAGCGGTTTGCATGGCTTCAACCACCATTGGAATCCCCGCATTGCCTACCTGAAGGAACGCCTTGCGATAGGGTTGCAGTTGCTCAGGCTGATCCAGATTGGTCTGAATCAGGTGCATGAGCAAAGGAAGTGCAGGTTTGGCATCTGATCCCAAATAGGCAAGGAGGTCGACAGATCGGTCACGCGATGCCTGGTCGGCATGCTCCAATTGATGCAACAAGGCTGGGACTACCAAGGAAGGAGGAAGCTTGAGCAAAACATTGGAAACAGCTTGTCGAAAATCTTCCTGCTCAGTAGCAAAATAAGACATGACCGCCTTCAAGACTTCATGAGAGGGCGCATCGATGCTGGGAAGGCATTCCAGAGCAGCAATCAAAACTGCTTGATCGGACTCCATGGACACCAATGCGAAAAGTTTGTTCGCGGCATCCTTGGCATCATGCCCCATCTTTCCCAAAGCCTGACAAGCCGCCTGACGCGCCAGCGCCGATGGATGGGAGAGAGCTTCCTGAAGAGAGATCCTGGCAGGAGATGGCAAAAGACTGAGTGATTTAATGACAGCCTCACGCACAAGGTCACTTTCATCTTCCATCAGTTTGACCAGAACGGGAACCGAACGTTCCGAGCCCCGGTGGATCCCCCCCAGAGCTTGGGCAGCCCCAGCACGAAGATTGGCATTTTCATCTTCACAGGCAGCGATGAGTCGATCCAGCACTCCTTCCCCCATCTGGCTCAGGGCGTGGACACTGCGATACCATCGAACGTTTACTCCTCGAGAGTTGAAATTCTTGAGAGCTTTCAGCAACTCAGGGGCGGCTGCAGTGGCCGAGGGCCCCATGGTGGCCAGCGCTGTCACTGCGTGAAACCAGACCTGTTCTTCTCGATCCCCCAAAGCCTCGATCAATGCAGGCAGGGCATCCTGCATGTCATGCCCACTGGCAGCCATCTGGTTCAAATACATGGCAGCATCGCGTCGGATTCGGGCGTTCTCCGAGCCGAGCTCCTCTACACGTTGTGAAAGATTGGCAGGTTGCGCATCCAGCGCGCCGGATACTAGGAGAAACGCTAGTGCGCATAGGCTAATGCGCATGAGCTGGGCTCTATTCGAAACCAAAGCCAGAAAGCAGAGTAAGGCCCCGATAGTAGAGTGTGGAATCATGGATTTCAGGTTACCTTCGATGAGCAAGCCGTCAGGAGCAGCGAAGGCTTCCTGATCAGGCCCTTAAACCTCGCAACGTCCCTGTGCTATCGCCGAAACGTTCAGCCGGAACACCCATTTCATGGATCATAGAAAGCAGCAGGTTGGCCATGGGAGTCTCGAAATCATAGCGAACATGTCGACCCGTAGTCACCTTTCCGCATGCCTTGCCGGCGAGGAATACAGGCAGGTTTTCATTGTTGTGACGATTTCCATCGCTGATACCCGCCCCGTAAAGGACCATGCTGTGATCCAGCAAACTACCATCGCCTTCCGGGATGGATTTCATCTTCTGCAGAATGTAGGAGGCCTGACGCACATGAAATTCATTGATCTCACTGATTTTGGCCTGCTTCACCGGATCGTTCTGGTGATGCGAGAGTGAGTGGTGGCCTTCATTGACGCCAATATGACGGTAGCTTCGATTGCTACCTTCATTGGCAAGCATGAAGGAGGCCACACGAGTCACATCGGCCTGAAAAGCCATGACCATGAGATCTCCCAACAAACGGATGTGTTCTTCGTAAGAGGATGGAATGCCTGCAGGGGCTTCAAAGTGACGAATCGCTTCCGGCCGTTCTGCCTGATCCTTCTCCGCCCGCTCAATGCGCTGCTCAATCTCCCTCACGGCGGTGAGGTATTCACCGAGCTTCTGCTTGTCCTTATAATTGACCTTACGTTCCAATCTACGGGCATCCTCGAGCACAAAATCGAGAATGCTTTTGCGCTGACGGCGGCGGCGCACGAGACTTTCAGCCTCCTGCTGGCCCATTTGGTTGCCAAAGAGTCGCTCAAAAACCAGACGAGGGTTCACTTCCTTGGTCATGGGAGTGGCCTCATCTCGCCAACTGATATTGTTGGAGTAGGCACAACTGTAGCCCGAGTCGCAGTTCCCAGACTGGCGCCCGGTTTCCGCACCTATTTCAAGGGACGCAAAGCGAGTTTGATGCCCGATTCCCTCAGCAATGATTTGATCGGCCGAAACACCCGCGCGAATCTCAGAGCCTTGGCTCTTGAGCGGCTGGACTCCGGTCAGGAAGACGCCTGCCGAACGGGCATGATCCCCCGCCCCGTCCCCGTTGGCCCGGCCCTTGTCGTGTGTCAGACCACTGAGAACAAGCAAATCGTTTTTCAGTGGTTCGAGAGAGGAGAGGATCTTGGGCAATTCAAAATAGGATCCGGCTGAACCAGGGGTCCAGTCGGGCATGTGCATGCCATTGGGAACGAACATGTAGGCAACTCTGAGTGGATGCTCCTCCTGGCCTCCCATAGCTGCCAGACCGCGCAATGGCAGGGCAGAGGGTAAGGAGGGCAGCGCAATGGCAGTACCGAGCCCACGTAGAAAGCTTCTTCGGCTCCAATCGGTTTGAGGTTTCATAGATTTTCTCCTTCGAGTTGTCGTTGTTGAAAGGATTCGCTCAGCACAATGGATTCCACCAATGTCTGAAAGGCCAGGTCATGGTCCCTCAGATCCTGGTGAATGGTGTCGATTGTGCATTTATCATAATATTCAAGTCCGCGACCCAATGCAAACGTTAACATTTTCTCAATGACACACAATACGAAGGTATCCCTGGTCTTGAGCTGGCGCACCAATTCCCTGGCTCCATCGAAACGGGTTCCATCCGGCAGCTCACCTGAGGCATCAATGGGAAAACCATCATCCACTTCTCGCCACTGCCCTACCGCGTTGAAGTGTTCAAAGGCGAAACCGATAGGATCCATCTTTTCATGGCAGGTGGCACACTCGGGTTTAAGACGATGTTGCTCCATGCGCTCTCGGAGGGATCCCCTGAGGGCGCCTTCCTGATCGCTCTCCAATTCCGGAACATCCGGTGGCGGCGGAGGGGGAGGCGTTCCCAGGATCTGTTCCAAAATCCACTTACCGCGCAACACGGGAGAAGTGCGAGTGGGATTCGAAGTGAGGGTCAGCACGCTGGCCTGGGTCAGAATGCCTCCTCGAGGAACAGTGGCATCGAGGCGAACTCGCTCGAAGGCATCCCCCTCTGGGCCGGCGACGCCGTAGTGCTGGGCTAAAGGCCCATTAAGAAACGTAAAATCTGCCTCAAGAAAATCCGTCAGAGGTCGGTTCTCGCGCATGATCGTTGTGAAGAAAAGTTCGGTTTCCTTTTTCATGGCATCCCGTAATTTCGGGGTGAAGTCGGGAAAGAGGGAAGGGTCGGGTGTGACCGATTCCAGGTTTCTGAATTGTAGCCACTGCCCAGCAAAATTGCGGGTCAATGCCTCCGACTTGGGGTCGTCCAACATACGTTTAACCTCGGAGCGCAACACTTCCGGGCGGATGAGTTCCCCTGACTTGGCCAGAGAGAAAAGCCGCTCATCCGGCATGCTGCTCCAAAGAAAATAGGAAAGCCTTGATGCGAGCTCATAGGCATCCAAAGGTCGGCTCCCTTCGCCTTCCTGTAGCACAGGATCCAATTCCCACCGATAGAGGAACCATGGGGAGGTCAACGCCGCCTGAACAGATAACTGTATGGCCTCTCCGTAGGATGCCCCCTCCTCCAGAACCTGATCAACAATATGCAAAAGACGTTCCAAGGCATCATTAGTGACCGGGCGCCGCCACGCCTTGGTCACAAAGCCCTGCAAAACATTTCTTGCATGCTCCCGCTCTTTTCCCGGAGCGGGTTGATCTGGAATCACCCTTGTATGAGAGATTGGCAGCGGAGGTCTTGGTTCATTGAGTGGCCCTTTAAAAACGATGTCATCGACAAAAAGATTGCGATCTCCATTGAGCTCGGCCACCGGGTGGTCCTGAACGTTGTAATTATTTAGATAGGCCAACGAAAGCATCTGCTCCCCGGCCGATAGTTCAACTTTCAAGGTATAGACTTTGGGCGCATCCTGATGGGCCTTCACATCCACCACTTCCTGGAACCAATCGCCCAGGCGGACTTCC
>Ga0181589_10001967_pt1 | contig 16142 bp, 15 predicted proteins | sample 071ome_25_FD_132444 | JGI IMG/M metagenome (GOLD analysis project Ga0181589, IMG submission 132444) | Coastal salt marsh microbial communities from the Groves Creek Marsh, Skidaway Island, Georgia - 071410BT metaG (megahit assembly) | ecosystem: Environmental > Aquatic > Marine > Intertidal...
CGGCAAGACGGCAAGACGGCAAGACGGCAAGACGGCGACCCTTCGACGCCGCATCGTTGCTCACTCGTCGTGGCGCATCGCAGGGGGGTTTGCATGGACACAGATTGCGTCTTCGTGACGCTGTTCGTGGACGACATGACCCGGTTTGGGGAGGTCAACGCGGTCTACGCGAGGCACTTTCCGCCGGTCAACCCGCCGCCGCGGGCCACGCTGCAGAAGGTCGGCGACGGCGTCTCGATCCAAGTCCAGTGCTCCGCCTCGAAGCCTCGCAGCGTGCTGCACGTGCAGAGCCTGAGCCGGTGGGCGCCGAGCTGCATCGGACCGTACAGTCAGGCGGTTTCCTGTGGTGGGCTCGTGCGGTTCAGCGGTCAGATCGCGCTCCAGCCCGAGACGTCCACGGTTGCCTGCGCGGCCGGTGGCCTGGACGCGGAGGTAGCGCGTGTCAAGCTGACGTGCGACCTGCTGGGGGAGGCAATGAAGATAGACTGGGCGTCCACGGTGCTCTGGTCGGTGCTGTACGTGTCAGAGCCGTTTCCCGGCGACGTGTTGCGGCGCTTGCTGCAGCGGGACGACAGTGATGACAATGAAGAATACGTCGAAGAGTACCTGGCAGCCACGAAGAACGACGCGTGCCGCGTCCGGCCCGAGGCGATGACGCTGGTGGTCGAGTGCCCGTGCCTGCCGCGCAATGCGAGGATCGAGATTCAGAGCGTGCACGCGGGCATCGAGAGTCTGCGATACGTGGAACCAGACAGTACCAGCGACGACGAGGAGATCGCGTCCCAGGCCGCCGTGCGGGCACGGGCAGAGTACGGCTGGCTGCGCCACCTGACGTATTCCGCGGAGGACGGGCCGCTTTGCGTGCGGGCCGTGTACGCGCAGGGGAAGTTTGCAAAGGTGCACCTGGCAAGCTCGTATCCGGCGGTCGAGGCGAACGGATGCGACATTGCGGACGCCCTCGCCCCGGTCCTGGAGGCGGCCCGACTGACGAGGGACAGTCTCGCCGCCGCGAACGGATACGCGGCTGCGTGCGGTCGGCAAGATCAGCGCGATGCAGACGGCCGACGGGCACTCGAGGAGCTGCTGATGGAGGCGCTCGGCGTCCCAGCGTTCGTGGTCGAGGTCAACGGCGTCGGCCTCTTGGAGGGCAGGTCGGACCACTGGGCCGTCGAATGCTTTTTCGTTGCGTCTTGATTTTTCGTGTTATTGTCCTATCGCGGCACCTGTGAACACACCATTACATGTATACATACAGGCGACTCGATGCCGCACCGGAACCTGCCGTGGTACTACTTCTTCAAACCGTTTCCTGATGCATCCGGCACGTTCAGCTACGCGCAGTGGGCTCGACACCAGAGCGTTTGGCGATTCGCCCTGCAGCCCAAGTCTCTCCGCCGCGTCATCTGGAACCAGCTGCCGCTGCTCGTGTGGGTGACGATCGTGTCGGTGGCGACGACCGCGTACTACGAGCTCTACCAGACCCGCGGCGACGGGCGCTTTCAGTTGGTCTCGAGAGACTACGTCGAGCCGTTCTTACTCACATCGCTGTACCTCTCGCTGCTACTCGTTCACCGGATCTCGTCCAGCTTTGAGCGATGGTGGAGCGCCCGCAAGCACTGGGGTCAGATGTACAATGACGTTCGCTCGGCAGCACGGATGAACATGAATTGGGTCTACCCGTACAACCAGCGGGTCGCGGACAAGATCCATCGATACCTGGCCGCGCTCGGTGCCGCGGCCGCCTCCTACCTGTTGAACGACAAAGGCGAGGTGTTCTTCGACGTGACTGCCGATACGATCGACCGGCAAGAGGCCGTCCTGATTCAAGACTCAGAAACGCCGCCCATCACCCTGGTCATGCTGATCTCGCACCACGTCACGGCGCTCAGAGATGCGGTGAGGATTGCTATAGAACTCGACCGACGTCGTGCCAGGGCACAGCACCCCGACTTGCTCTGACTCAACGCTCCGCTCGATCGCCAGGGCACCCTCGACTCGTATCACGCCGTCGCCATGGAGGATCGGCTAACGCGGTGGGTCGAGGAGTTTGGTGGGTGTTACTATTCGACTCGATTACCATTGAACTCTTCGTCGTTCGTTCGACTTGGACCGAAGTCGAACGAGCGCACGTCCGACTCTCTCACTCGCACTTCGCCCGCTCGCCAGGCGCGCATGAGCGAATACTGAACACGCCTACCTACACGGCATTCACGCGCCAGACGTCGAGGTTTCTGATTCTGTGGTTGACGTTCCTCCCGTTTTCTCTGAGCGCATACCTCTCCTGGGCGTGCTGCGGGTGCATGCCCGTCCTCTGCTTCCTGCTGGCAGGCATCGACAACATCGCGTCGAGCTGCGAGAACCCAGTGGGTATTGATCTCGACCGACGTGCGCTCGCTCTTTGCGCGCCCCGACTGACGCTCACTCGCACTACGCGCTCGTTCGTTCGCCAGATGACGAGTCTGCCGATCCGCGCGATCGCAGCATCAAACGCCAGCGTCGTCGAGGTCGTCCGGCGTACCAAACAGGGAATGGACACGACCTTGAAGACGGGCGGGCTGCTCGACTGAGCCATCACCATTGTCGATTTCATTCAAATTTAACAAAGCACGAGCTGTCGACGACCCTCTTCTTCTTCTTGTTCCTGCCACCTGCCGCATCCACAAAGGTTACGCCTTCCTCCCTCAGCAACGCTTCCTTCCTCGGGTTGTCCATCCGACCGCTGAATCCGCCGAGCGATCCGTCCGCGCAGACGACGCGATGACACGGCACAGCGGGGGCGAACGGATTTCTCCTCATGGCGCCGCCGACCGCCCGCGCTGACGAATTCAGCGCCTTGGCCAGGGCCGCGTACGACGTCACGCGCCCTTTCGGCACGCGACTCGTCAACAGGTCGTACACCCGCCGCTCAAAGACGGTGGGATTTCGTGTCGTGGGAGGAACCTGAGGGGTGGCGTCGTGACGGCCAGGTTTACCGCGACCCTCCATGCTGCTGGGCCTGTTTGGCCGACTCCTCGGCAATCTCGCGCTCGAACTCTTCCAAGAACTCCTTCCCGCTCGAGCTCCGCCGGATCACGGAACTATAGCTAAGACCGACGAACGCGAGCAACAGGCCTCCAGTAATGAGTGAACCCCCTCGCGTCGCCGCAGCGGCAGCCATCGATCGATCGAAGTTTGGCCCGCCGCCTTCCACGGGGTGTCTAGTCGTCGACGGATTTGCCTCGCGTGTGTCTCAGCTCGGAGTATTTCTCGCAAAAAGGGTGTCCCCACACGGTCTGTTGCAATCAACACAAAATCACACTCGATTGACCGTTCGAGCTCGGATCGCTGCTCGTTTGCACCGATCGTAGACCAATCTCGTCGTCGTGCGCCGCCCGTATCCAATGCAGGTCGCGATCAAGCCCACTGCCCCCGTTTCCTTCTCCGGACTCGCACGTAGTAGACTCCACCGCTCCCGTTGCCTCGGCCGGAACTCCTCCACGGCGATGCACGCGTACGCCCCGGAGCAGCCGTGGATTATCGTGGGCAAGGGGCGCGTTGGCGAGGCCTTTGCGGAGATGAACCAGTCCTCGAACAAGGACGCGCTCGTCGGCCGGGGCGAGCCGATCGTCACGCCCTCCCACCCGGCGGGACCCATCGTCGTCTGCACCAGGAACGACGTCTTGGGTGACATTATCGATGCCACGCCAGCAGAGCGCCGGGAAGACCTGGTGTTCATCCAGAACGGGAGCATCGGCCCGTTCCTGGAGTCCAAGGGGCTCGCCGACGCCACCCAGGTGCTGGTGTACTTTGCGGTCGCGGCCAAGGGGGAGACGCCCACGGACGGGAAGACGGACACGAACCCCGAGGGTCTGACCGGGGCGTATGGCAAGCACGCGCAGGCGGTCGCCGACAGGCTGCATTCGGCGGGGCTGAGCTGCAAGGTGTACGACACAAAGGCGGCGTTCAACACGTCGATGCTGGAGAAGCTCGTTTGGATCTGTGCCTTTATGGTCGTGGGCGCGACGCACGGGTGCACGGTGGGAGAGGTGGAGGCGAACCACAAGGCGGAGGTCGGGGAGCTGATCGAGGAGCTGTACGTGGCCGGGTGCAACGACCTCGGTCTGGACGCCGACACGACGGGGCTGGTGGACCGGCTGTGCGCCTACGCGCGGTCGGTCGCGCACTTCCCGACGGCCGTCAAGGAGTTTGACTGGAGGAACGGGTACTTTTACGGACTGGGCGAGGCGGTGTGCCCGAAACACACCGCAGCGCTGAAGTATTTGAATGTGATCTCGTAATCAGGCATTTGAAGGTATTGGGTTTGTGAACAACAGCGAAGTGGTGGCATATATATAGAGAGAGAACGGCGCCGTCGGAATGCAGGCCTCCGTGCAGGTGCGAGGTTGTCGGAAAGTTCGGGCATTGGCGGTGGCAGCCAACGACCAGGGACAACGAAGACGCACGCTGCGATCTCGTCAATACTATCTGACGCGGCGGCAGCAACACCAACAGCAAACCTCCGTCGCCTCGTCGGTCGCAGCCCAGCAGGCCACGCTGGTCACGTCGACGTGGGGCATCTGGGCTACGCTCGCCGCCGTGGGCGCCCTGGCGCTTCACGCAGAGCGATCCAAGTATTCCAGGGGCTTCAATGCCGCGTTGCTGGCGACCATCTTTGGTCTGATCGCCTCCAATCTCAACATCGTTCCCTCCCACGCGCCCCACATCCACGGCGTGGTTAACAAGTACGTCCTCCCTCTCGCGGTGCCGATGCTGCTCTTCTCGGGGAGCCTCTTGCGCGTCCTGTCGTCCGGTCGCCTGCTGTTCTCGTTCCTGAGCGCCACCCTGGCGACGGTCCTGGGGAGCCTCCTGGCGTGCACCCTCGTGCCGCTCCGGTCCCTCGGCGCCGACGGCTACATGGTCGCCGCCGCCCTGACTGCTCGGCATATCGGCGGGAGCATCAACTTTGTCGCCGTGACGGACCTGCTCGGCGTGAGTCCGACAGCGCGGATGGCCGGTCTCGCGGCCGACGACGTCATCGTCGCCCTCTACTTCGTCGCCCTGTACACGCTGGTGGCGCCCAAGAGGGACGTCGAGAACGTGAACGATGACTCGACGGGGAAGGCGACGGCCCTCGGCACCGGGGGGCGCGATCTTCTCGCGGACCCGAGCATCTCGGTGGTCGACGGGGCGACGGCCCTCGGCATCAGTGCCGTGCTGTGCGCTGCGGGATCCTGGCTCGCCGAAGGCGTGCTCGGCTACAAGGGCGGCAGCGTGGCCGTTATCACGATGCTGACCGTTCTGTTTGCGACCGTCGCGCCAAGGGCGCTGCTGACGCCCCGGCTGATCGCGTCCGGGGAGAGCCTCGGGGCGATCCTGTTGCAGATCTTCTTCGCGAGCGTGGGCGCGTCGGGCAACCTGGCCGTCGTGCTGGCGACGGCACCGCGGCTGTTCGCCTGGTCCGCGGTGGCGGTCGCCTCGCACCTCGGCCTCGTGCTGGTGTTTGAGCGGTTGTTCCGTTTCAGCAGGGTCCAGACGTGTCTGGCGTCCAACGCCAACATCGGAGGGCCGACGACGGCGGCCGCCATGGCGTCCAGCTGGGGGTGGCCGGACATGATTGTCCCCGCCATCTTGTACGTCGTCGTCGTCGTCGTCGTATTTGTGGCTTGTTTGAGGTCGAACACGCTCAGGTGTCCTCCCTGGCTCTAACTCGGTCTTCCTCACTGCGCTTTGCTCGCCAGGATCGGGGTGGTCGGCTACACCATCGGGACGCCGGTCGGCGTCGCCCTCGTCGGCGTCTTCAAGTCGATGATGACGTAGTAGTAGTCGTAGTAGTAGTTTCTTCTGACATCACAACCGTTACCCTTATCATTGGCATTATCGCAATGTGACCTAGCCGAGCAGCATGCGCTCGAGCGCCTCGGACTCCCGCGCGAGGGCGCCCCGATCGGCCAGCACCGCCATCAGCACGTCCTCCGGCTCCGCCAGGCTGGCCTCGAGGCCACGTGACTGCACCGTACCGAGGCTGCGAGCGTTCCTGTTGAAGCCAGGAGTCGAGGCATCGACGACGTCCTCCACCTTTGCATACGCCAGGGAGAGCAGCCCGAGCGACTTGGACCCGGCGGACCGCATCCCCTCCGAGCAGCTCTGGACGACCATATCGAAGTGCGACGCGTACATCTCGAGGACCTCGTCCCCCATGGTGAACAGAGACGCCTCCATGACGCGGCGGTCCTGCGGCGGCGGTGGCAGCGGCGGCGGCGGTCGTCCTGCCGCCGGCTGTGGACGGCCGACGACGCCTCGTTCGCTCGCACCGTCCCCACCGATGTGCCGCACGACGACGACAGACTCGGGCGCGTCTACGTCCACCTTGACCTTCGCACCTCGATATTCCCGAAAGTCCAACGCCTCGGCCACCATGGCCTCGACCGCCTTGCTCGCATTTCCGTCCCCTCCCCCTATCCCTCCCCACCCCTCGTTCACCAGCGTCACCGCGACGCCCGGCTGTCCGAAACGCCCCGCACGTCCGATCCGATGCTTGAGCGTGCTGGCGTCCGTGGGCAGGCCGCCAACGTTGCACACCAAGTCGACGTTCGGCAGGTCGATGCCGCGAGCGGCGACGTCTGTGCACACCAAAATCCGCGTCCGGTACTGCCGCAGGTCGTTCAGCGCCCGTATCCGCGCCAGCTGATCCATATCGGACGACAGAAGCGCCGCGGCGTGCGACTCGCTCACCAGCGCCTTCGTGATCGCGTCCGCCGCCCTGCGGCTCGGACAGAACACGATGGCCTGCCGGAAAGGCACGCGCCCAAACACCTTTTCCGTCAGCCGCCTGATGATGGTTGTCGAGTCGGAAAAAGGCGGTGACGTTCCGTCTTTGTCGACACCCTCGTCGCCGCCCTCGTCGCCGCCCTCATCGACCCCAACATCATCACAGGTAAGCAGCCGGTAATGTGCGACCGTCGGCGGCGTGCTCATCTCGGCACACACGAACAGCTTCTTCCCGCCTGCGACCGCCTCGTCCGACCGCAACGCCTCCAAACGCTCCACCGACGGACTCTCGAACGTCGCAGAAAGCGCCACCAGCTGGTACGGGCGACCCCGCACCGAACCCACGATCCGCTTGACGTCCACGTAAAACGGACTCTCCGTCAGTCGATCCGCCTCGTCCAAGACGACCATATCCACACACGAGACGTCCAACGAGTTCCGTTCCATCAGCGCCGCCAGCCTCCCGGGCGTGCCCAGCACGACGTCACACCCCTTGCGCAACAGCCGCTCGTCCTCCGCGACCGGCAGCCCGCCGATACAGGTGACCACCGTCATTCCGCACGCCGACGACAGGTCCGACAGCACGCCGGCGCCCTGCAGCGCGATCTCCCTCGTCGGCGCCACGAACAGCACGCGAGGCAGCCCCGTGCGTCTGTCGTTTGTCGCGGAGTCCAGCGCCCGCTCGGCAGTGGCGATGGCAAACACCAACGTCTTGCCGGTGCCCGCCCGGGCGTGCACGACGACGTCGACGCCCAGCCGCACGAGTGGCAGCGCTTTGACTTGCACCGCGGAGGGAGACGGGTAGGCACTGGAAACGAGGAGCTGGGCGACGAACGAGGAGGAGAGGAGGCTCTGCCACGACGTCGTTGTCGTCTGCATGATGAACGATGAAGGGTACAGCTATGCTCGGGACGTCATTTCTGACGAGGGTGGTGAACCCGCTTCCGTGGACGGCGTGGGCCAACCTGGCGGTCAAGCGGGGGAACTTGGCGGTGGCCAGGAAGCTGAAACCCGAGTGATTAGGCCTGAAACCGAGAAAACTTGAAAAAACGAGTGTCACACTCTGGGCGACGACAGTGTGGCATCCCCAACATGCCATCACCAACACCAGCCTCGTCATCGCCATCGGCATCGTCATCGTCGGTGCGGATTTCGATCGCGCAGATGTGCTCGACGAGCTCGATCGACCACAACCTGGCGATGATCGAGCGGCTGGCCAAGCGGGCGCGAGCGGACAGGTCGAAGATACTCTTCCTACCGGAGAACGCGTGTTTCATGGGCTTGCCAGGGACCACGATGTCTCTGGACATGGCAGAGCGTCTCGACGACGTCGACGACCCGACGACGTCGACGACGGCGACCACCACCTCGACCACCGTCGTCGGCCGGCTGCGGGCCATCGCTCGGCGAGCGGAACTGTGGATTTCGGTCGGCGGGTTTCAGGAGCAGGCGCCGAACGAGAAGATCTACAACACACACATCGTTCTCGACGACGTCGGTCGGATCGTGGCTCGGTACCGGAAGATCCATTTGTTCGACTACCCCGCGGGTGGGCTCGTCGAGAGCCGGATGACGGCGCCGGGAGAGCGGATCGAAGTGTGCGAGACGCCGTTTGCTGGTCTCAACCTGGGTCTGAGCGTCTGTTTCGACCTGCGGTTCCCGATGCTGTACTCCAAGCTTCGGGAAGCCAAGGCGAACGCCATGGTCGTCCCGGCGGCGTTTACGATTCCGACGGGGGAGGCGCACTGGGAGACGCTGCTGCGGGCCAGGGCGATCGAGACGCAGTCGTTCGTGATCGCGGCGGCGCAGACGGGACAGCACAACGAGAAGCGGCGGAGCTACGGGCACGGGATGGTCGTCGACCCCTGGGGTCGGGTCTTGGTGGAGATGGGGGAAGCTGAGGGGCTGGTGGGGGTCGACTTGGAGATGGGAGAGGTGGAAGATGTCAGGGGAAGGATGCCTATGTGGTGTCCGTTGTTTGGGTGAGGTGGGGTGGGTGGCGGGTGAGCGGGCTGTGCTCCCGCTGCGCTCCCACTGCGCTCCCCGCTCACGAGAATACCCCCGCCCAAGACTCGGCGGGGAGCTCGGCAGGGACATTGTATTTATCCCCGGGAGAAAGTTGCCGCCGAGAGGTTGTCGTGCTCGCCGCTCTTTCCCGTTCCCGAGGTGCTCCGAACTTTCCAAGAGTGCAACGACCCACGCAGGCGTATCACCACCGTGTCAAATGCCGTCCCATCGCCGTCCCACCCCTTCACGCCGCATCACATTTCATATAATTATAACCGATCATCGCGTCATTCACTCCATCATGTTGCTCCTCAGCGCGCTCCTCGTGAGTGCAGCCTCGTCCGCCATGTCGGTGGGCGCCCAGGGTACGAACGACGAGTATCACGTCGAGATCCGCGACGGCCAGTTCGTCGCCGGATGCAACAAGTTCGCTGTCGCGGGATTTAACGCCTGGGAGTATCCCGAGGCGGCTGCCGGTGCGCCGTTCACGTTCGGGGCGAACATCCCGGACGGCACGACTGGTCCCGAGCTCGTGCGCACACAGCTCGAGAAGGCCAAGGCCGCTGGGTTCAACACCGTCCGCGCGTGGGTGGCGCCGGTCTCGCCGCAGTACGCCCTCCAGGACAGTCCCGGCGAGTTCAATGAGGCAGCGCTGCAGGGGCTCGACTATTTGGTCGACGAGGCGCGGAAGAACGGCATCCGCGTCATCCTGTCGCTCACCACGAACTGGAGCCCGACGGGTGGATTGCCTCAGTACCTCGAGTGGGCCGGGAGCGGGAACCAGGCCGACTTCTACAACGACCCGCAGATCAAGGCGTGGTACAAGGACATGGTCACGACGGTGACGAGCCGCACCAACTCGGTCAACGGGCGCGTGTACAGCGACGATCCGACCATCCTGGCGTACGACCTCATCAACGAGCCGCGCTGCGAGGGCTGTCCGGCGGGCACGATCACCGACTGGATCAACGAGATGGCGCCGTTCGTCAAGTCGGTGGCTCCCAACACGCTGTTGACCGTAGGCGAGGAGGGGTTCTTTGGCCAGCCGAACGCTGGCAATCCGGGACATCCGGGCGAGTGGGCGGCTGGCAAGGGCCAGGCGTTCACCGAGGACCACTCGAGCCCATCGATCGACTTTGCCGCCGTCCATTTGTGGTACGACAATTGGAACGACACGTCTCCGGACTTCATCGACAGGTTCCTCGACAGCCGTGTGCAGATCGCCAAGGAGCTCGGCAAGCCGTTGTTGCTCGAGGAGTGGGGCAGCTTCCCGGCCGCCAGGGACTCCTTCATGAGGAGCACCTACACCAAGATCGAGGAGGCGATGCAGGCCGGCGAGCTCCAGGGCTCGATGTTCTGGCAGTGGTATATGGATGGACAACAGGCGGCGGTCACGGAGGGCGGCGGCGGTGGCCTCTACGGGATCTACGAGACGGACCCTATCTGGTCGCGCATCGTCGAGAACGCTGGGTTTGTGCAGGGGCTCAACGCCGAGACCATCCCCGGATGTGAGCTCGCGACCGCCAAGAAGGCCAACGTCTCGCCCGTCGCCGTGTGCGAGCCGGGCAAAGAGGGGGCCGCCTGCGACCGGGACGTGAACGAATGTTTGCGTGGGCTCGACAACTGCGACGCCAACGCGGCCTGCATCGACACGGATGGCGGGTTCGTGTGCGAGTGTCATTACGGCTACGACGGTGATGGGGTCAGCTGTGTGGAGAACGCCGCCACGCTCGCCGAGCTCGAGACCAAGTACTACACGAACGCTGGAGCGACGTCGTGCCAGGTGGCGATCCCGGTCGAGTGGCCGGTCGCGGCGCCTGGCGGTGTATACGACCCCCTGGACTCCCAGCAGTACGTCATCAACCTGTATGGCGGGCACAGAGGGTCGGGTTTGAACGTGACGCTCATCGAGTGCATGATCGCGTGCGAGCAGGATGAGACATGCGAGAGCTTCGTGATCAACGAGGTGCAGCAGAAGTGCCTTCTGGCCCGCGGACAGTGCCCATCGTACATCTGCGAGTCGGCTGAGGAGCTGTGCATCTCGACCAACGACGTCGGCCAAGAGTTCTCGATCCCGTGCGGCTACTGGCAGTCGTACTACCGTTTGGATAGCGACATCGATCGCTCCTGCGAGGCCTTCGAGACGGAGATCCCGCTGAAGGCCAACCTGCCGCCGGAGGGGTTGAACACGACTGACACGGCCGCCGCCGCCTTTGCGGCCTGGCAGGCCACGAACGGCCCGCCGGTGCGCAGCAGCGACCCGGCGGAGCGCGACCTGACGCTCTACGAGAAGCTTTAGAACATCTGCAAGCTTCTTCTTTTACCATACTCTAACGACAACAAGCTTATTCTTTCTCTGTTGCCCCCTCTACTCACATCAGCAACCCCACGTTCGCGTACAACGCACTCCCCACGAAGAAAATGAACAACGCGATCCCCGCCAGCGTGAACGTGTTGATAGGCGGCATCATGTCGTCGTCGTTGGGCCACAATTATTCTAGGCAGAGAGGTGAAAGGGAAATCGAGACGACGACGACCCTCCCGTCCCCGCTGTGCGACACCGCAAACCCGGCCTACGTGGGACGCCACGGTCCCTTCCCCGATTCTCACATTCAGACTATCCCGTTGTCTCCATCGCCTCCCCATCCGCCCATCGAGGCAGTCCCGCGACTCCCTCCCCCGACGACCACGACGAGCGGCAGCGGAGGCTCCGATCGATCCGAATTCGAACGTCAGAATCGAACTCACGATGCTGACCTCCCTGGTGGGACTCGTCGCGCTGGCGGTCCTTGTCTACAAGTACATAGAATCACAGACCGAAACGAGCCGTCTGACCCGCCTGAACAGGGAATACGAGGTCGAATGCGGCCGACTTCGGAGCGCAGCCCAACCCAGCTCGTCGTCGGCCGCCGTGATCGCCACGCTCGAGGCCTCGCTCCAGGAGCGGACGCGCGCAATGTCCAAGACCGAGGAAGAGATGGCTCTTCTTCACGAAAAGATGCGCGCCCTGCTTGAGAACGAGAAGAACCTGAAGAAGGACCGGGACCAGGCGCACTTGGACGCAAAGCGGGCCCTGGCGAGCGCGGAGGCGGCGAGCAAGGCCGAGAAGGGGCTGGCATTGGCGGAGAAGGAGCGGGAGGACGCGTTCCAGAGGATGGAGGCACGGGCCGGCGAGCTCGAGGCGTTGAAGGAGCAGGTGGCGCGGGCCGGCGAGCGCGAGGCGAAGCTCGAGGCGAAGCTCGGGACCGAGCTGGCGAGCATGAGAAAACTCGAGTCCGAGGTCGCCAAGCTCGAAGCGGACAAGGGCGCGTCCGAAAGGCGGACCGTGGAGCTGCAGGAGAAGATCGCCAAGCTGGAGAAGTTCGCCGAAGACGCCGCCGAGGCCGCAGACGCGGCGAAAGAGGAGGTCGTGGCGGCCCAGTCCAAGCTCAGCGAGGTCGAGTCCAGGGAAGCGGCGGCGCAGGCGAGGGCCAGCGAGCTCGAGGCCAGAGGTGTGGAGATGCAGGCAAAGCTCAAGGGCAGGAGCGAGGAGCTCGAGGCCGAGCTGGCGGCGTCCAAGGAGGAAGCCGCGAGCATGAAACACTCCCTCGAGGCCGAGCTGGCGGCGGCCAAGGAGGAAGCCGCGAGCAGAGATGTGGAGACGCAGGCAAAGCTCGGCGAGCTGCAGGAGAAGCTCGTGGCGGCGCAGGCCGAGGCCACGGCGGCCGCGCGTGCTGGTCTCGAACACGAGCTCGGTGCGCTCAAGGGCAGGAACGCGGAGCTCGAAGCGGAGCTGGCCAGGTGGGCATTGGACTCGACTGGCTACCAGCTCAATCACTGACTCGCTCACCCTCTCACTCACTCACTCACTGACTCGCACCCTCCCTCACTCGCGCTCTGTGTTCGTTCGACAGCACGCAACACACCAACGCCGATCTCGAGTCCAAGGTCGCCAAGCTCGAGGCGGACGTGCGCACCGCCGACTCGAACTATCGCAACGCGGCCGCTGAGCGCGCCGCGGCCAAGGCAGAGCGCGCCGAGGTGGTCGCCGTGCTCGAGTCGCAGCGCGAACGTGCCCGTGCCTGCTCCCAGGCACGGGCAGCCGCAAGCAGCGGTGACGGCGGCGGCAAAGGCAACGACGCCAACGACGCCAACGACGCCAACGACGACGAGCTGAACGCCAAGATCGACGAGCTCAACGCGCGCGTCGCCGACCTCGAGAACGAACTCACCGACAGCCAGTTCGCGGAGACGCTCCTCCGAGAACAGAAGGAGGAGGCCGAGAGCAAGGTCGAGCAGCTCAAAGGGCTCAACTCGACGCTCATGGCCAAGCTCAAGGAGTCGGGGAATGGCCCGAGCCCTTGAAAATCCCACCCACTCCGTTCCTCGTTCGTCACGACGACAAACATTGTTGGTATTGAACCCTTGTATCCTGATGTCCATGGTGCCCACAACTGTCGCCAGGGTGCATCCCTGCGCGATACGGCCGCGTCGCAATGATTCGGGCGCCAGCAACAGGAACTTTTCCTCTCATTCGTGGATACTGGGCCCTCGTACCGCCGCGAAGGCGGGCACGTCAACGAAGACCGCCAAACCACACCATTCGTCTGCCGCGCGCCGCCTGTATGCGACGCCGAACCCCCTGATCGAGTCGTCCGACTCACCGACGAACACGACGAACACGTCACCAGCACCGCCGAAGACGCGCCGCGTGGTGTTTGCGGTCGACGGCACGCCCGCTTCCGAGCAGGGACTCGCGTGGCTGGCGCGCAACATACTGCTGAAGTCCACGGTGGGTATTATCAAACTCGACAGAGGCGTTCGTTCGCTCGTCTCCCCTCGCTCTCCTCTCCCGTCTGAAAACCTCTCACGCACTCGCTCGTTCGCTCGCCAGGACGTCGTCCACCTCGCAAACGTCGTCTGCGACTCGTGCGCGCCGTCGACGGGCGTCGGAAGCTTTTCGAGCCACGGAGCGCAGACACAGTGGGCGCCCTCCAGGCACGTACTTGACTCGGCCCTGTCCCTTCGTATGACGAACGCGCGGGTGTCACCCCATCCCACGAGACAGCCACTCTCCCCTTGCGCTCACTCTCATCGCTTCGCTCAACAGGGAAGAGCGGTCGATCGCCAAGGAGGTCCAATCAAGGGCCAACGTCGAGGCGACAGAGATGCTCGAGGCCCGCTACAAGCCCCTGCTGGAGATGGTGAGTATTATTCACCTCGACCGGCCTCGTGCTACCCTCAAGCCCCCCGGTGCTCTCCCCGAGACGAACGAGGCGATCCTTGTTGGGTGAACGGGTCGCTGCGCTCCCCGTTGTTCACCCTCTCACCCTCGCCACACACATACCTACATACACCACCACCACCACAGCAGGGAATCGAGTGCGTGTTGGACATCCTGCCGCTCAAGCTCCACAAGTCTGCCGGGGGCATCGCGGAGACGATCGTGCACGCCGCGGTCGACATGGGAGCCGATCTCGTCGTGCTTTGCAGCCACGGTCCGGGCGCCAGGACCGACTTTGGGTCGGTGGCCCGGTGGTGCGAGGAGAACAGCCCCATCCCCACCATGCTGCTGCCGCCGTCCGTCCTGACGCAGTCCAACCCGCCGACCATCATCCAGATGGGGGCATCCAACTCGGTGCTGGTGGCCGCTGCCGACGACCTGAGCGGCCTGAAGCGGTGCTTCGACTACGCCGTCACCGACCATACCCGCCCCGGGGACGGCATGTACGTCGTGCACGCCGTGGACGACAAGGAGCGGAGCGAGGACGAACTGATGCAGCTCCGGAAGAATCTCGTCGCAGACGTGCTCAAGTGGCAAGCCGAGAGCCCGTGCAAGCACGCCGCCACGCTCAACGTCGCCGTCCAGCTCATCCAGGCCGCCGCCGCGTCCGACAGTTCGTCCTCCTCGTCCGACGACGAGCTCTCCCCCGACTTGTCGCCCGCGGGAGCCGACGTCGTCGAGATGGCCACCCGGATGAACGTCCGGACCGTCATCCTGGCGCACCACGGAAGGAATATGATGCGCGAGATGCTCTATAAGCCGCTGACACTGCACTGCATCAACAACTGCCAGAGCCCGCTGATCGTCCTGCAGGAGGAGAAGACCAGGGGCACGCTGGGATACTAAACTAACGTAAACGACCTGAGAGTGGAGGGGGGATAGATCTACCCCGGCTCCAGAGCCGCCACGGAGAGACGGAGCGTTCAACGTCCGTCGTCGCCGTCGTGGACCGAACGAATTTGATGATGCGCGAATGTTGTTTGTTACTGTTTACAAATCACACGATGCGTTCTAGGTCGAGCTCCCCGTCAGTCGGCCGAGATGGCTGTATGGCAAATCTCTACTTCTCTACTTCTCGCCCGCCATCCACTTGGCCGCCTCGGTGGCGTAGTAGCTCAGGATCAGGTCGCTTCCCGCCCTCCTCAGGCTCAGCAGCGCCTCCATCACGCACTCCTCCTCGTCCAACCATCCCCGCTCGGCGGCAGCCTTCAGCATCGCGTACTCCCCGCTGACGTGGTACGCCGCGATCGGCAGCGGCGTGTTATCCCTCAGCAGCCTGATGATATCCAGGTACGGCAGACCAGGCTTGACCATCATAATATCTGCACCCTCCGCCTCGTCCGCCCTCGCCTCCCTCAGCGCCTCCCTGTAGTTGGCCTGGCAGCGATGACAGTATAACGCGAGAGTGAGAGCGCGTGAGCTTGGGCGTCGAGTCATCAATCAACCAATCAGCCAATCAATCAGCCAATCAACCAATCAGTTTTATATCGTCAACACAACGCACCGGGTCCTGCTGGTACGTCTTCTTGTTCGGCGGGATGACGCGGCCAGAGCTGCCGGCCTGCGGCGCAGACGCGAGTGCGTCACGGAACGGTCCGTAGAACGCAGAGGCGTACTTGGCCGTGTAAGACATGATGGAGACGTTCGTGAACCCCTCGCGGTCCAGCGCGCGGCGGATGGCCCCGACGCGCCCGTCCATCATGTCGGACGGCGAGACCACGTCGGCACCGGCGCGCGCCTGCGAGACGGCCTGGCGACACAAGTACTCGACTGTCTCGTCGTTCAGGATAACCCCGTCGTCACGGACGATCCCGTCGTGCCCGTCGCAGTTGTACGGGTCGAGGGCGACGTCCGTGTAGACCTCCAGGTCCGGGAAGGTGTCCTTCAGGAGCGAGATCGATCGCTGCGCCAGTCCGTTCGGGTTGAACGCCTCCTCGGCCGTCGGCGTCTTGAGGTGATCTGGCGTCTTGGGGAAGATGACCACCTGGTTGACCCCGAGCGAGCGGGCCTCTGCGACAGAGTCGATCAGCCCGTGCTTCCAACCCAGACGGGACACGCCCGGCATCGAGTCGATCGGAATGTTCTTCTCCCCGTCGTGAACAAACACGGGAAGGATCAGGTTGGA
>Ga0181589_10001972_pt1 | contig 16128 bp, 11 predicted proteins | sample 071ome_25_FD_132444 | JGI IMG/M metagenome (GOLD analysis project Ga0181589, IMG submission 132444) | Coastal salt marsh microbial communities from the Groves Creek Marsh, Skidaway Island, Georgia - 071410BT metaG (megahit assembly) | ecosystem: Environmental > Aquatic > Marine > Intertidal...
GTTGCCTCCACTATCGTCGGGATCTTCGTTTCCTTTGGGTCCGGGCTGCTGTTGCGATGAGCCGTTGCTACGGTCTATCTGGCTGTGTTGTAAATTCTCGTTGTTCGAGGCAGTGGCCCCAACCACTGTCTGGTTGTTGGAAATTATTCTCTCTTGTTGCGGCACAGCAGTAGAAGTACTTTGTTGTTGGGGATTTGGTTGGTTCCTGATGCGTTGACTTGCTTGTTCGTCTTCTTGCGGACTGGAATAGTGAGCAACGTGTGAGTTGTCTTGGATATCCACCTCAACTTCGAGTTCCAACTCCTCCTCGTCCCCAATGGATTCGTCTTCGTTGTATTCCTCCTGCTGACTAAGCTGAGTAACGACGTTTGAGTAGAATTGGCGATAACAATTGTTGGATCCTTCGCCGTTGTCTTTATTTGGCGGACAAGAATTCATGTCAGTAGAGTCATAAGTACAGTGGCTGCTCTGAGTTATTCTTGTTGCGGGATAGGATTAATGGTTTCCATGGTCAATATCTCCATTCCCATGGTTGAGCTCTTGAAGCGACATCATCTGGACATCATCTCTTCTTGACTCCATATTGTTTGATCTGCTCTTCTCATGAATTGGTGCAAAAGTTTAATTGAAAAGAACAAAATAAGTCATCTGTTTCCCGATCATCTCGATGTTGGTTCTTTCAAGAGCATTGGGAGTAAGATGAAATCTTCATTGATGTGCAACATTGTTGCACGCTACAAGATTCACTTTTCCAGGCAAGATTTTCAATCATGGCGCGGAAAATCATTCTCACTACAAGTACTCTGTGCCAAGTAGCACTCCATATGTTTTTACAGGTCAAAATATTATATTAAATTCCTGTATGAAGATAACGGAACAAAAAAATGGATTCTCTACGCGTTTCTACGTACCTAAATTTTACAATATTGATTCTGTTTCTCGTTTCAAACATTTTAGCATACATAAATGGTGGTCACCATAAATTAGATATTGCCCATTTTGTTTCTTGTAATGTTCATGTGTATTATTGAATTTGATACCGATCTTTCATGTGGATCTAACCAAAACTTCATGCCATCATATTGCTCACAATTTTCGACTGCTGAATGAGTGATCATGCATGCTCCCCTTGAACCGATACAAGGATTTTCTCTTTACAATGCTCAACACACCCCCAACATTGTTTCATGTATCATAAAATCATTTATCGCATCAACAGAATTGGCAGAATGAAGCTTCATCTAGCAATCGAGATCCTTGTTGGAAACATTCATTGCGTCTCCCTCATCATCCCGCAACAAGAGTGTCAGCTCTATCGTGTTGAGAATTTGCATGATTGCGTCCACCGTCAATTCACCGACCGTGAACTTAGACAGTACAAAAGAGACCTACGATCTCATGGATTCGCCAGTGCCAAAGCATACGAGAAAGGTCGGACACACATCCCTTTTGACAAGTATTACGTCACTTTTTCCAGCTCCATTGAAGCCAAGAATTACATCTTTGAGCCAGATAATGCTCTGGTTTTCAACAACATCGGCAAATATGAAACGGATTTCCCTGCTGATTTGTCAGTTGAGAACATGACTACTCTGGCGGAGTACCTCTTGAAACATCGCAATAAGATTTCTAGGAATAATTCACGCAGCCGTCCTATTCAAGAGACTTCCCCATCTGATACTTCCTCGACAGAGACACATCACGTCAACATCGAGGATCGCGGTACTATCAATGCAAGCGCTGGGTTCACTGCTCTTAGCCAAATTGACAAATCTACTATTCCCGGACTCAATGTCGCGACCTTCAACACTATGTGGGATAAATGGTCGGGTATTACACAACAAGACCATAGTTTGACTGACTCCATCATGACTTTAGGAGCTTGCGTTTTAGAGTTATACGACCATATCGTAGATAAGCATCCAGGACAGAAGATGTCGAAGCCGTTCAATAGTGATCCCGTCCGACTTGGATTGTTCAGTAAACGAGTTGCGGACGAGAGAGGAATCCGTAACAAGGAACACTTCCGCTGCGAGGGCGTTACTGTAGCGGTGACTGGATCCGGGCAGAATTTCCATTCCCAAGTTGGTCCTCACATGGACCGTCATAATGACACACGGGATAATTACAACGAAGTCATCACCTTCAGCAGAACAGTTGCAGCCATGGATCCCGAGACCAACAATCCTGTTGAAGTGAGAGTTGCAATAATCATTTATGCAAAGAAATGCATCGGAAGAGTCATTGACAGGATGAGGCACCCGGATCATTTTCCATTGCTTGTCCAACAATTCATCCAGGATCAGCCTATTGATACTTCTGTAGTTGACACCAACACAATCATTCCTGTACTTGATTTTGAAGAGAAAACGGATCATGGGTTGCGCCGTGTGCATTACTTCGTTTATGGCAATATTACCTTCAAGGCGACCCCACCGACCATTCACAAAGATTTTTATCTCAGCATCTTTGTTGAACTGATTATGAATATTCTCGGAGACAAGACCAATTATAACAAAGCAATCGTAATGGAGGCCATATTCTGCATGTCTCTAACCGCTTGTCCTTCTGCTTGGTACTTTGGTGTTTCCGCGGCATTGGAATCAATGCCTCTTGGCGGTAACCTTGTTGTGGAGTTCATATCTGTCATGAAGGCATCGGGAGTTGGTAGCGTTTCTGGAGGTCAATTCCGTCGTCGCCAGCCAAGCAGCGGCAGCAACATTACGCTTCATGAAATTCTTTTGAGCCTGAGAAACTTCATTCAGATAATTGATATTGCTGAAAAAACAACTGACACAGAGGCGGTGGTGAAACGAATGAGCAGGCCAGTCAGTGCTGGAGGAATGGCTAAAGTTGGTGAGCTTATTGCGAATGAATTATTGAACGTTGCAACCAAAACTGGAGTAATTCGCAACACTCATCATGCTGAAAATCCAACCGTGGCGTCTTCAACCAGCACTGGTATGTGGTTTTCTGCTCTTATGATATTTTTTTCCAATTTCATATCTGACAATGCAATTTTGTTTATTATATTTGTTCAGGGAGAAAGCTCGCGTCGTTTGGTTTTGACAGTAGCGAAAAGATAGACGCACTCATTAATCGTACCATTAAAGTTTCCAGAGGCAGGCTTGACCGCGCAGCTGTTGAGAATGTCTACTGCAAACTTCTTTCAAACAAGCAGTCTCAATTCTACGAGACCTTTGTTGAGGGACAATTCATCTGGTCCTTAGCCAATGATCTTGTCAGATTCACTGGACGCGATGATCATAACCATACCATCGACCTATATGTTGCTCGTCCACAATGGATATTCAGGGATCGTGTTCTCCCTAGAACACGTGGTCGAGCAGTCCCTACAATCGTGACATGGTGGAGCGATCATTTCACAGTGGATGAAGTAAATAATGAGACTTACTATCTTTCCCGCAGGCAATAGGGAAGATTTGGAAAGTTGTGGCGTTGTTAGAGTTAGTTTGTTTGTTTTGTGCTTCAGCAAATGCAGAAAATGAGATGTTATTGCCGATGACGTGCGTGTTTCTTTGACAGTCAATGTGAAAGATTGTTTAGTAATTGATGTAATTAAATCATGATAATCCTGAAATCATGCCATAGACTTGTTACTACATATCTTCTGAAGGCGTACGCTTCTTCGTGGCGGATGTGCGCAATAGCGGATCGTCTGTCTTTTTTGTGGCAGGGATGAGTTGGTTGACTTGTTTCCGATGTTTTGCGCGATTGTTGAATTGCCAATGTGACCACGGCTGCTCATTCGTTTGCTTCTTCGTAGTACTGGTGCACCGTCTCCTGCTTTGCAATTATCGTCGGGTTCCGCTCCAGTTCTTGAAACAGATTCAGAATCACACTTATCTGACTTGCTACCATCTCCTGCTTTGAAATTATCTTCGGGGTCCGCTCCAGTTGTTCTTGAAACGGATTCAGAATCGCACTTATCTGACTTGCTATCACATGTTGATTCCACATCACTATCTGCGTCAGAATCTTCGCAATAGTTCAATGTCCTGCAACAGGTCCTGCTAAGACGAGGTCGTCTAAGTGTGAGGTTGTCGTGAATTCGCATTCGCTTGGTCTTCGGTTTGAATCCTTCTTGCCCGTAGTCTCGGTCAAATTCAACTAAGTCCTTGATCGCATTCCACCTCGTCTTACTAACCGAAAACACAGTCATCATAGTGGAGACGCACACATTCCTCCCCTCAAACATGCTATAAGATGGTCCAGGAAAAATCATTGTGCCATATAGGTCATGAAACCATTTGTACAAAGGGAATTTCTTGTTTTCCTTGCTGTATTTTTTGTTGCGGTTGATCGGTCCTTTCGACAGTTCTTTAATAGACTTTGTGGTGTGATTGCCTTGGTCGTCAAAGCAATCACGGAATATCTTCATGGTGCATCGCGCCAAATCCCTTTCCTTCCATCGTGGTCCATTGTGCTTTGTTCCGATTTCCTTCATCATTTCCATAGCCGTCTTGACACAGGCCATGCGGTAAGTGATTTTTTTCCCATTTGTCATTGCTGGCAGTATTGCGCTGAGACACTTGCAAGATAGCTCTTTCCCTCCGACAATGTTTTCGCATCCATGTTTGGCAAGTCGTCTAAGTTTCTTTTCATTGATGGTCACTCGATTGAAGAATAACTCGACGAAATTCTTGTTTCCCTCCGTATCCCAAAAATGGGTGCCGTTGCTGAGCTGACAATAGCGGTCCTTGCCGAAATCTGCATCTGGCGGCATCAATAGATCCTCTAAGGCTCCCGTGAATCTCGGTGACTTTTTCTGAGGTGATGGTGTCACGGAATGTGATTTTTTGCGTCGTTTCGCCGTTTTTGCTGGCGTTGTAGGTGTCACGGAATGTGATTTTTTGCGTCGTTTCGCCATTTTCGCTGGCGGTGTAGAAGGGGTTGGTTCCTCTTCCCGTGTGTGATTTCCAATGACGGGAGAAGGCATGATAAATATTTGTGCTTGACTAATTGAAATTATGAAACCTCTCCACCAGCCGTCACAAGAGAATAAAATAATTTCAGTCCAATGGTTTTCCCTACAATATCTCATTATTGGGCCGGCCGGACCGCCTGCTGAAAGAAAAATACGTATGGTAATAGGCCAGAGTAATCATCAAGCCATGAAAGATGCAAGAAGTTCGCCCTTTTTGAATTTTTAAAATTTTGAAATGAAAGAGTGAGGCGTGAGGCAATAGAAAATAATGCCACCTTCCGTCACAAATAATAGTAGATGAATAAAACTCAACAGCGGAATAAGAAGCACCGTGAGTTGAACGTACAACTAATTTTTTACCAACATGCGTAGGAATTGGTATTTTGATGAATATTCATTCTCAAAACACTTTCGCTAAATTTATTTTTATCACGTCAAAAGTCAAATAATCCTGATAGGAATCCGTATTGCCAAAATTCAATCATTCATTAATGCATTGATTTTAGCGATTATAATATTTCTTAAAAAATATTTGACACGAATAAAACACTTCAGTCCCGTTGTATTTTTAGGTCAGATCACCCTGCTGTCTGCTATTAATTATGTATTTGTATGTCTTCAGAGTGGTGTGGCTGTGATTTAATTGGAAGAGAATAGGGGTACCCAATTGCTGCAAATTTTTTTGCCTATTGATAATCAATAAACATTCTCATCACAATCATAGCCATCATACCAGAATTTGATTATCACAACTCAAATTAAATTTTCATGCCCTAAGTGCCACCATAATAAGCTAAAAATGAGGGGGTACTTGATCCAATGAATAAAAACAAAAATGAGGGGTTGTGATACTTAATTTTGGTATTGTTATGTATTATTTTATAGGTTTTGGATGATTTGTATAGAAAATTTGAATCCTGTCACTTTTTTTGCCCCAGAAGTGTAGGGGTCCCCCCAGGAATCATACCAGTGGGAGAGAGTGTTAGTGAATTGACCACCAAGGGATGCATAAAGGACATATTTTCTAGTAATGTGGTTTTGAAAGATAATGGCAAATGTAAACCCCATACATTGATGAATGTTTGCACACAACAAGACTAAACTGACAAATCTGATAAGTCATGACACATGCAAAGAGTACCCTTTTCTTCTTGTATAAATTTGCTCTTTTTGAAGTTCATTAGCATGATTGGCTCTTTGTGCAACAATATGAAAGGGGGTACTATTATATAGACACAATTTTTATAATAACAATAAGAATCAAAAATAATATTAATACACTGTAGATATTCAAATCAGCATTAAAGAAAAATGTTTCTGGTGAAAGTACACTCTTCAATTGCCATAATATTTTCAATTGTTGTGTTGTCTTACATAGTGTTGAAAAGAGTACAAGAATGTATTCTAGTAGCTGTTTTATGACTAATCAGTGAGCTAGCTATGTTCATTATTGACTATCTACTTGATATGGCAGGGTGTTCTCATTGTCATCACAACATCCTCTGCACACTACACTGTGTTCAGACCTGTGTTCTCATCATTCACCATCCCCATCATCCATCCCCTCTATCTCCGCCCTCCCTCCTCTCTCTATCTCAACCACATGAAACTTGATTTGATTCCTACCTACAAAGGCGAAAAGTTCAGTGCTATTGAACATACTCACCACTGAAAAGCAGTCACCAGCCACCAGCCTTGATTGATCGAGACCATAACACAACAACAAACCACAACTTCAAATCCAACCACCACACGGCCAACAACCACAGCAACGATGATGGGATGACAATCCCCGATGTAGTAGACCTCTAGAACCGAACACATCAGACGGCGGATGGAATCTGGCAGGCAACAACTGCACCAACGACAACACAAAAACGACATCATCCACTCCAACGCATACATCAGCGGGAGGTGGCAGCCGAAGAGACTGCCAAACCGAACAGAAAAACAACGGCGGCAAGAGGGGCTAGGAGATCAGACCAAGACGATGGAAAACAACAACACAACAGGCAACCACAGATGCGGGGACGGTAAGTAAATTTGTTAGAAATTGCTTTTGTATGGCATAGCGCTCGTGGAATGTTGTCGCCAACTTACGTGTGCATTAATTTAATTTTTGTGTAGGCGATAGAGTCAACGAGACAGAGGAAGCGTTGATACACAAACTTAGTTCTGAGCAAAGGCAACAATATCAGACCAATCGACAACTTGTCGTAGCTCGTCAAGATAATTTGATTCATATGGAGAATGCCATGAACATTACCGGGGGTACACAGGACACGAAACTCTTGAAATTCATGGAGAACGAAGAAGTCCTTGACAAGTTAATTACATATTACGACGATGGCGAATTTACGAAATTGTGGGCACAACACGAGGAACAAAAAAAAGAGAATTACAAGCCAACTCTTATTCTCGACATGATCTCCGACACAATGTTTACTTTGCTTGAGTCTGATCTAGTTGACGACGTCAATGAAGAGGAAGTATATGAGTACTTGGCGACAGCGGACCGCATGGAACGCGAGAACGGAAATGATGTTGTGGATTTAGATGCGGAAGAAACAGAATACCTTGTTATGTGTTCTGGTGAACCCAAACTCTTGAAATCTGATGCTCCCACGCTCAATACAGTTCCTCGAATCGCTGGGAAAAGGATCACGCGTGGCTACTCGGTTATGAGGACAAATGGTCTACTTTATCGGCCGGAAGACTTCCGTCCCGCCAACTTTCTCCTGGGTTCTGTGAGGGTGGAAGGGGAATATAAGAGTTGTCTCATCCAGGCAGGCTTGTATCAAAATCAGCAGTACGAAGGTCCGTTCCAAATCCATTCCATTGGGAGGGATGGTAACAAAATCGTGGCTTATCTTGTTACGCCACAACTTTCTGGTATTCCAAAGATGATAAGGACAAATGTCCCCTTGGAATTGATTGTGCCGATGCACCCTGCAAAGCTTGCCATGTGGCCAATTTTCAGAAAAAGCTGCGTTGAGGAAATTTACTATTACTGATAATGACATTGACCCCCCCCCTCACGGGTTTGGAATGAAACAGAAATCAAATCACTGCCTGATATTGATATCGACGCCCCCCATCGTGGGTTTCGATTGAAGCAGAAATCAAATTACTGGTTGTAGTTGTGCTTGTTGGAACTGTTTGCCACATTTGTATCAATTGTTTAGTATTTTTAAGATGAACCTAATACTCCAATAAAGAATTACAAATTTGAATTAACAGGAAAAAAAACAACCCAATAGAGTCTCATAATCCGAAAACACCTATCAACTCGCTTTCGCTCCTGCTGGTTTGATTTGAAATGTTCCGCACAACCCCTCACCATCTTCTTCTTACAACGTCCACACGTATTCTTCAAGAGCGCCAATGCATGAATACGTGAAACAAGCTGAGTGTCCTCGCTTGAAAGTTTTTTTGCGTGCGCAACGGATCGAATTCCATGCAAGGAAGACATGAATCCTTTGACATTCAGGGCATGATTTGATCGAGTTGTCCTATGCTCTGTCATTTGATTTTTCACGTATGTGTTCCAGTCAGATATCTGAGTATTGTTGTAGTGAAATGCGAGAAATATTGCAGCCTGAACCTCCGAAATAACAAATCCCAATCGAAATGCAATACGAAATGCATCACTGATATGTTGAATAAGAGCATCAAGCTGACCCCTATCCAGCATGGTTCCAATTCGATCCAATCGCTCGAGTTCCGGCGACGCCTTCTTCCTCCTTGTCGCCCTTGTCATCATGTTTGTTGTGCGATATTACTTGTAGCGCCAAATTTAAAATAGCAAGAGTTGAAGTCTTAACCGTTTAGATAATATTACCATGCAATGAAAGATTGAAGTAAGATGATGAATGTTCAAGACTTACCTTCGCATAAAAAAAGTGATGATGATGGTTGGTTTTGCACACGTCCTTTGTTTGATCCGATAACAAAACTGTTGGATTGGGTAGATAACTTAAGACCTCCCAATGTTGAAACGAGCTCAATCAAGCAATATTATGAATAATACCCCAGCAATCAGTTTTTTTTACTATGAATCTATTATTGAATTAATTTTCGCATGACGGGGTATTTCTTGACCAAATTGCTTAACAGATTTTTGATCGATCTTGTTAAATCTAGACCACACGTTACACGTCAACATGCGTCAGTGAGGTAATTATTATTGGGCAGGGACATGTAGTTACGAGAGCGTGAACACACTGTCTCATTGAGATATTTCTTTCTCTTGTGTGAACACTAAAACAAAATTCCACAATAACTAGGGACAGACGGTATAAATGGAAAAAAATAATTTCTTATTTTCTCTTTCATGAATCATAGCTTCAGTATGCAAAAATAGCCCCCATTAAATTTCCATGTCAAGAATGAGTTGTTGCATTCTTACGTTACTACTCTACAATTTAGACAAGATGCGGAACCCAATGCCATGGAGAGTCCAAAAACCATCATTGTCAAAAAACAACCACCACTTCCATTATTTTACCGCTACAAACAAATGGTGTGCGGGAATTCACAACCACTGGTCAAAAATAATCATCATGGAATGTTCTAAGAACAAAACGAATGAGTCAGGGGATGAAGTCGTTATGGTTAAAACAATGACATCAAATGAACGAATAGCACGTGCGATGAAGATTGCAGAAGACACAGGGGCACTCATTGATCTTGTCGACGACTTCCATGTCGATGTTCCCCAGAACATCCATTCTCAGGAATCAAGCGGTAATCACATGAATGATACCATTGATCTGTGCACCGACGACAATGATTGCAAGCCTAGTCATGTGGTGACGTTAAATACAGTGCAGGCCGACGAGGTAAAAAGACCATCATTTCTGTCGGATTTGGGTTTTGAATCGGAAAATCCATGCAACGAAAAGATATCCAAAAAACAAACAGAATCTACCTGTGCACACGCTTCAAACTCATCCAAAAGACCATCTTTAATGTCGCGGTTGGACGCTCCAATGGAATCTTCCAGCAATCAAAACAGGCAACAAGATCAAATGCCGTTTGCTAATGCCTATCCTTCCAAGCAATCGTCATCTTCTATTTTGAACAAAAAAAGCACCGCTTTCCATGAAATACGCCAATACGGAGGATCACATGTTGAACAGGCTTTGTTGGATTGCTTCAGTTACGGTGTCCAAGCCCGCTTTACGTTTGGAGAAATCAAGATGGCCATTCATAGAGCTTATCACTACAACGACCAACACCTAACATCCAGATCAATGCAAGATGCCGTCGTAGAGGCAAATGAAATATATCCCGGGGACCCAGATTTGAAAAAGATCATGATTAAGTACATGCTAGCTCTACATCGTACAAGACAGGTCTGCAAGTTGTCACCCTACAACTCATACACGAGCTTGCGATTGCTGATTGGGAAACACTGCCAAGGGTTTCAAAAATACTGCCCTGAGGGGTATGGCATGTCCAGAGAAATGTTGCGAAAAGATGAAACCAGTACTTTGTTCGTCCGATACTATCGGTCTTTCTTCCCTTCCTTTTATCATTAATCTTTGTTATTTGAAATTATTTTTACTAGTTGTTTAGTGAGTCAAGTTCGCAGTAGAAAACAAAATGTAACATAAGAAATTTGTTTAATACAGCGCACTTCACATCTACGGGTGAGTAATTTTCCGGACATCACGAACAAAGTCAAGTTCGTTGTCCAACTGGTGAATACGCACATTGAAGCAGTTGAACATACGGTTTGCATTACGAGCAAGTACAAAAGTTCCTCGTCTCCTAAGGCATCGGATAGTTTCAGTCATGGAAGGTAGAGACCAATGATGTGGAGGGTGATCCATGAACCCACTACACTCCTTGAGCAGGTTGATCCCAAGAATAACATTTCCTTGTTCATAGTTGTTGGGCTTAATCTTGTCCAATTGTTGAATGATAGCAGACAGATCTTTACCGGTCCATGCCTTTTGGCGAAACATCATTTCACGGTCATTCATTTCACTGTCGCTGGTATCAACGTAAGGAACATACCGCTCTTCGAGATGTGCATTTCGGTTGCATACACTTGACTCTCTGACAAAGTAGCAAATACTGTCTCTATGAAGATAGTAGAGAGCTCTTGGAGCTTCGTAATTGCGATCATCCATCCCGCTAATATTGTCGTGGCAATTGTGATCATCCACAGATTTCTCCAAGTCGCTATGATCGTAATGCGGATTCACCTCTTTGCTTTCATTAAATGTGTTCCAAGCTGACCAAAGTGCATTTGATTCACGAAGCGTGCGAAGCAACATCTGAAATGATTCCCTTGTGAGTTTGCTCTCCAACGACATTCCGCGGAAGAATCTATCGTACCCAGTGTAGTCGTCAGGATTATGATAAGAACCATCAGCATTCCGCTTCACTGGCAGGGTCTTGCCAACCATCTTCTCCATTGAACTGGCATGCTCATGATACCAAACTTCAAAGGATCCAAGAATCATTGACATAAGGAAACAGTGGAAATCATTGAAGAACCGCAACATGTTGTCGTGCAATTTATGAGCCAACTTGACGATCGGTGTTTCTTCTCTCAGAAAGATAGTACCTTCCGAGTCGAGTGGATGAGGTTCTTGAAGGAGCGCAAGAGATTTAATACATTCTAGGGCATCAGAGTCGTATGCTGGACTACCGTTTGGTTCGACATAATGAGGGTGGATGAGAAACATGAAATTGCAGATGTCGCTCAACAGTAGCTGGGGACTGCTGAAATCAATGCGATATGGCGATGAGCTTGAAAAGACATCCTCTATCGACCAGGGGTATCTTTCCAAGTCTTCAGTTTTTTGGTCAATTTCTTTCACAACTTTGAATCCATAAAAGAACTGAAACCATTCATCCTCCCGACAAACATCGCATCTGTTTCCATCGTTGACATCTCCATCAGCACCATCCCTCGTGTCATATGCACAGTCTTCTCCATTTGCACCGATGACAATCTTATAGTCAATATATGGTTCCCTTTCGTACCATTTCCTGGTCATGTTCAAGTCATGTCCCATGAAATCATTACTCTGAGGCATGGTGGCCAGGGACAGAATACCGTCAGTGATTTCGTTCACCACCTTCTTTGTAGCTTCAATGCCACCAGGACTACCAACATAATAATGGCTCAAAACTTCATTCAAAGCAATCCTTAGAAGGCTTCCATTGGTTAGAAAAAAGCAGGCGCACTTTTCGGCCGCAAAATGTAAGGAGTTTAGCATGGGCAAAGTGTTCCTTGATTTGGAACCCGACGACATACCAGTAGGTGGCATATTGTCATTGTTGTTTAATTCATTGGCACTGCCAGACGAGGAGACAGTAAAATTTGACACATAGGATGATGCACCGGTACTTCCAAGCAACCTTGTCAAGCGCAACATGGCATCGGGCAGGGGCAACTTGCCGTCATTAAACGATGAATCCATTCTGAGTTCCCTGGTCAAATGCGCGATGGTATTTATGATTATCAAGGCGTCCTGACGCCTCCCGTTGGCGTTATCCTCACTACCAACAATACCGTGCTCCTGCAAAGTTTTCGTCATGATGGCTATTACAGCGTCTATTTTGAGCGGAGAATAAAAGTAAAGGGGGGTGCTTGTTTTGGATGTTGCCGCCATGGTTTTGGTTGACAAGACATTGTTATGATTGGATGCAGATACCTCCTCGTCGGCAGCATCGTTCATTTGATTCGAGTCCTTGTTGTTGTAGCGGTTTGAATCAGAGCCAGCATTAACAGCGCCGGCGTCTCCGTTTGATGTTCCATCGAGATTAGATTCAACAGAATCGGAGACTGCCACTTCTGGAGAAGGTAGATTTTTTGACATTGTTATGGATTGATCAATTATCTGTTATCTGTGACGCACAGGCCACCTTCAGTGTCAAGTGTGGGGATGCTTGAGCTGAGCTCAGTGCATGCACTGCCCTGAATGCTACGTCGACGGAGGGCTGTTCCTCTACTTAAATAAAGATCAGCGAGCAGCGAGCCATGAGCAAATGAGCTGTGAGTTATGTTAATGGATGAATATGGCGCTGCTGTTGTGGCGAGAGTAACGCCTGGTGGCTGCGGTTGTGGTCGTGGCTCGTTGGCACCCTACCACATCTGGTGAGTGGGCGACGTGGTTGCTCTCTCTCTAGAGCTTGATGCTTGTGTTGCGCTCCTTTTTTTGTGCCGGAACAATGACCCAAATTCTCTCTCTCTCACCTCCTTGAGACGATGCATGCATCTGGTGCAGTGGCGCCCTTTTAAAAATAAATTGCATGATTTTATAAAAAATAACCAAAATACTTTTTTAAGGTAGCCTACAACTACATGATATTTACATTGATATTTTTCATTCTTAGAGGTACCGAAAATCTAGAAATGAAAAAATAATCTCAGGAAAATGAGCAAAAACATACACTGTGAGACCTCTCTCTCTTGAGAAAAAAAGAATGAAAGAGGCACTCTCTCTCTCTACAAGTTGTACCAAATAGACAGATAAAGCATTTCACAATACTTTTATAACACTCTTAATAATAATATCAAACAAATTAAAACATTATTAAAACTAACACATATCAGTACATTGTTAACCCATGCCTAAATGCTTCATCTCAGTTCAAGAAATGTTGAACTGATCCAAGAAGTTGAGATTGACAATTTTCTATGAGTTGGAGAACACTTGTCAGGTTGCGAGGATCTCCACGACATTCGTATGCAATTGCCAATATGACTCCATCATCCAAAACATTATTGTCAATACAGCGGTATAATGCAGCAACACGATGTCTGAATTCCATGATTCGGATGAGTATGGTATCACACTGGTTATCCCACTCCATTCCGAATCCTCTCCCTAAGTTGCGATTGATCATTACCCCCCCATAAAACCTATTCCAAATTGGGAGATGATTGGGGACGCCAAATATGTCCAGTTTGGGGATATGATTCGTCTTACTATCACTGAAGAACCCAGGGCGAAATTGCCTTTCTCTTAAATTGCAGATATGGTGCAGCATCATCATCACCAACATGGCATCACGACCAGCGTAATAACACTGTTGATCAGTGAGAAGTCGAGAACTAGACCAATCACCATTTTGTTCTTCGTCCTTCTGGATACGATACTGATTTCTTCGATCGTTGTCGAGGGAAAGTAGTTCAGCGGATGCATCAACAAGATTAAGAGGTTGCACTCCAGGAAAATAACACTGGAGGTCGATTCCGCAATGGGTAACAACCGCAAAATCTCGGAATAGGAGTTCAACATCAAGTGATTTGACACCAAATGCCACCTTCAGCACTTCGCTATTGGAAAATACAGGACGGATGATTTGGAAAAATCTTTTCCACATGTTGCTGTCTGTGAGATGAACCAACCATACCCATTTGTCATTGTCCATCATGAAAGAAAATACGACTACCTGCTTGAGGTTAGTTTCATTCGGATTGTGGTACTCGGCATCCCACGCCATTACCTGAACGCCGTCATTGATGCGATTGTTTACTCTGTCAAGGCCGTCAGATGAATGTATATACACATATCTAGGTTCATCCGCTGCATCCAATGGAAGAGGAGGAGAAGATCGAAGGATGGTGCATTTTTCCAAAATAGCGTCTTCGGTAAGCTCCACGTTGAGATTGGCTTGATCCAAGAGTGATATCACATCTGGAGAAGGTGCAAATTTGGAATATGGTGGATATGATGGAGGGTTGCTCAAGATCCTGCGAAAATGGCTTTCCAATTCCTCGGTGACAGACGGATTAATTATGGGGACGAGTTGCGGTTCGACAAGCGACGAAACACCAGCATGAGCATCAAATAGAGCTCGGTCCAAACTACGGGCAGGTGTGTTGGGGGGAGGCGAGAGAAGCAAATGCTCCCTTCCTTCGGTTCTTACATCGACAAGGTTGGCTCTCGACGCTAAAAGCACACCTCTTTCTACATTTCTGAGGGATCCCTGCACATCCACGCGAAGTGCATTGAAACTTGTAGGAGACAGAAGCGTACCGTTATTTGAACGGTTATGTTCGACGACCTTGTACAACCGATGGCAATTCAATGCAAGACTAGGCTCCTTCAATTTCTCTCTCATTGGAGCAAATTCAACTGTTTCTGTACGGAATAGAAATGTTTGTGGGAAAGTCAAGATTGGACAACCCCTTTGATTGTTGAATGCTGTGATAGACAAAAAGTCAACTAGACGGCTTGCTTCATCAGAGGATAGTGGAGTAATTTGGCCGTTGTTTTCATGAGCGCACCTTGTCAGATGGGGTTGGAGAAAATCGAGATGACGAGCGCAAGCAGCGTGACGTGCAGAAGCTTTGTCAGGATACCAATAGAGATCACCCATGAATTCACAGCCCGGGAAGTTTGGAAAATATGCACTAGGAGACACACTGAAGGTGATCGGGCAATAAAAGAAAGCGGTGTATGCAGATTTGCCATGATTGCTCCTGGACGGTGCTTTCAGAACGATGGAATGATGTACAGGAGACGCACTAACACATCTATCACATTCCCTCGACAACAATTGTGATAAATCACTAGAATACGCGGCAATGTTTGGGGCGACGGGACGAGCTTCTGGCTCCGCCATGATCGAGAGATTGGAATTTATTATTATTCACTGCTAATAACCAAGGATGAAGGATGGATTCGATTTTTGTGAATTATGAGAACTGTTTGAGAGGGGATGGGGGATGCATGGTCGGGGGGGACGTGATGGAGTTAGTATCTAGTTGTGGTAGATAGAGAGGATAGAGAGGGCTGTATGTAGCCAGCAGGCCAGTTGGCAAATACTCCTTCAGTGCCATGGAATTTGTGATATCGCCCATTTTCAACTACCCCACGTGCCGCGCGGAAATATGGTAGCGTATAGTATACTGTACACACACCCGTAACACACACCCGGATTAAAGGTATCTTCACAATTTCCAAAAGAGACTGGGGGAGTAATTATCGTTGGTGCAGTCTCCCAAGTTGGGGCGGGCGGGGTCCGTCATGAAAAAAGTCAGATCTTGTGATGAGACAAAAGCACACCACGTGTTTGTAGATCCTGGAACGATTAGACCAATATTTCTTGTTGTTAGAAAAGGGAGAAACATAGAGATTCCTTGAATTGGGAATAGCACATGTATGTACATTCCCCTCTGGAATTTTTCTTCTTGTGAACGATGGACA
>Ga0181589_10001974_pt1 | contig 16119 bp, 12 predicted proteins | sample 071ome_25_FD_132444 | JGI IMG/M metagenome (GOLD analysis project Ga0181589, IMG submission 132444) | Coastal salt marsh microbial communities from the Groves Creek Marsh, Skidaway Island, Georgia - 071410BT metaG (megahit assembly) | ecosystem: Environmental > Aquatic > Marine > Intertidal...
GGGGGCGATGCCATTCAGGTCCATCACGCAGGTGCCGATGATCTGGTCCGACCCGGTTGATCGCGCCGAACGCGTCACCGAAGCTCTGGCCTCGACCATCGATGTTCCGGCGACCATTCTCGATCGTGTCGGTCTGACACCCTATCACGGCATGCAGGGGGACAGTTTCCTGCCGGTGATAAGGGGCGCGGACACGCATCGTCAGGCTGTGCTGACCGAATTCAACGATCTTGGAGCGCGGCTTGGTTTTGCCCGGCCGGCGCGGATGCGCAGCCTGCGCACGGACAGCTGGCGGTTCACGCTCTATCAGGGCGAGGTATGGGGCGAGCTTTATGACCTCGCTGCCGACCCGCAGGAGACCGAAAATCTCTGGGACAGCCCGTCACATGCCTCCATCAAGGCTGAGTTGACATTGCAGCTGGCCCATATGCTTGCCGGCCAGATGGATGAAAGCCCGGTATCACACCTTCTTGCCTGATCCGGCTGCCCGTTCCAGGTCTGTGGGCGCGGCGGATTGGCGTCTTGCCTGCATGGCCTTGCACACGCAGGATGCGGCTATGAGCGATCGCAAAACATTCCGGTCATGTCTGCTTTCTTCACAGGCTGTGACAGTGCTGGGCCTCGCCGCGGTGCTGGCGGTGCTGATGATGTCTGTCAACGTGATGCCCGCCCTTGCCGCACCCTGCGAGGCACCAGCGCCTGTATGTGCATGGACGGAAAGGATTGTCGGCATCAAGACGCCGAACATGATTGCCAGCGGGACCATTTTGCCGGGCGGCCATATCGTCACCAACCATCATGTTGCCGAGGATCATTCGCAGGTGATCACCCGCGATGCAACGGGGCGTGTGGGGCGGGCGCGGCCGCAACCGCATGATGTGGCGGTGGATCTGGCACTTTTGCGACCGGAGGGAGCCATGCCGGAATTTCAGGGGCTGACGCGAAAGACCGACTTCATGCCACAGCAGCTCTTTGTTGTTGCCTTTGACCAGGGGCGCAATGGACCGCGCGTCTACCGGCCCGGGGTCTGGGCCCGGTATCCGAGTGATAACGCCTCGATGCGGGCCCGTATCCATACAAACGCCCGCGCGCTGCCCGGCAATAGTGGCGGTGCCGTGGTTGATGCCGAGGGAAATCTCGTTGGCATATTGGCCTCGGGCGATGGCAAGATCAGCGAAATTATCCCGGCAGCGCATATCGCCGCTGTCGTGGCGCGGACCTCCGAAACGCATAAATCAAGTTTCAGCCAAACCGGCCGCGCCATCCGCGAATGTGCCGACGCGCTGTATGACGCCGGGTCGATCTCCCGCGACCCGCCAGCCGATCTTGTCAGCGTGATCGAATCACGCTGCATGGCCACGGGAAACAAGCAGTTGCTGGACCAGGCCGGGCAGAGCTTTGGCCGCTGGTGGATGTTTGACCGCTCGCGGCTATTCCTCCAACGCAGTCTGGCGCTTGATCCCGACAGTCCGAACAGCCTCATGTCGATGGCGGTGACGCTGCATCTGGATCGTGATCTTGCAGCCAGCTTGCCGATCCTGAAGCGCTATCTGGCGATTGATCCGGCGAACGCGCAGGCGCTGCGAATGGCGGTGCAGGTGGCCGGTGGCCTTGGCGAGCGCGAATTCGGCATGCAGGCACTGGAATTGATGCGCCGCCACAACCCGGCGGCGGTGCCGCTGGCCGAATCCTTTCTGGAACAGGCCTTTGCCGAGTGACTGGTGCCGGCAGGAGATCCGCCGCCTAGAACCCGAAATCGTCGGTCGGGTCGGGAATCCACCCATAAACAAGCGGCACGCCATTCGTCGCGATGGCACGCGATGCAAGGAACGCCTTGATCGCCGGGGTATCGGCCGCCGGATTCGCGTCAAGGAACCGGGCCGCCAGCGCGGCGACGCGTGGCGCCGCATAGCTGGTGCCACCGGTTTCGGCATAGGCGCCGCGATGATCGATGACCTCCACCTGTTCCGCCGGCACCATCAGATCAACTGTTGTCGCGCCGGTGTTGGAGCCGCGCCCCAACCTGCCAAACTCGTCCGACGAGGTGACGACCAGCATATTGGCAAGCGTCAAGGCGGCCGGATAGACCGGCATCTGGTCAAGATCGCGCCCGTCATTGCCGGCCGAAACGATGAACAGCATCTGTGGATTCTCCGAAGCCGCCGCGGCGAAGCAGGCCCAGTCCATGCGGTCACCAGATCCCATCGACAGGCTGACAATCCGTACCGACAGGCGCGCCATATGGTCGATCAGATCGGCAAAACGGCACATCTCCGTAGCCGGAAACCGGTAGATGGCGATGCCGGCTGTCGGGGCCTCTCTGGCAAGAACGCTGAACACCGTGGTGCCGTGATGCTGGGGAAAATAGGCGGTGCGGCGCGGGTCGGAATCGAACGGGCGTTCATCATCATCCCAGAAATCATAGCCAAGCGGCCATCCGTCACCATCAGTCGCGAGATGCGCTTGCAGCGCCGATAGCTGATAATTCACACCCGTATCGACGAGCGCCAGCATCGCAGTGCCGGGTCCGGGTTGAAGACGGGGCAGGGGCGGGTTCTGTGGCTCGATGCTGGCGACGCCGGCAAAGTCCGGGGTCAGCACCTCAATGTGGTCAATGATGCCATCCGGCGCACGCACCAGGCGGCGGGCCTCCAGCGGGCGGCAGGGCGGCAGGGCCCTGACCTGGATCAGCGGGCGGTCAAAATCATCATGGATGTCCACGGTCGCCAGGCGCCAGGCCGGCCCTGGGGGACGGAAGGTGACATTTGTCCTGGCTTCTGTTTCGGGGACTTTGTAAATAGCCTCGCCGCTTTCCTGTGCGGTGTCGATCCACGTACATAATGTTTCTGGGGTCAGCGCGGCGTTGGCCGGTCCGGTACCGGTGAGGGCCAGTAGCAGAAGGGGCGCTAGCAGGCGATCCATCACCTGACCTTTGGCATCAGCACGAAATCCCATGGTGAGGGCAGTTCGCCGACAGGCACCTCGATCACACTTGGCCCGTCATTTGCCATCGCGATGTCGAGAGCGCCACGCAGATCGTCAGGGGTCGAGGCTGTCAGTCCCTGCGCACCGAATGATGCGGCGAGGGCGGCAAAATTAGGGCTGCTCAGATCCGAGGCAATGAGACGACTGTCATAATTGTCGATCTGCAGCCGTCTGACATTGCCGAACGCATGGTCGTTGAAAATGACCACCGTCAGGGGAATGCGGTGATGCACCGCCGTCGCAAGCTCGGTTATGGTGAACAGCGCGCCGCCATCCCCGCTGATCGCGACCACAGGTACATCGCGGCGGGCATGCGCAACGCCAAGCGCTGTCGCCACGCCATAGCCGAGCGTTCCCTGATAGCCGGTCGAGATGAAGGTCCGCGGTGCGTAGCTGGGAAAGGCAAAGCGCGAGACATAGCCTGTCTGCGTCAGTTCATCGACGAAAATGCCTTCTGGCGGCATCGTATCACGAATGGCACCAAGCCAGGCAAGCTGCGGGCCGAGCTGGCGGGCATATTCACCGGCCCGGCGGGCTTTCACATCGGCGACCCGGTCAAGCCAGTCCATGTTGGGATCTGCTTTTGAAGCAACCGCTGTCAATAATGGTGGTAAGGCGTCGCAAAGCCTGGCATGGAGTCCGATATCGACGGCGGCGCTACGGCCGATCTGCGCCTCGTCAATATCGATATGGATGACCTTCATCGCATCATCCTGACCCCATGACATGATCTGGCTTTGCAGGCGCGTGCCAAGACCGATGACAAGATCGACATCCGCCCACAGGCTGTGCGCCACCGGCATGCCGATCGACAGCGCCTCGTCATCCGGCATGATCCCATGGCCGGTGCGGAAGGCCACAACCGGCGCGCCAACCCGTCGTGCCAGCTGGCGCACAGCGCCAGCATCATCCTGCGCGCCGCCTCCGACGACAATCATCGGTGACCGGGCCGCTGTGATCAGGGATGCCGCCCGCGCAATGGCATCTGTATCAAGGGCCGGCATGGAATCGGGATCGACATGATGGCCGTCCGCAGCCCCGGCCACCTGCTGGCCCCAAAGATTGACAGCAACCTCGAGTCCGACCGGGCGCGGGCGGCCGGATTTCAGATCGCGAAAGGCCGCCTGCAAGGTGTCGGTGGCGTCATCGGGGCCGGTTATGCGATGGCTTGATTTCGTCAGCCGTTCCAGAATGCCGAACTGGTCCGGTATTTCATGCAAAAGCCCATGTCCCTTGCCCTGCGCGCCAAGCGGTATCTGGCCAGCAAGTGCCAGCACCGGGGCGTTCACCGCCCAGGCGGTTGACAGCGCCGCCGTCGTGTTCAGAAATCCGGGTCCGGGCACGACACAGAAAGCCTGCGGTCGACCGGTGGCCAGTGCCGCGCCGGTGGCCATATAGGCCGCCCCCTGTTCATGGCGTGTCTGGATTGGCGTGATCCGGTCGGTGCGATCAAACAGGGCGTCGAAGAACCCGTCATTCTGAATGCCGGGAAGGCAGTAAAGCTGGTCGATCCCGTTGGCGATCAAGGTTTCCGCCACAAGCTCTGCAATCTTCATCTCTGGCATTCCGGCTCTTTCTCTCGCGGTTAGGGTGGGTCCGTTATTCGAACCCGTAACCGATGATCTGCGATGATCGGCTGGTCGACCACCTGCCTATGAAGGTTGCGCGATGCAGGTGAACTGTCAACGGATCGGCTCTACGGAACGCCATGCGCAATTCATCGGAAAAATTTTTCAGGATTTGTCGGCCTATTGACCTTTCGCCGGTTGCGAAGCCTGCACAGACACGCATAATGACGCACAATCCAGAATATATACCAGCGGATGCGCCGTGCCAGCATGGCACGCCGCTTCGGCTCTTTCTAGTTCTTCGCCTGTGGCGTCCTGTCAACGGGCGTTACGAAGGCAGGGCCTGTCGGCAGCATCCGGTGTCAGGCATGAGGTGGAACCATATGCGCGCGCAACGCGACTTTGCCGATGAATGGCTTCAGAATCTCTATCAATTCCGTAACCAGGGCATGCAGGTGACCGATGTCAATCCGGTATCGGCCCTTGCCGACCTCATTGGCGAGCAACTCTATGATGGCGAGGCGACAGCGACTGATCTGCGTCAGGTGCTTGATCTTCATGCCGCCGGATTGTGGCAGGAACGGGTGGCTGAGTTGCGCCGGCAGACAGGTCTCGACGCCGGCGCCCAAAACAAACTGCCAGACCTGTCCGAACATGATATTTCACGCCCGATCTATCGTGCCGTCTTTACCGCCCACCCGGTGTTTGCGCTTCGCCGCGAGACGTCCCGCACCCTGTGCGAGGCGGCCACGAAAGGCAGCGCCCAGATGCCGGAGGATGCCTTTGCACCGCGTGACCATGTCACGCTTGACGACGAACATGCCGAGGCGATGCAGGCGGTGGGCAATGCCCGTGCTGCCGTCAATGACATCAATGCCGATATTCTGCGCCAGCGGCGGGCCACGCACTCGAACATATGGCGGGACAGCCTGCCGGGCCTGATTGGCGTCTCAACCTGGGTCGGGTATGATCTTGACGGTCGTTCCGATATCAGCTGGATTGACAGCTTCTGCCTGCGGCTTCGTGAAAAGGCGATGGCACTGGAGAGCTATCGCGCCACCATCGAATCTCTTGGCCTGCCGGCGCTTGACGACATTGCCGCGTCCGTTGCGGCAGAACAGGGCCATGTCAACGCAGCCTTGGCCGGCTTTGAGCAGCCTGGCGAGAGGGATTTCACCGCGATCATTAACAATCTGACAGAAGCGGCAGACCGTCTCGTCTCCAGCCGGACACTGTCGCGTGACCTGCATGACGTTGCGCGCGATCTGGATGATGATGCGGCGCTTGCCGTGATGGTTCTTGCCGCCGATATCGCCACGCATGGCTTTGGCATGGGCGAGGTGCATCTGCGTATCAACGCCGCGCAGATCCGCAACGCCATGCGGCCGGTCGACGGGCGGACCGTCTCGGTGAGTGACGGTGCGATGTCATCGCGCATGCTGATTGAAAGGCTGGCCAACCGCATCCGCACGGAATCACCCTGGCAGATCAATTTCAGCAATCTCGACGCCGAGACGGCGACCGCGCGGCGGCAATTGATGCTGGCTACACAGATCCTGAAGCACATCGATTCCGATCAGCCGATCCGCCTGTTGATCGCTGAATGCGAGCGCCCCATCACGATCATGTCGGCCCTCTATCTGGCGCATAAGTTCGATATTGCCGACAGGCTGGATATTTCGCCGCTTTTCGAGACCGGATATGGTCTTGAACATGGCGATAAGGTTATTGATCAGCTTCTGCAGCAGTCTGTTTTTATTGACTATGTCAGGCGGCGCGGCAGGCTTGCCATCCAGACGGGTTTTTCTGACGCCGGGCGCTTTGTCGGCCAGATTGCCGCCAATATGGCGATTGAGAGATTGCAGCTGAAACTGCTTCGCTCGATCCGGCATCGTATCGGTGACAATGTCGATCTGCTGATCTTCAATACGCATGGTGAATCGCTTGGCAGAGGGGGCATGCAGGCACCAATGGCCGACCGCCAGGCCTGGCTGATGACGCCCTATGTCCGGCATGAAGCCATGCAACTCGGTGTCGGCATCTACCATCAGTCAAGTTTTCAGGGTGGTGACGGATATCGTCTGTTCGGCACGGCCGAGCTTGCCGCATCGACGATGCGGGGCCTTCTTGCTGCCGAGGCGGCGCCGGCGCCGTCAGGCTGCGCTGATGATATTTTCTATCAGAAGACAGATTTCTCCCTCGATCTGTTTCTGGAACTCAAGACATGGCACGAGGCCCTTGTTGCGGACCCGAATTATGGTGATCTGATTGATCTTTTCGGTAGCAGTCTGTTGCCACCAACGGGGTCACGGCCAACGAAACGGGTGGTGCAGGCCGGGGGTGAACGGCGTGGCCCGTCAAAAATCCGCGCTATTGCGCATAACGCCATCCTTCAGCAGATCGGGTTTCTGGCCAATGTCATTTCCGGCATGGGTCGGGCGGCGACGGTTGATATTGATGAATTCGTCGAGATTCACCGGCACTCACCGCGCCTGCGGCAATGTCTTGATCATGTGCTTGCCGGCAAGGCGCTTGGCTCGCTGAATACGGTGCTTGCCTATTGCCGGCTCGCCGATCCCGGATTCTGGGTAAACCGCGCCTATCATGGCAAGCAGCAGCGCAACCAGCGGGCGCTGCGCCGGCTGGCCCAGCATCTTCGCGGACGGCCGCGCTTCCGTGATATCAAGCAGACTGTCTGGGCATTGCGGGATGATCTCGTTGATCTCTACCGGCTTGTTGACAAGGTCGGTGAGGACAATGCGCGGGTCACCGGCGAGCGACGCGGCGCGCTCGACCTGCTTCACGCCATCAGGCTTGCCGTCATAACGGACAGTCTGATGATCATCTGCCGGACGCCTAATCTTGGCGAAAGCAACCAATACAGCAATGATGACATCCTCGCCCTCGGCCTGTCGCTTGACTTTACCGGCGTTGCCGGGATCATTCAGGACGCATTCAGCCGCAAGCCACGCGCCGCCATCGGCGATACGCTGGATGAGCCCGAAACCTACAGTGCCGAAAGTGATGGCAATTTCGCGGCCATCGAGAGGGAAATCCTTCACCCGCTGCGTGAAAACCAGACCCTGATCGACCGAATCACCCAGATGGTGTCGGCCCATTACGGGGCGCATGGCTAGATGCCGGCATCGAAAACCCCGCGATATTCCGCCGGATAACGGGCAGACAGGCGTCGGATGCGCATCCAGGGCGCAAGATCGCTTTGATCATTGGACAAAAACCTGACAGAGTGATCGGGGCCGTTAGGGTAACGCTGACGGTTCATCCGTCGACGGTTTGCTTGCAGGGCAGGCCGGGCAGTCCGGAAATGATTGCCGCCACCGTCTCTGAAGCCGTCGCCGGGGAAAGAAAATTGCATAGCCACGACAACAAAACAGCACTGTTCAATCTCACATGAATCCAGCGCAATGGCATGCATGACGCGCCAGCAACATGGTGCCGAGACTTGGGAGTTAACATAATGATCAGACTAATCGCTAAATCACTCGCGGTGGCCCTTCTGGGTGTTCTCGCGTCGGCGTCGAGTTTCGCCGCCACAAAGATCCAGTTCGCGCTGGACTGGAAATTCGAGGGACCATCGGCCCCCTATTTCCTCGCCATCGACAATGGCCATTTCGCCGCCGCCGGCCTTGATGTCGAGATTTCCCCCGGCAAGGGCTCGCTTGACGCCATTCCAAAGGTGGCGACAGGTGCCTTTCCTGTCGGGTTCGCCGACATCAACTCGCTGATCAAGTTCCTTGACCAGAACCCCGGCGCGCCAGTCACCGCGGTAATGATGGTTTATGACAAGCCACCTTTCGCCGTCGTTGGTCGCAAGTCGCTTGGCATTTCCGGGCCGTCGGACCTTGAAGGGTCGGTTCTCGGTGCGCCGCCGCCGGATGGCGCCTGGGCCCAGTTCCCGTCCTTTGCCAAGGCCAACAATCTCGACATGGACAAGATCAAGGTCGAGCCTGTCGGCTTCCCGACCCGCGAGCCGATGCTGGCCGAGGGCAAGGTGGATTCGGTCACCGGATTTTCCTTCTCCTCCTATCTGAATCTGGTGCGCCTCGGTGTGCCGGAGGATGACATTTCGACCATCCTGATGGCCGATCACGGGCTGCAGCTCTATGGCAACGCGATCATCGTGAATACCGAGTTCGCGGCTGCGAATGCCGATACCGTCAAGGACTTCCTTGGTGCTGTCGCCGCCGGGTGGAAGGATGCCATTGCCAACCCGTCCGCGGCTGCCGATGCGCTGGTGAAGCGCAACCCGGCCGCCGACGCCGCGCTTGAGCAACGCCGTCTGAGCCTGGCCATCGAGGCCAATGTGCTGACCGACAATGTGAAGGCGAACGGCATGGGAGGCATCGATAACGCCCGCTTTGCCGCCGCCATCGAGCAGCTCAGCGAAACCTATGAGTACAAGGGCACACCGGATGCGTCGCTGTACTTCACGAATGCCTATTTGCCGTCCGGCGGATTCGCGCTGAACTGACAAATCAGGGGCAGGGCGGTGCCTGTTGGCGCTGTCCTGTCCCTTTCCGAGGCAATATGTTTGCCTTGGCCGGATGAATCGCCGGCCAAGTGAATCCCCGGCCAAGTAAACACCCGGCCGAATAATTTCTGTGGTCGATTAAATGGCAAATATTCCAGAGAGCAAGACAGGCGACGGCGATCTCATCGTCATTGACGGTGTCTCGCATACCTACAAGACGAATACCGGCCCGCTTCCCGTCCTCGATGATCTGACGATCCGTGTGCCGCGGCATGGCTTCAGCGCCATTGTCGGCCCGTCGGGGTGCGGTAAATCCACCGTGACACGCCTTGTCGCCGGTCTGATGAAGCCTGACTCCGGCACTGTCTGGCTGCATGGTGAGTGCGTGGTGTCACCTCGGTCGACCGTCGGGATGGCGTTCCAGAATCCGGTTCTTCTGGAGTGGCGGAGCATTCTGAAAAACGTCATGTTGCCGCTTGAAATCGTGCCAAGCAAGCTCGACGCCGCCGCCAAGGAACGCCGCGCGCGCGACCTTCTGAAACTTGTCGGTCTGGCCGGATTCGAGGACAAGCGCCCGTCAGAATTGTCCGGCGGCATGCGCCAGCGGGCCTCGTTGTGCCGCGCTCTGGTGCATCAGCCTGAGGTGCTGATCCTCGATGAACCCTTTGGTGCGCTTGATGCCTTCACGCGCGAGGATCTGTGGCTGACGATGCACCGGCTTCGCGCCGAGGAGCCCTTTACCGGCGTGCTGATCACGCATGACCTTCGCGAGGCCATTTTCCTGGCCGACGAGGTTATCGTCCTGTCGGGGCGGCCGGCGACGGTGCAATACAGCCTGCAACTGCCCGACACCGGGCCAAGGACCCTCGATCATCTCTATACAAGTGAGGCGACGGAAACGCTGAATGTGTTGCGTGACCAGATCAGGATTGCCCGTGAAGGCGAGGAGGCCGGCCAATGAGACAGGTATTCGTGCCGCTGCTGGCTATCGTCATTTTCCTGCTTTTCTGGGAGGCGCTTGTCTGGGTCAATGACTGGCCGAACTACAAGATGGCCTCACCAAGCGATCTCTGGCCGGCATTCTGGCGCTTCAAGGGGTTGTTCCTGACCTTTGGGTGGGAGACCTTGTGGCGAACCGTTGTCGGGTTGCTGATCGCCATCGTTGTCGGCGTGCTTTTCGGCATGATCATGGGGTTCTCGCGGGTCATGCGCGAGGGGCTCTATCCGCTTCTGGTTGGCTTCAACGCCATCCCTAAGGCCACCGTGGTTCCCATCGTCGCGCTGATGTTCGTTGGCCAGCATGATTTGAACACGGTGCTGATCGCGTTCATGATTTCCTTCTTCCCGATCGCCGTGTCGGTCGCGATCGGCCTGTCCACCCTGGAACCGGAATATCGCGATATCCTGCGTTCGCTTGGCGCATCCAAAATCACCATCTTCTGGAAGATCGCGCTGCCAAAGACGCTGCCGGAATTCTTCGGCGCGCTGAAGGTAGCGGTGACGCTTGCCTTCATCGGCACGAATTTGATGGAGATCGTGTCGCCGCACGGGCGCGGGCTTGGCGCGCTGTTTGACAGTGGCAAGACCAATTCCGACTATCCGCTGATGTTCGCCGTGCTGATTGCGCTCGCCGTGCTTGGCATCGCGCTCTATTATGTTGTTGTCATGCTCGAGAAGATTTTTGCCGGATGGGCGGAACGCTCGGCTGAATGATCCCGATCACACTGCTCAACAAAGCGTGATATTTTACATAAATATCGAATTCTAGATATCTGAATTAAATCACTTCCATATCCTGTGAAGGAAGGAGAGCCAGTTTTCAACGCACAGTTTGGCGATCAGCTCTTCACCGAACCCATGTTGACGCATCGCCGCGACAAGGCGGGGCAGGTCGGCTGTGCTGGTGAGAGTCTCCGGCATCACCGCACCGTCATAATCCGAGCCGAGTCCGACATGATCCTCGCCAAGAATGCCGATCATATGGTCGAGGTGGCGCAGCATCAGATCCAGCGGCACATCCGCCAGCATCCTGCCATCGGGTCGCAGAAAAGCGGTGGCAAAATTCAGCCCGACCATCCCGCCGCTGTCGCGAATGGTGCGCAGCTGGTCATCGGTCAGATTGCGTGCATGCGGGCATATGGCATGCGCGTTGGAATGCGTTGCAATCAGGGGATTTCTCGAATGCCGTGCGACATCACGGAACCCGGCCGCATTCATATGCGACAGATCGATCAGGATGCCAAGCTCGTCACAGCGTCTGACCAGGCGAAGCCCGGCCTCGGTCAGCCCCGGCCCGGTATCAGGGCCGGACGGGAAGGCAAAGGGAACGCCATGGCCGAAAATGGTCGGGCGGCTCCAGACCGGGCCCAGTGACCGCAATCCGGCGGCATGAAGCACATCCAGCATCTGAAGGTCGGCGTCGATGGCCTCGGCGCCCTCGATATGCATGATCGCGGCGATCCTGCCGGCCGCCATGGCGGCCCTGATATCTGCCACGCTGCGGCAGATGCTCAATGCCCCTTGTCGCTCAAGCTGCAGAAGGATATTGATCTGCGCCATCGCCACCTCGACGGCGTGTGGCCAGTCAAGCTGCGGTGGCAGTGGCAGATCATAGCTCTCGGCCATCATCGCGGCGGTGCGGGCGGCCCGGTCGACCTCCAGCGGCGGGATATAGACCGCAAAGAAACCGCCGGCAAAACCGCCGGCACGTGATTTCGGCAGGTCGATGGCCGCCTCATACCCATCGATGAAGGCCGCCGCCGGATCATGCGGATGAATGGAATGGAGTTTTGAAAGAACGTCATTATGCCCGTCGAAGATTGGCATGGTGGTTTCAGGGTTTGTCATCTGGTTCTCCTTCATCACCGGTGGTGGATCCGGTCAGTCGCCGCTGCAGCGGCGCGGTCTGCGTTTTGGCGATTCGCAGCGCCGGCAACTCGCCGGACGCAATCAGCAGATCATGTTTCAACCCGAACAGGAACGGGTACCATTCCCGTGCCAGCGGCGTTTTCCAGCGCCACAGAAGTGTTTCGATGGCATCGAACGCGGCTTTGTCGGCTGGCGGCGGTGCGGGTGGCACCATGTCGGCTGTGACCGGACCATCGAACCAGTTGGCAAGCTCGTGAAACGCCTGCGGCACGCCGGCCGCGGCAAGCGCCTCGCGCCAGGCCGCTTTGTCGTCACCTGCCGCCATCAGGCCAAGCAGAAGCATGTCCGTTTCCACCATACCAGTGCCATTCAGCATCAGGTCGCGCACGCCGGTTCGGCCGGCATGGCGTCCGACAAAAAGCCGGCGCGGGCAATAATCATTGCAATAGTGATTGTCCCACAGGATCAGCCGTTGATGGAAACTGTTCGCCGCCGGCGTGGTCGAGCCGGTTAGCGGGTCGGTACCGGCGACGATATGTGAGCCGCAATGGAAGAGCGGCATGTCGGCGGGCAGGGCGGCGGCAAGGGCAAGGTAGCTGTCAGGCGCCGCTTCGCTGATTTCATCGGCATAGATCCGCGGCACGACAATTGTTGGCACATCAAGGCGTGCCGCGAGGCGGCCAGCGATTCCGGCATGAAGGTCGATTTCGTTGGCCAGCGTCGGGTCAAGCGTCGGTGAGGGTGGCTCGATATCGTCAAACATCACCACAATCGCATGCGCGCCGGCAGCCTGTAGCGACAGCGCCTTTGCCAATAATGTTTCGAATTCCGCAGTGTCGCGGTTCGGGTCGTAATCGAGACCGGGGGCGATTCCGGCGAGCACCATGACACCGCCCGCGGCAGCGGTGTCGCACATCGCGGTAAATTCACTCATCCAGTCTGCCGGCCAGGCATTGCGCCAGTTCACACGGTGACAGTGGTCTTCCTTCGGTGCGTAGAGATAGGCGTTCATACCAAGCGCGGCCAGCCTCGTGATGATCCTGCGGCGGTCCTGCCAGGTCAGCAGACGACCGTAATAGCCCTCGATATAGCCGCGTATCGGAGTCTCCGGCAGACGGGGTAGCCTTATCCTGTCGGCATCTGTCATGAAGACGACTTTCCCCGGTTGTCATGGCCAATATGCAGGATCGTGCCGCTGTCCGCCCGGCGCAGCAGCGTGACCATGTCCTGCCTTGTCACGGCAACACAGCCAGCGGTATGGCGGGTATCATCCTCGCGAAGATGCAGGAAGACAGCGCTGCCAAGCCGGGGAACCGGCGGCGAATCATTATGTCCAAGGACCACGATCAGGTCATAGAGCGTGTCCTCTCGCCACAATTTTTCATGGCGTGCCGCATAGGGAAGCCCGACCGGCCGGTTATATTCCAGATCCGCGGGATCATCGCACCAGCCCATATCGGGGGTGAGGGGCATGACCGTCAGGCCGGTATCCGGCGGCGGCATCCGGTCAGGTCGGTAATAGAGATGGCGTAGCGGCCAGGCACCGACGGGTGTCGCCATGTCACCCTCGCGCTTGTCATCACCGGCGATGAAACCTGCCTTTCCGACAAGGCACTCACAGCCATGATGCGGCGCTGTCAGCCGGTATCCCTTGCCGGAAATGGTTACGGTCCAGTCATTCACCTTGTCCTGTCTCCCGAAATCAGCTCGCCTCTCTGAAAATCGTGAGGCCGATATAATTTGCCTTTATTGGACAACACGGAATAGCCTGATCACAACCATAAAGACATTCAGGTGCTGGGAGGTTTAAGTGGTTCACCAGGAAACGGTCCGGTCCTCGGGCCTTATTTCGGATTTGTTCACTTCCTATCTCGAACGCAGGATGGCGCGGATTCTCCTCTTGGGGATGATCAGCGGCTTTCCGTGGGTGCTGATCGGAAGTTCACTGTCACTCTGGCTCAAGGAGGATGGCCTGTCGCGAAGCGCCATCGGATGGGCCGGGCTCATTTTCGGGGTCTATGCCTTCAACTTCCTGTGGGCACCCCTCATTGACAGGCTGCGCGTGCCGGTGCTGACCGACAGGCTTGGCCACCGAAAAGCGTGGATCATCACGCTTCAGGCGGTGATCCTCGCCTGTCTTCTGTTCTGGAGCACGATCGACCCGACCACCTCGCTGGCGCTGGTGATCGGCGCCGGCCTGATCATCGCCATCTGTTCAGCTACACAAGACATCACCATCGACGCACTGCGGATCGAGCAGATCGACAAGGATGACGCCAGGGGCATGGCCGCCGGCGCCGCCGTGGCGGTTGTCGGTTGGTGGTCGGGCTATAAGCTTGGCGGGATGATCGCGCTGTTCCTTGCCGATCATCTGCAGACAAGCGGAGTCGAGAATTACTGGCAGATGACCTTTGTCGCGCTCGGTATTCTTGTGGTGCTGTGCAATGTCGGTCTGCTGTTCATTCCGGAGACCGGAACAAGGGAGCGTGCTGCCGACCAGCGCAACGCGCAGCAGGCCATGGCCGCGCGGATGGGCGGCAAGGGGGCCTTCGTCCAGCTTGCGAGTTTCCTCACGACGACGGTGATCGAGCCGCTCTGGTCATTCTTCCGCAAGAACGGTCTGCAGATAGGTGTGATGATCCTTGCCTTCATCTTCCTGTTCAAGATCGGCGAGGCCTTTATGGGCAAGATGTCGATCATCTTCTACAAGGAAGTCGGCTTCTCGAAATCGGATATCGCGATCTATTCCAAGGGCCTTGGCTGGATCACGACCGTGGTCTTCACGCTGATTGGCGGATTGTTCGCGCTGCGCACCGGTGTTGTCAGGGCGTTGCTGGTTTCCGGCATCGCCATGGCGGCAACGAACATCCTGTTCAGTGTCCTGCACTGGGTCGGGCAGAATGAACTGATGTTCGCCATCGCGGTGATCGCTGATGATCTTGCCGCGGCCTTTGCCACAGTGGCCTTCGTCACCTTTATCTCGCTTCTGGTCGATCGCAATTACACGGCGACGCAATATGCGCTGCTGGCCTCGATCGGCACGCTCGGACGAACCTTGCTGGCCTCGTCATCGGGGGCGCTGGTCGACTGGCTGAATGGTGATTGGGGCATTTTCTTCATCATCACGGCGGTGATGGTGATCCCGGCGCTGGCCGTGCTGTGGATGCTGCGGGACAGGCTGTTTCCTCAGTCCGGCTGATTGCCAAGCCGCAGGATTGTGGCAGGCGCCTGCGAGGCGGCATCGGTGCGCGGCAACGCGTCTGACGCCGCCTCTATTGTCACCGCATGGTGATGCGCGTTGGCGTGAAGAAACCGGTCCGCCGACTGGAATATCCCGACATGGCCCGGCCAGAAGGCGAGATCGCCGCGCTGCGCCTGTGACGGCATGATGGTGGTTGTTCCGGTGCGGGCACGCGCCCATTCGAATTGCGGCCCGCTGTCGCGTGGGCAGGCAATAGCGGCCGCTTGCAGCGCCAGTTGCAACAGGGCCGAACAGTCGATCCCGGCGGCGCTGCGCCCGCCCCAAAGATAGGGGGTGCCGATCAGACGCTCGGCAACGCTGACGAAATCGGATTCGGGGATGTTGACCGGTATGGCGGCGCGGGACGGCACATATGCAGTGCCGCCATCGGGAAGGTTGATGCTGGACCAGTCTACCCCGGTATCGCTGACCGATACCAGCGCCCCCATCGACAGTCGCCATATGGCTGGCGACTTTACGTCCGGCGCGGTGAGGGCGTGGACCGACGCCGCGGCGATCCGATGTGTTGGCGGGGTGCAGGTGCGCAATGTACCGTCGCAGCGGATCCAGCCCTCATAGGAATCCGTTTCTAGCCGAACCCGTGCATGGCTGCCCGCCTGTTCGATGATCTCGACCGTCTCGCCATAAAGCGCCTCGGTATCGAGCGGTGCCGTATCGGACGGGTTCCGCCGGATCGCCAGGGATGGCGCGCAGATCATCATGGATGTGCCGGAATGTCCTGCCTGACGTTTCCGCCACCAGGCAGATGCATCGAAATTCGGGCATGTCTTGTGTGTCTCGACGGCATCACGATGCCCGACGACGCGCGCCTTTGGATATCGTTGCTGCCATTCCGCCAGAAGCGCGGCGAGGCTGTCCATCTGCGCGGCGGTAAAATTGTGCCGGCCAATCAGGCAGACGCCAAGGCTGCGGTCATTGACGCCGCGAACATGCGCGCCGCGCCA
>Ga0181589_10001984_pt1 | contig 16087 bp, 15 predicted proteins | sample 071ome_25_FD_132444 | JGI IMG/M metagenome (GOLD analysis project Ga0181589, IMG submission 132444) | Coastal salt marsh microbial communities from the Groves Creek Marsh, Skidaway Island, Georgia - 071410BT metaG (megahit assembly) | ecosystem: Environmental > Aquatic > Marine > Intertidal...
CCGATGGTGATATCTTCCAGGTAGCAGGAGCCCGGATCAGTCCGGTGCTTGTAGCCGTAAATGGTCACTGGCGCCCCGGTAACAAACATGTCCCGGGACCAGCCGGAACGGCGCAGGAGGGTAGCGGCGCGCATTTCGCAGCGCATGGACACCAATTCACCGGTATCCGTGGAGTCAAAGTAGAGATAGGCATGGGGGTTAACGAAATCGATGCCGGTGATGGTGCCCGTGAACACGGAATCATTGGCCCTGTCGAAACGGCCAAAGCCATGGTGGGCTGCGGCGGTGCCGGCTAAGACTGTCAGTATCATTGCCAGAAACAGATGTAATACAGGTGAACGATGATATGGCATGTGACTTCCCCCAACGGAACAGGCCCTTTATGATGTTCAAGAGAATACAATCAAAGCGGTCTATGGGGAATCCATGTGCGTGCCGGGAATGTGAAAATAGGGGGGAAGCATGAAGCGACGTCATTTTGTGAGAGCCACCGGAGGCATGCTGCTTGGTAGTGCCATATCACCTTTTACTCAGGCACAGGGAGCAGTCGCCATGCCCGGGGATACCTGTACTCCAACTGTGCGTTTGACCGCCGGGCCTTATTATACTCTGGATAGTCTCAACCGTCCCGATATCCGGGAAGACCGCGAGGGTGTGCCCCTGCAGCTGGCCTTTACCGTGGTGGATGATTTTCATTGTACGCCCATTCCCGGTGCCTATGTGGATGTCTGGCACGCCGATGCCAACGGCGTTTATTCCGGTGTGCTTAACGAATTCATCGATAACACCACCATGAAGCCCGGTGGTCAAATCCTGGATACCCGCGACCGACCGACATTTCTGCGCGGACACCAGATCGCCGATGAATCCGGTCGTGTGGAATTCACGACTATCTTTCCGGGCTGGTATTCCGGACGCCTGGCCCATATTCATGTCCGTGCGCTGTTTCCCGGCGCCGCCCAGTGGAGCGCTTTTGTTACCCAGCTGTTTCTGCCTCCCGTCATCGAGCGCGAGGTATGGACACAACACCCTTACCAGGGCCGGGGGGAGAACACCATATCCTTGGAACGGGATCTGGTGTTGCGTGGCGACCAGCTGTCCCTGGATAAACTCACTATTCCTGTTAGCTCAACGGCTAATGGCCTGCGGGGTGAAATGATTCTGGCTATTTGATTTATTCCGGCTTGAGCAAGGGCAGGCCAAACCAGAAACAAAAAATACTCGCAATGTGAACTATAACAATGTGTGCCAGTCAAATGTGCTACACAATAACCTGTATATTTGTTAATTCGAAACAGGAAAAACCATGAAAAAACTTACGCTATGTGCTGTGGTATCTGCAGCTACCCTGATGATGTCCCAGGCCGCGATGGCTGATAGAGTGAAGGGGACTGCAAAAGCCGATTTTGAAAATGGCGAGCTGCTTGTTCCCTGTGTCCTGATTGAAGGTACGGGGAGCGAGTTTGACGGTAAGTATTTTGATCTGGTTATGCTTCGCCGCGGAAAATCCTTTAATTATGAGCTGACCATTGCCGAACCGGAAGATGGGCCGACCTGTGCTGAACTGGATAACTACGCAACCTTTATCGACGACGATGATGAGGATGAGGATGACGATGATTTGGATGATGACTCCGATGGCGATGATTCTGATGATGAGGATTCTGATGAGGACGATGATGAGGATTCTGATGAGTCAGCCGATGACGACAGTGATGACGCTGACGAAGTGAACCTGTTTGCCTCCTGTGAAGTGCGTCATGAGGCTGGTGAGCAGACCCGCTCCAAAGCCAAGGTAAAAGCCAAGAACCTGGCTGCCGGAGACTACTACGCGGTCCTGACATCCGGTGACAATACTATCCAGTCAGAAACCCGGCCCATCAGTGGCGATGAAATCGAGATCGAATTTGACAGTGATGCGGACGATGTCCTGGAAGGGGCGGAAGCAATCGAACCCGGTTTCATCATCAATGGCACGGTTACCGGCGAACTCTTTAATGCTGATACTGATGCGCTGGTTTTTGGAGAATCAGTAAGCTGCCTGGTGAAGAACTGATCGCTGACCGGCTCTGGGTAAGTCTCATAAAGAACCCGCTTCATTGAAGCGGGTTTTTATGCCCGATTATCGTAAATGGCCCGGGTTCATGGTTCCGGGAGAGTGCCTAAGGGTGAAATAACTTCAGCGATTAATATTCCTCGGGACGCTGTTGCCCTGCCATGGTAGGCTCGACCGATTGAATTGAGTTACCGGGGCACATTGCAATGGGTTTTTATACAACATCAATAAAATGGGTGACCGGGGCCGTCTTTACCGCCTTGCTTGTGGCCTGCGGTGGTGATTCCAGCTCAACCATGGGATCAGTTTCAGAAGAGGGGATGTTCGGGGATTCACAATCGGCCATGACAGAGCCGATGGATGATGTTTACCTGCCCACGATTCGTGTCTCAGGTTCCTACTGGATCGAGTTGTCGCCAGTCGTGGTGGCGGCCCAAAGTTTCTATCCTGGAGCAATATCCGTCGGAGAAGGGGGCATCACCCGGATTACCTCCGGGGAAGCGGATATCGCCACCAATGCCGAAACCCAGCTATTGCGTGAGTCCCTGGTTAACCCGGATCTGCGCATCATCGCCACAGTGACGGAGAGCTTCTATCGCCTGGTAGGTAAGCGTTCCTCAGGTATTGGGTCGCTGGCAGACTTGGCGGGAAAACGAGTCATGGTGCCCTACAACACTTCCGCCAATTACTATCTGGTGGCCATGCTGGCTGAGGTGGGGCTTACGGAAGAGGATATCACCCTGGTGCCGTTTCCCCGTCTGGAAGCTGGCGTCAAAGCCTCCATGGATTATATGTCCCAGGCCATGCTGGCTGGTGAGGCAGATGTTATCGCCATCTGGGAGCCGGAACCGGCTTCGGCTATTGAGGAACTCGGGGACGATGCCATCGTGCTGCAGGATCGCAGTGTCTACAGAGAAGTATTTAACCTGCATGCCCGGGCCAGTGACCTGGCGGATCCGGATAAGCGTCGCGCTATTGTAACTTTTTTGAGGGCACTGATTGAGGCCACTGAAGCACTCAGGCAAAATCCTGGGCCCTACTGGCCCCAAATTGCCGAAGTGATCAGCTATAGCGAGGAGGAGATTGCCGGGGGCTGGCCCGAGATGGAATTCCCTGTGCAGATTGTGCCGGACATGCTTGATGTCCTGGAGACTGAAGAAGCCTGGGTGGCAAAAGAGAAAGACAGGATGCCCCGGTCACGGGACGAGCTGGCCCGGTTCATTGATTATTCGCCACTTGTGGAAGCTATGTCTGGCCGCTAGCCCGGCACAGATTCATGACCTGAAATTTAACCGGGATCAATCCTTTCCCGGGCGGTATTCTGATATGCTTGTGCAGCATTTTTACAGGCACATTGAAAATCCCTGGAGGCCGTGTGTTTTACCTGTTTGTTTTGATTATTATCTGCTGGATTCTCTCGTTTTATTTCCTGCGTGGGGGCGGCGGCAAGAAAACCCTGCAGCGCATGCGTGAAGCGCATCAGGAGATGGAAGCGGCTACGACACATCCGGAAAGGCAGGCCGCGGCAAAGCGGGTCATTGCCATCATCGAGCAGGAACATCTGGCAGGCATCGTGGTGGAAGATGCACGCAAGGATGCTGAAGCTGTTTTGAAAGCCGCGTTTACCACGCGCTAGACTCCTGGCAGTCAGCAGTAGTCCAGCACCTGGCTCATATGCCGAATGATGGGAACGTTTGAGACAGGCTGAGATTCTTCCGGATCATAAAGCAGGGCCTGTATCCCTGCATCCAAGGCTCCTTTCACATCCCAGACCGGGTCGTCACCGATAAAGATGGCTTCTTCTGCAGAAACCCCGGCCTTGTTAAGGGCGGCTTCAAAAATAGCCGGGTGGGGCTTTCTGAAACCGACATCCATGCAGTAAGTGATGTCATCAAAGAGTTTCAGCAAACCCAGTATTTCCAGCTGGTTGGTCCAGGGCGCCGGTGGGCTTCCCCAGGGCAGGTTGGAGACGATGCCGGTATACAGGTTTTTCTCCCTGATATTCTCCAGGGCTTCACGGCAGCCATCGGAGACTTTGGCTGCGGCCAGGTTGGGTGCCATAAAGGCATCAACCAGGCCTGGCATGAGATTTTGGTGGGTGGCTGTTAATGAGAACAGGGCGGCAAGCCTGTTTTCAATGGGGGTGACTTTCAGGTCTTCCCGTTCAGTGTTGTATTCCCTGGCGCTGGCCAGAATAACATCGTGTTCATAAAACAACCCATGGGGTTTGAGATAGTCTGCTGCATTTTTTATACAGCGTTCAAGAACAGAGTCGAACTCCTCTTTTCTGTAATAGGAGACCAGGGTGTTACCAAAATCAAAAAGAACGGCTTTTGCTGCCATAAAAATACTTGAATACCTTGAAAATAAACGTTGACTTGCCGGAACATACGCTATACTGTGCGGTTCAGCTACAAGTAAGTCAAAGTTTGTCTCTTCCCGTTCGCAGCAATTCTGTACTTTGTTCGTCCTGTAAGTCCCAAATTTACGTCTCTATTGTGCTATGCCGTCTTGCCATGTTGGCAGACGATTCTTAATTTATGATTACAGGATAATTTCCATGTCAGAAAAAACTACTGGAACCGTTAAGTGGTTCAACGAAAGCAAAGGCTTCGGCTTTATCGAACAGGAAAGCGGCAAGGACGTATTTGCCCATTACAGCGCCATCGAAGGTGGCGGTTTCAAGACTCTGGCCGAAGGCCAGCGTGTTGAATTCATCGTGACCCAGGGACAGAAAGGTCCCCAGGCAGAACAGATCGTCGCTCTGTAAAAAGAACTGACGCTGTTCACAAAAGGCAGACTGGAAACAGTCTGCCTTTTTTGTATCTGCGGTTTAATACAGTATTTCCTCACCGGTCACCCGACGCTGTAAATCTCCTGGATTCAGGAAATTTAAAAAAAATATGAAAATGAGCGGGAACACCACTATTTTATTGACTTCCCTTGAAAATCTGCCTAATGTGATTGTAGCAACAAGACCGTCATAGATCGTCCCTTCGTTACGCGGAAACTTTGTACTTCCTCCGTCCCGCAGGCACCACATCAAGAACGTTTTGATTGCGGGTTTCGTCTTAATTAACAGGCGTTATCAAGAAAATTTTTCCAGAGGAAATTACAATGTCAGAGAAAGTCAAAGGTACCGTTAAATGGTTCAACGAGTCTAAAGGTTACGGATTTATCGCCCAGGAAGGCGGTCCGGATGTATTTGCCCACTTTAGCGCTATCCAGGGCGAAGGCTTTAAAACCCTCGCTGAAGGTCAGCAGGTAGAGTTTATCGTTACTGATGGTCAGAAAGGCCCCCAGGCCGAGCAGATCGTTGCGATTTAACCACCAGATCGACAATAAAAAAGGCAGCCCCAGGCTGCCTTTTTTTATGCCCTGATCTTGAGTCAGGGAGTATGCTTACTTGTCCGGATAGTCCCTCTGGGTTGGGCCGGTGTAAAGCTGACGCGGACGGCCAATCTTGAATGGGTTGGAAATCATCTCATGCCAGTGGGCAACCCAGCCTGGTGTTCTGCCGGTGGCAAAAATCACCGTGAACAGGTTGGTGGGAATACCGATGGCTTTCAGAATGATGCCAGAGTAGAAGTCCACATTGGGATAGAGGTTGCGCTGGATAAAGTAGTCATCCTCAAGAGCAATTTTTTCCAGTTCCTTGGCGATATCCAGCAGCGGATCATTGGCGTGGCCAAGTTCCTCAAGTACATCCTTGGCGGCATCACGCAGCACGTGGGCACGTGGATCGAAGTTCTTGTACACACGGTGTCCAAAACCCATCAGCTTGACGGGATCGTTCTTGTCCTTGACCCGCTCGATATAGCTGGGGATGTTGCTGACATCACCGATCTCCTCAAGCATTTTAAGCACGGCCTCATTGGCACCACCATGAGATGGTCCCCACAGGGCAGTAATGCCTGAAGAAATACAGGCATAGGGATTGGCACCGGTAGAGCCGGCCAGGCGGACGGTGGAAGTTGAAGCATTTTGCTCATGGTCCGCGTGGAGCAGGAAGATCTTGTCCATGGCGTCAGCCAGAACCGGGCTGGGTTTGTAATCCTCGCAAGGGGTACCGAACATCATGTAGAGAAAATTCTCCGAGAAAGTCAGGTCATTGCGCGGTTGCATGAACGGCTGGCCAATGGAGTATTTGTAGCACATGGCCGCGAGGGTCGGGATTTTGGCAATCAGCCTAATAGCCGCCAGTTCGCGGTGTTCCGTATCATCGATGTCCAGATCATTGTGATAGAAGGCGGAAAGGGCGCCAACGGCACCAATCATGATAGCCATTGGGTGGGCATGGCGTGGGAAACCATGCAGCACTGTCGTCAATTGGTCATGGACCATGGTGTGATGCTTAATATTAAAGACGAATTCATCTTTTTCTTTCGGGGTCGGCAATTCGCCATTAAGCAGCAGGTAGCAGCATTCAAGGAAGTCAGATTTTTCGGCCAGTTGTTCAATCGGGTAGCCGCGGTAAAGCAGTACGCCATTGCCCCCGTCAATGTATGTGATCTTCGATTCACAAGAGGCTGTAGACATAAAGCCGGGGTCGTAGGTGAAAACTCCTTTGGATACCAGGCTGCGGACGTCAACTACATCCGGTCCGGTAGTGCCTTCGTATATGGGTAGGTCGATGGTCTCGTCAATGCCGTCCACTGACAACTGAGCTTTTTTCTCAGCCATAGATGCTCCTAGTAAGAGATTGTTTTTCGATGACGAACGGCGATGTAACTGCGCGTTGTACGGAGGGGCAACACTATCCCCTGTTAATAAAATTGTCAATTACAGGTGAGTCAAAAAATGCTTCATCTAAAGTCACAAGGGCTTTATGGGTTATGCACAGAAAAGGTGCATAAGGTCCGGGAATCTAAAGAAAATTATGATCCAGTAAATCGTGCATATTTGAAGAAAAATGCGAAAAAAGATTCAAAGGCAGTAGTTAAATAGGGCATAATAGGCGCCGTTTTTCGCCTGCAAGCGAAGACTGATAAGGTTTATTTATCAGTAGGTTTAAATCTGATAGGTAAAAAATTTTAATGATGTTTATTCTGGCATTTTAAAGAGGACGCAGTGAAACCTACCTCGAACAATGATCGGCCGGTTAATCTCGATATCAGCACAATCAGGTTGCCACTGGCGGCTTACACTTCCATTACCCACCGTATTTCCGGTGTCATTCTTTTTGTGGGCGTTGGCATTCTTCTGTGGATGCTCGACCTGTCCCTGTCAGGCCCCAGCGAATTTGACCGGCTCATGGAAACCCTGTCTTCACCTCTGGTGACTTTTGTGGTGTGGGGCATACTGTCTGCCCTGACTTATCATATGATAGCCGGCGTGAAGCACCTGCTGATGGATATGGGATTCGGTGAAACCAAGGAAGCTGCCCCCAGGGTTGCCCAGGCAGTCATTATCATAAGCGCCATACTGATCGTGGCACTGGGGGTGTGGTTATGGTAACCAATGTCACCAGTTTGGGCCGTAACGGTCTCTATGACTGGCTGGTGCAGCGCATCAGTGCCGTTATTATTCTCATGTATGTGCTTTGCCACGCGGCAATCATATTTACCACCCCGGAAATGGACTATGTCCGCTGGCGTGCGCTGTTCTCTGATACGGGCATGAAGATTTTCAGTCTTGCCACGCTGGTGGCGCTGTGTGCTCATGCCTGGGTAGGCATCTGGACGGTAGCCACTGATTACCTGACTACCCGCATGCTCGGCTCGAAGGGCACCTTTGTTCGTATTCTGTTCCTGGTGATCTGCCTCGGTATAACGATGGTTTATTTCATCTGGGGCATCATGATTTTATGGAGTTTGTAAGCAGTGGCTAATATCAGAACCATGACTTTTGACGGGCTGATCGTTGGCGGTGGCGGCTCAGGCTTGCGTGCTGCGCTGCAGTTGAGCCAGTCAGGTTATAACACCGCGGTTATATCAAAAGTATTTCCGACCCGTTCCCACACCGTGTCTGCCCAGGGAGGCATTACCTGTGCTATTGCCAGTACTGACCCGGATGATGATTGGCGCTGGCACATGTATGACACGGTCAAGGGTTCCGATTATATCGGCGACCAGGATGCGATCGAATACATGTGTTCGGAAGGCCCCCAGGCCGTGTTTGAGCTCGACCATATGGGCCTGCCTTTTTCCCGTAATGAGAATGGACGTATTTACCAGCGTCCCTTTGGTGGCCAGTCCCGTGAATATGGCAAGGGTGGGCAGGCGGCACGTACCTGTGCTGCCGCCGACCGGACCGGCCATGCACTGCTGCATACCCTTTACCAGGCTAATCTGAAGAACAACACCCAGTTTCTAAATGAGTGGTATGCCGTTGACCTGGTCAAGAACCAGGCTGGTCATGTTGTCGGCCTGATAGCCATCTGCATTGAAAATGGTGAAGTGGTATTTATCAAATCCAAGGCGACTGTCCTGGCTACCGGCGGCGCTGGGCGTATTTATGCGTCCACCACCAATGCCCTTATTAATACCGGCGACGGAATTGGCATGGCCATGCGTTCCGGCTTCCCCATGCAGGATATGGAAATGTGGCAGTTCCACCCGACCGGCATCTACGGTGCAGGCACTCTGGTAACCGAGGGTTGCCGTGGTGAAGGCGGGTACCTTGTGAACAAGGATGGTGAACGATTCATGGAGCGTTATGCGCCCAATGCCAAGGATCTGGCTGGTCGTGACGTCGTGGCACGGTCCATGATTCTTGAAATTCTTGAAGGCAGGGGCGTAGGCCCGGATGCTGATCATGTACTGCTGAAACTGGATCACCTTGGTGAGAAAGTCCTCAACGAAAAACTGCCCGGTATCCTGGAACTGTCCAGGACCTTTGCCCATGTTGATCCTGTCAAGGAACCGATCCCTGTCATTCCGACCTGTCACTACATGATGGGTGGTATTCCGACGAATGTGCATGGCCAGGCCCTGACCCTCGATGCGGAAGGTAATGATCAGGTCATTGAAGGACTGTTCTCCTGCGGTGAAGCGGCCTGTGTCTCTGTCCATGGCGCCAATCGTCTGGGGGGTAATTCCTTGCTTGATCTCGTGGTCTTCGGCCGCGCTTCCGGCATCTATATCGAGAAAATGCTCAGTGGTGGCGTTGAACAGCAGGAAGCCAGTGAGTCGGATATCGAAGGCGCCATGGCGCGTTTGTCACGCCTGAATGAGTCCAGGAGCGGCGAGAAAACCGCAGATTTGCGCAAGGAACTGCAGAACATCATGCAGAATCATTTCGGTGTTTTCCGTCGTGGTGATTTCATGGAGGAAGGAATCAGTAAATTGCAGGCATTGCGTGAGCGCATTGAAAACCAGCATCTTGAAGACAAGAGCAACACCTTCAATACAGCACGCATTGAAGCGCTGGAGCTAGAAAACCTGTTTGAGGTGGCGGAAGCTACAGCAATTGCAGCAGAAGGCCGGGATGAAAGCCGTGGTGCCCATGCCCGTGAAGACTTCACCGAAAGGGATGATGAGAACTGGCTGTGCCATTCACTCTATTTCCCTGATACGAAGAGCCTGGCCAAGCGCGGTGTGAATTTCACACCGAAGACTGTTCCAACGTTTGAACCAAAAATCAGGACTTATTAAAGAGGATAGGGCAAGCAATTTGGTGAATGGTGACAATCAATTTGTCTCCCCTGTATCCGTTAAATTGAAGGTCAGGAACCTTGGTTCCTGTAAATGTTAAACGAAGTTACTTAATCAGAAGATTTGAGCGATGAAAGTAAGCGTATACCGCTACAACCCGGAAACAGACCTGAAACCCTCCATGCAGGATTTCGATATCGAAATACCCGATGGCAAGGACATTATGGTGCTTGATGTACTGCACATGGTGAAAGAGCAGGATGAAAGCATGACTTACCGACGTTCATGTCGGGAAGGGGTGTGCGGCTCCGATGGCATGAACATGAATGGCGTTAATGGTCTGGCCTGTATTACCCATCTTTCCGAGGTGGTCAAAAATGACAAGCTGGTCATCCGGCCTTTGCCCGGACTGCCTGTGATACGTGACCTGGTGGTTGACATGTCAGCCTTCTACAAACAATACGAGCGCATCAAGCCCTATCTCCAGAATGATGAGCCGGAACCTGCAATAGAGCGTCTGCAGTCTCCTGAAGACAGGGCGAAACTGGATGGACTTTACGAGTGTATCCTGTGCGCCTGCTGTTCTACCAATTGTCCGTCTTTCTGGTGGAACCCGGACAAATTTGTCGGTCCAGCCGGGTTGCTTCAGGCCTATCGCTTCCTGGCTGACACGCGTGATACGAAAACGGAAGAACGCCTTGCTGATCTGGAAGATCCATTCAGTGTGTTTCGTTGCAGGGGCATCATGAATTGTGTTGCCGTCTGCCCCAAGGGATTGAATCCTACCAAAGCCATCGGTCATATCCGTTCCATGTTGATGGAGCGGGGCACCTGACCCAATTTCTGTCCAGGCAGTTCCTTGCCGTCCAGGGGGATGATAGTTAGAAATGCTGGAAAATTTTCGTGAGTTGATGTTGAAGTCCGGTCATATTGCCGGCGGTAATCTTGATTATGTAGAAGGATTATACGAATCCTGGCTACATGATCCGTCTTCCGTTTCTGATGAGTGGCGAGACTATTTTACGGCATTGCCAGCTGTAGAAGGTGGTAATGGCGAGGAAATCAGTCATGAAGAAATCGTCGAGCAGTTCAAGGGACTGCCTCGAAGAGGAATGGCATCCAGTATTGAGATTGTGGCAGGTAACAATCTCGTCCACGAAGCCAAACAGGTCAGCGTAGTACAGCTTATTTCTTCCTATCGTGTACGTGGCCACCAGCATGCCAAGCTTGATCCGCTCGGGATCATGTTCCGTGAAAAAGTCCCTGACCTGGACCTGGATTTTCATAATCTCTCTGAAAACGACCTGGATCTGGTTTTTCAGACCCAGCCGCTTTTTATCGAAGAAAGTACGGCCAGGTTATCTGAAATAATCGAAATCCTGGAAAATATTTACTGCTCCTCCATTGGTTATGAGTTCATGGGACTGGTTAACCTGGAAGAGAAACAGTGGATCCAGAATCGTATTGAGAGTAATCGCGGTAAACCAGATTTCAGTACAACTAAACGACTGCATATCCTGGAACGCCTGAGTGCTGCCGAAGGGCTGGAAAAGCATCTCGACGGTAAATACCCGGGTACCAAGCGCTTTGGCCTGGAAGGTGGAGAGAGTATGATTCATGCCCTCGATGACATCATCCAGCGTGCCGGTGAGAACGGGTGCAAGGAAATTGTTATTGGTATGGCTCATCGAGGCCGTCTAAATGTCCTTGTGAATATCATGGGCAAGAATCCAACCGACCTTTTCTCCGAGTTTGAAGGAAAGGCCGTCTACGAAAGCTCCGGAGATGTGAAATATCACTCAGGGTTTTCTTCCAACATCATGACAGCCGGCGGTGAAGTGCACTGTTCCATGGCTTTTAATCCATCGCACCTGGAAATTGTGTCACCTGTAGTGGAAGGTTCTGTCCGTGCACGTCAGGATCGCAGGAAAGATCCTGAAGGTGAAACTGTACTGCCAATCATTATTCATGGTGATGCCGCATTTGCGGGGCAGGGTGTCGTGATGGAAACCTTCCAGATGTCACAGACACGCGCCTATGGTACCGGTGGTACTGTGCATATCGTGCTGAATAACCAGGTCGGGTTTACTACCTCACGCCGCGATGATTCCCGTTCCACGGAATACTGTACTGACGTGGCCAAAATGGTACAGGCTCCTATCTTCCACGTGAATGGTGATGATCCTGAAGCGGTTATGTTCGTAACCCATTTAGCCCTGGATTACCGGAATAAATTCAAAAAGGACGTGGTAGTGGATCTTGTCTGCTATCGTCGTCGTGGTCATAACGAAACGGATGAGCCTACAACAACACAACCCCTGATGTACCAGGCCATCAAGAAGCATCCTTCCACCCGTGCCTTGTATGCCCAGAGTTTGATCAAGGAAGGACTCATCTCTGAAAAACATGCAGAAGAGATGAATGCCGGTTACAGGAAGTCTCTGGATGAAGGTACGCACGTGGTGAAAAGCCTCGTACATGTACCCAATACAGCCCTGTTTGTTGACTGGCGACCTTACCTGGGACATTCCTGGGATATGCCCTGTGAAACCCATATACATATCGTTCATCTGAAAAAGCTGGCAGAGCGCCTGGTTACCTTACCTGAGGGGTTCAAGCCGAATCGACAGGTAAGGAAGCTGCTGGAAGACCGCTCTCGCATGGCCAGTGGTGAACAGCTTGTGGATTGGGGGTTTGCTGAGTGCCTGGCCTATGCAAGCCTGGTTGATAATAACTATAAAGTGCGTATTACCGGACAGGATGTGGGACGTGGCACTTTCTCCCACAGACATGCTGTCATGCGCGATCAGGAAACCGGAAGAAGTCATGTGCCCCTGAGCCATATTTCTGAATCCCAGCGTAAATTTGTCATTTTTGATTCGATTCTCTCTGAAGAAGCAGTCCTTGCCTTTGAGTTTGGTTATGCCAGTACACGTCCTGATGCATTGGTGATCTGGGAGGCCCAGTTTGGTGATTTTGCCAATGGTGCCCAGGTTGTCATTGACCAGTTTGTGACCAGTTGTGAGTACAAATGGGCAAGATTGTGTGGCCTGACCATGTTGCTTCCTCACGGTTATGAGGGACAGGGACCGGAACATTCCTCGGCAAGACTTGAGCGTTTTCTGCAGCTTTGTGCGGAAGAAAATATCCAGGTTTGTGTACCAACCACCCCCGCGCAGGTATTCCATATGCTGCGTCGCCAGATTATCAGGCCACTGCGTAAACCGCTGGTGGTCATGACCCCGAAGAGCCTGTTGCGTCATCCCGAGGCAGTATCGTCGCTTGAAGAGTTGGCGGACGGCGAGTTCCAGAACGTTATCCCTGAAACTGACGATAATATCGATCCGAAGAAAGTAAAACGCATTGTGCTTTGTAGTGGCAAGATCTATTACGAAATTCGGGCCAAACGACGTGAACTGAATATAACGGATACCGCGATTATTCGTCTTGAACAGCTTTACCCCTTCCCGGAAGAGAAGCTCCATGAGATTCTGAAGCCTTACAAGAATTATGAGACAGTGGTCTGGTGCCAGGAAGAACCCCAGAACATGGGAGCATGGTATCCAAGTCAGCACCATATTAAACGAGTTATCCGTCGCACACGTCCTGATTTTCAGCTGGATTATGCTGGCCGTGAGGCATCCGCTTCACCTGCAGCGGGATATATGGCACTGCATCTTGCCCAGCAGGAAAAACTGGTTAGTGATGCCTTGGGACTGGATGAAAGTTAATGTCAGCTTTTCTGGCTGAATATTTGTAAACCTATCAGGAAATATAACCGCATTAATAAAAGGGACATGGCATGACAATTGAAATCAAAGCCCCGACCTTACCCGAGTCTGTACCTGACGGCACCATTGCCACCTGGTACAAAAAGCCGGGTGAAAGTGTAGCCAGGGATGAGCTGCTTCTGGATATCGAAACAGATAAGGTAGTGCTGGAGGTCGTCGCACCTGCAGATGGAGCCCTCAAGGAAGTACTCAAAGGTGAGGGCGATACGATTGTCAGCAATGAAATACTGGCTGTCTTTGAAAAAGGTGAGATTGCCTCGGCAACTGAGGCACCGGAAAGTGCTGAGGCGCCAGCGGAGGAAAGCTCCGCAGAAGTTTCTGTCGATGAAGACAAAAGCGGTGTAGAAGTGTTGATGAGCCCGGCGGCCCGCAAGCTCATTGAAGAAAATGGCCTTGATGCGAACTCTATTCCAAGCACTGGCAAGGATGGCCGTGTGACCAAGGAAGACGTCGTTAATTTTATGAACAGGGCGCCTGAAGAGAAAGTGCCGGAAGTTCCTCGATCTCCATTACCTGAAGCTGCAGCACCCAGTGTCTCAAATGACGGTTCCAGGGTAGAGAAGCGTGTACCCATGTCACGATTGCGTGCCAAGGTCGCCGAGCGCTTATTGCAGGCTACCCAGACAACTGCGATGCTGACCACGTTTAATGAAGTCAACATGCAGGAGGTTATGGCGCTCAGGGATAAATACAAGGATGCATTTGAAAAGCAGCATGATGGTACACGCCTTGGATTCATGTCTTTCTTTGTACGTGCCAGTGTCGAAGCTCTGAAACGTTTCCCTGCTGTCAATGCTTCAATGGATGGTAATGACATTATCTATCACGGCTACCAGGATATCGGTGTTGCAGTATCATCACCTCGAGGATTGGTAGTACCAGTGCTGCGTGATGCCGATACATTAAGCTTTGCAGACATAGAAAAAAATATTCGCAATTATGGTCTCAAGGCCCGTGACGGTAAGCTCGGCATAGAAGAGATGACAGGTGGCACCTTTACCATCTCCAACGGTGGTGTGTTTGGTTCGCTGTTGTCGACTCCGATTCTCAATCCACCTCAAACGGCAATCCTGGGAATGCATAAGATCCAGGAAAGACCAATGGCTATCGACGGTGAAGTTAAAGTCGCACCCATGATGTATCTGGCACTTTCCTACGATCATCGCATGATCGATGGAAAAGAAGCCGTACAGTTCCTGGTGACAATCAAGGAGTTATTGGAAGACCCGGCACGTATATTTCTTGAAGTGTAGGGTTGAATTATTTGACTGCAAACTTGCCCTGGGGCATTTATAAACAGAGACAGGAAGACAGGAAAAAACAATGGCAGATTATGATGTATTGGTTATCGGAGCAGGTCCCGCAGGGTATGTAGCTTCTATCCGTGCTTCACAGCTTGGCTTGAAAACAGCATGCATTGAGAAATGGATTGATGAAGATCAGAAGCCAGTCTATGGTGGCACCTGCCTTAATGTTGGCTGTATTCCCTCCAAGGCACTGCTTGATTCTTCCCACAAATATGCTGAAGCAAGTCATGATTTTGATGTTCATGGTATCAAGGTCAGTAAGGTAGGGATCGATGTACCGGCGATGATTGCCCGAAAGGAAAAAGTGGTAAAACAGCTCACAGGTGGTATTACCGGTTTGTTTCGCGCAAACAAGGTCACCGGAATATCGGGAACCGGTAAACTGTTGAAAGACAAGGTCGTGGAAGTCACTGACAAGGACGGAAAGGTCCAGACACTGACTGCAGATAACATTATTCTTGCCGCCGGTTCTGTGCCCATTGAGATTCCCCCAACACCTCTTGATGGTGATGTCATAGTTGATTCAACGGGTGCACTTGAATTTCAGGCAGTCCCCAAACGTCTGGGTGTCATAGGTGCGGGTGTTATCGGCCTTGAACTGGGTTCGGTTTGGTCCAGGCTGGGTTCCGAAGTGATTGTGCTTGAGGCGGCTGATGATTTTCTGCCCATGGTGGACAAGCAGATTTCGAAGGAAGCACACAAAATCCTGACAAAACAGGGGCTGGATATTCGCCTGGGGGCCAAGGTGACCGGCAGCGAACTCAAGAAAGGAAAAGCGAAAGGCGTCAAGGTAATCTACGAAGACAAGGACGGACAAAAAGAGGAAAGCTTCGACAAGCTTATTGTTTGTGTCGGACGTCGCCCATTTACAGAAAGCCTGTTAGCCGATGACTGCGGCGTAAAACGAAATGATCGTGGCTTTATAGAGGTCGATGACCACTGTGCTACTTCGGTCCCGGGAGTCTATGCTGTTGGTGACATTGTGCGTGGTCCGATGCTGGCTCATAAAGGCTCGGAAGAGGGCGTTATGGTTGCTGAAATTATAGCCGGTGAAAAAGCCTCAATGAATTATGATCTAGTCCCATCCGTAATTTATACGCATCCGGAAATTGCCGCGGTAGGTAAAACTGAGGAGCAGTTAAAGGCAGAGGGTGTGGACTACAATGTTGGTGTTTTTCCTTTTGCAGCGTCAGGTCGTGCCTTGGCTGCGAATGACTCTGATGGCATGGTCAAGATGCTGGCAGATGCGAAAACTGACCGGGTACTGGGATGTCATATTATTGGTCCCTCTGCAGCAGATCTTGCCCAGACCGTTGTTGTTGCCATGGAGTTCAGCAC
>Ga0181589_10001986_pt1 | contig 16085 bp, 16 predicted proteins | sample 071ome_25_FD_132444 | JGI IMG/M metagenome (GOLD analysis project Ga0181589, IMG submission 132444) | Coastal salt marsh microbial communities from the Groves Creek Marsh, Skidaway Island, Georgia - 071410BT metaG (megahit assembly) | ecosystem: Environmental > Aquatic > Marine > Intertidal...
ATTTGCAACGTCTACACAGATGAACGGAACATCTGGGTATCTACGCAAAACTTCTTGCATAGTTGTAAAGTCTTTGGCGTTTGGATCCCAAATTGCTCCCGTTCCTGTGCAAACACTTACGTTTTTTAATTCTAAGCCAGAGTTAACTGCTTTTTCCCAATCATCAATTGTATAATGCTTACGTAATACTGTTAACATCTTATGCTTTTGTAATACTTTGGCCATAGCGAATGTTCCAACGCCGTCCATATTACTTGCCATAATTGGAAGACCTGTCCACGACTGTTTGCTGTTGTGAAAGGTAAATGTTCTTGTTAAATCAACATCACGTCGTGACGTTAACTTTGAACGCTTCGGTTTAAACAAAACGTCTTTGTAATCTAATTTAATATCCTGTTCAATACGCATTTTTAACTCCTAGATGTTTATATGCCTTCTGTACTGATATAGCCTGATAATAACAATCTGCTAGGGCATTGTGTGCCTCTTGAATAATGTCTTTACGTGGATCCTTTGGCAACAAACTAAAAAGTGTTCTACTATCTCTAATCTGCCAGAAGTTCCATGGTATAGGTAATTTAAGTTGTCTATATAAATCTTCTAGTATAACGATATCAAATGCAGGTCCTTGTGCCCATAACACATCAACACCAACTAAAAACTTGTTTATTTCTTTTGTCATTTGATCAAGACTAATTCTACCTTCTTCTGTAAAGGCTTCTTCTTGTACTGACTTGGTTTGTTTACCCCACCACTCAATTGTGCTTTCGTCTTGTGTTCTACCTAGTGCATCTTGTTCGTCGATATTAAGACGTTGATAGATTCCGCTGTGTGGTTCTTCATCTGAGAATGGATTAAACTTGATAGCACCTAGTGTTAATATAACACAATCAGGATGTGTTCCTAGTGTTTCAAGGTCAATCATTGCGTGTACTGACACTTAACTACCTCTTGCGTTTGTGATTATTAAATTCTAAATCGTTTTCTCTTTGGATCTTACGCCATCTAGCAACCGCCGCCTTTTTTGCTTCTCGACGTTTTTCGCTAGGTTTAGAATAGTGTTGGCGATCCTTGAGTTCCTGCATGATTCCACTATCTGCTACTTTTCGTTTGAAAAGTCTCATAGCCTTCATTAAATCATGTGGAGAGTTACCACGCACAGTTACTTTCATACCTTCTTCTCCAGGTCTCATACTAGCCATTGTGGTTACTTTAATTCTTTTTTTGCTCATTTTCCCTACTGTTCTTATTATTAAAGATTAACACTGGATCACTATTGTTTAGTACAGTATCTTTTGTAAAGGTTATAGTTTCTAACCCTTTTTCTTTTAACTCGGTGCCTTCAAACTGATACTTTAACAAAAGTTTCTCCATTATATTTTTTAATCCTCTAGCATTAGTTTTTAATTCTGTTGCCTTGTTTGCTATTGCTTCTAAGGCGTCATCAGTAAATTCTAATCCTATCTTATCTAGTCCAAACAAGTACTGATATTGTTTTATCAATGCGTTCTTTGGTACTTTAAGTATACTAATTAATTGCTCTTTTGTCAACTGATTTACGTGGGTAATTAAACCAAAACGACCAATAAATTCTGGAATGAATCCATATTTGATAAGGTCTTCTGGTTGTACAATATCTAAATTGGATGTTTCTTCATCTTTGGGTAATTCTGCACCAAATCCAATTCCTTTTTTATTAGTTCTTTCATTAAGGATTTTATCTAAGCCAATAAATGCTCCACCAACGATAAACAATATATTTGAAGTATCTACATCAACCATATCCTGGCCAGGATGTTTTCTTTTACTACCCGATGCGTTTACCCTTACTTTTGTTCCTTCAATAATTTTTAATAAACCTTGTTGAACACCTTCACCTGATACATCTCTTGTTATGGAAACATTATTACTTTTTTTAGTAATTTTATCTATTTCATCAACAAACACAATACCTCGTTGTGTTAGTTCTACATCACCGTCCGCTTCTGTGATTAATCTTGTAATAATACTTTCAACATCATCACCTACATATCCTGCTTCTGTTAATGTGGTTGCGTCACAAATAGCAAAAGGTACACCGAGATAATCTGCAATAGTTTGTGCTAATAACGTTTTACCACAACCTGTTGGCCCCATTAGCATTACATTTGTTTTTTCTAACTTAATATCTTTTGATGGATTATGAAGTTTTTTATAATGCTGACCGACTGCAACAGATAATGCTATTTTGGCTTCATCTTGACCTATAATAAAACTATCTAGATGTTTTTTAATTGCAATAGGATTTAATTTTTTTGCATCATATTTCTTTTTGTTTGTGTGTATTGTTTTTATGTTTTCTTCTTCAAGAATGTTACCACATAGACTAATACATTCATTACAGATAGCGGCATCGACCCCTACAATTAATTTTTCAACTTCTTTTCTATCTTTACCACAAAATTGACAAGAGTATTGTTTCTTGTCACCTGTATTGTCATTACTCATTTGGATACACCTTCTTTAAAAAATTATCTATGTTTTCAATATAATTTGTGTTTAGTAAAGTAAACAGTTCTTTTGAATTAGTATCTGATGTACTAAAAAATGTATTACCTTGACTTAACATATAACTTAAATATTTTACACTAATATCATGGGTGTTGTCAACATTTATATATGTCAAAAGTTTTCCGTTAACATGATTTAATAACCATGTAGGATTGCTTTCGTTATTATAAACAAAAATGTTTATTTCTTTTTCATCTCCTTGTTTCGCTAGAAAGAGTGAAACTTTTTCTTGTTCTTCTGGAGTTGTATTAATTAACACAAACGAAAAGTTATGATTAAACACTGTGTCTGGGGGAGACACTAAATTTATTTTTGTGGGCACTAGTTTTTCTCTCTTTTTAACATATCATTAATCTTATTGGCATCGACATTACTTAACTCGTCTACTGTAATTATGCCGGCCTTGAGTCTCTCGATTAACTTTATGATATGACGTTGAGAAGCATTTCTATATTGTTCTTCTGTTATTTCTAGTTCTTTAATTTTTTCAAGATTGATGTTATTTCTGGCTTGATTAATTTTACTCCAAACACTATCATCTTTTTGTTCTTCATTTTGGTTAAACCCTTGCGGTTCAATTACTTCTGTATACTGTGTTTTATTAGGAGTTTCTGGATTCTTTTCTGCTTCTTTATTTGCTTTTTCTACCCATTCGTTCCAAGCCTCTAGGTCATCTTGTATTTTTGGCCAATCACCTTCTTCCTTCATGTTGTTGATTGTTGTATCAACTTCTTTGTTCTTTTCCCAAGGTAACTGATCTAATGTTCCTGTATCATATAATTTTTTAACAGCATTAATTGTTAATCCAGGGTTTTGAGATTTCCAAACACGTTTGTTATATTCTTCTTCGGTTTCGCCTTCTAACCGTTCTAAAAAATCTAGTTCTAGTTGATTTGGGTCAACATACGTTTCTTCTTTAACTGTTTGTTCGGATTGTACAGGATCGGGATCTACGTCTGGCCAAAGTAGATATTGGTCAGTCTTTTTTTTAGAAAGAGTAGGTTCTACTTTTTCTGCTTCGGCTCTTGGCTCGGTTGTGGGTAAAACTTCTTCTTGGGTTTCCTCTGATTGAACCAACTCATCGTCGATCTCCTCACTCTTATTTTCCGGCTTTGGGTCCGGATTTGGCTTTGGGGGCAATCCACCTGCCTTTTCTTGTCTATTCCAATTGAAAGTATATTGACTTGCAATTAGTAATAGCACCGCTAAAGGATCAAATACAAATATAATAATAATGATAACCCATCTAACGGCCGCTTCTAGTAGATTAGTATCCGCTTGTTCACCATATATGAATTCAGCAATATACTTAATAGGACCTACTTCTGCTTCTAATTTACGATATTGTTTTTCGTACCCAAACTTTTCTTCACGAACAACATCAATTACTTTTTGTTCACCTTCAATCCAGCCTTCGAGTTCCTTGATACGTCCTTCAATATCTTGTGTTTTATTACTTGCTTCATTGCGTAATCCATTAATACGTTTATTAATGTCTGCAATATCTTTAGCATACTTGGTATCAACCGCTTTTAGATCAGTATCAAGTTGTGTGTTAATCTTAAGTATTTCTGCTTGTGCTCTTGAAGCCACACCAAGTTCATTATCCTTGGCTTTCTTAACTGCATCTTCGTATGCTTTGGTTCCGCCTAGGGATCCTTCAAACTTTTTCTCAGCCGCGGCTATTTCCGCATCACGTCTGTCCTGTGCTTGTTTAATACGAGTTTGTTGCTGTTCTATTTTAGCATTAGCATCTGCACGTAGTCCGTCTTTTTCTTGTTTGATACGAGCATAAATTTTGTCTAGACCTTCTTGTTCTTTGTCTATTAATCCGTCAACTCGAACATCTTCACCCTTTACCAACCGATCAAGTTCGCCACGCCATCTATCAATCTTAGCCTGTGCTCTTGTTTCTTTGTCGTCTAATGTGTCAATTAGTGCAACTTGTTCTTGTGATAAACTTGTTTGTTCAATGTGTGCTTTGGATAGGAAACCAAAAATACCCATGCTTGTAATAAACATAAGCACCACAACTGCAACAGATAGATATGTTCTTAACCACCACGTGGCTTGCCGCCAATAACGATGCAACCAAACTGCTGTTACAAGTTTACCTATTTCTAGTGAAACACCCATTATAACAATAGGAATAACTGCCGCGGCAAAAATAGCCGCCAATCCTGCCACTGAGTAGTATATCGCTACCGCCGAAATTGTGATAGCCGATAAGAATGTAATAAATCCAAATATCATAGTATAGTATTTACCTTACTTTCTTGATAGAATTAAAATAGTAGTTTACTATAAAATGCTATTTGTGTCTACTTTTTTGTCTATCGATTTCTTCCAGTGTGGAAGGTCCATGTTTTTGCAAAGTCGTTGGTACAGGCCAATTCTGTAATTGTTCTATGCCTTTCTCGATACTGAATTAGACTTTCGTACATTCTACAGTAACTTCCACCTTTTGGAATAGTTTGTAGAATTCTAACGTGACCTTGTGTATTATTTTTTGTATCGTACCAACTGGTCTTGATTCCGTCGTCTAATTGTGTAATTGCAAAGTAAACCGCTTGAACGTGTTTTTCACTGCTTTCTCGTGGCAGTGACCATTGCATATTTTCGTAAACTCTTACAAGGGCAGATGCTGTACTTGTTACTGCTGGCTTATCGTTATAGATAACCATGTTACTGCTTGAAGGTCCGTTATATGTAGAACAACTTGTTAGTAGTAAACTAGTTAGAATGATAGCCGGAAACAATTTCCCAGGTACCATCCAATTTATAACACGCAATGCCTCTTTTCCAAACACCCTTGCCTCCTAAATTTATATAGTAATTAAAAGTATCACAGTTACTTGCGATACCACCGTCGTGTAAAAAGTCTTTAGCACCGTCATCACACACCTGTTTTTCAACCACGTGTTCTTTGATAACATTACCGTTTTTGTCTTTTACCACGACGTGTTCTGTTTGCAGATTACAATACTGTTCTGACCATGGGCCTCCTGCTTTTGCTATATTAACATATACTGTTGATAGCAAAATTACTAAGGCCAGTGCTAAAATTACCCTAGGACCAATCATAGGACTAGTTACCTAGGACTTTTTTAGCCGCATTATCAGTTGTGTCCTGTACTTGATTTTTAGCAAGTCTTGGAGCATCATACTGAGAAATCAGTTTGTCAATATCGCTTTTTGGAATTTTTACACTCACAAAACATCTCCAGTTGTTAATGTCAGTCTGACGATAACATTCTTTTTCGTTTGTGCTGTAAGTTCTCAAAATAGTATCTTTGATAACATTCACAATAGTATCGTTAGATTGTGTAGTACCTGTAGGATTTTCAGCCTGTCCAGTTTCACTATACTCAATAACAGTTCTATTGTTCATTTCACCATTAACGCGATCTGTAATTTTTGCTTTCGCTTTTAATGTTGCTTTTTTAATAGCCATTTCCATATCTGGTGAAACAGCCGTTGCTACTGCATAGTAATACGGTTGACGATTGATTAGATACCAACCTTCACTTCCTGTATCTTCTGCACTAACAAACCAACGTGGAACCTTGTTTTCAGTCGATTTCATCGTTGGTAGATTGACAGTTGAACAAGCACTAAGACCAAGTCCTACTGCTAGTGCCAATGCCAAGTTTTTGATGTTGCCTTTCATTTTTTAAGCCTCCTTATTAGCCTGTATTAATATATTAACACCTTTACCGGTATTGTCAACCATAAAGTATTAATTCCTTCTCATTTTGGCAATTTCTGTTGCCTGTCGTTTTCCAGTTTTGTCGTCATCGTCCGCAAAGACTGGAACCATATTGGATTTATGCATTGTTGCAATTCCAATAAGTTTTCTTTCACCCGTATAAACCATAGGTTCTCTTTTAGTACAAGGTGAAAAACTGTTTTCCGTTGATAGGCTTTTATATTCGGGTGTTTCCCTGCGATAGGTGCCTTCAACATGATGCCATGGAGTATTCATGACCGCTTCTATTTTTACTTTTGGTTTGTATTCTCCGTGACAGTAATCAATATATTCTTTTAAAGTTAATTGATGTGTATGAAGATGTTGTTGACGCATATGTTTATTATGTTCACGCCAACGTTTTTCATAGTTTTCCATTTGATTCTTTGTAATTTTTCTTTTTTTCTTACGTTTAGTTGTATTGATTAATGTAAGTCCTCTTGCAAGATGCATTGTCATTGTTTGTTTGCTCCTGATAAAATGTTTTCGATTTCATTTATACTTTTGATAACCAACGCAGTATATTCTGGATTGGTACTCCATTTTTCCAATCCTTCAATTTGTTGTTCTAGATCAAGCACACCTTGTTCGTATTGAGTTAGTCTTACGTGTCTATATTCTGCATAAGCAGGATGCCTATTAATAATGTTAATCATTTCTTGAACACTGTGGCATTTTGTAGGATACTTTTTTACTCCAAATTTAGCATTAGGAAGTCCTAAAGGTTTTAGTTGCGGAACGTTTGGATCCCAGGTTCTAATACCAAAGAGATTATTCCCGTCAGTTGCAAATCTGCTTTTTCCATAATCAGTTTCTAATATAGCCATACCAATTATAATATCTCTATGTACCCTCTTATCATAGGTTGTTGTCAAGTTTATAAAATTAATACAATTATTAACAGATGTTACAAATTCTACAGGTGTACTATAACTGATTGATGGCATCTGTAAATCAAATTTACTAAACTGTCCAATAAGTTCTAATTCAAGTTCATTTGTGATTCTCTTCATTGTCCATTTGTTAGGTGTAAAGGTTCCGTATGCATACGCACCTATTACGATTAACAACACAGATGTAACGGTAACTATAAACCGTTTCCAAGTGAATCTAAGCGATATCTTCTTATTCTTTAAATCTGTAATCATTCTTTATTAGGTTGATTTGACGTACTAATCGTTGTCGGACACCGTGCCAAAAGTCTAATGCCCAAATATTAGCACTATTAAGATCTTGAAGTCCGTTGATTGTCCTATCTACGGAATCTATTTTCTCATACCAGATTTCAAGAGCGGTTTCTTTATTCAATTGTAACCCGTGTTTAAATTGCATTATTTTGTTCCGTTCGTACCAATATGCGATTTTGCTAGTTCACTTGCTTCTTTTTGGAAACGTCTTGGAAGACCAGTCCATCTAGTTACTTCACCTGTTGGGTCAATTTTAAATGATCCTGCTACTGCATAGATTTCGTTGCCATCTTTATCTTCAGCAATCATTTTTCTAACCACACCGTTAATGATACCATTGCCCGTGTCTCTACCTAGTTCCCATTTGTATTTGCCTGATGGTCCTTCATACACCGATTCGTCACCCCAAGTAGTGCGACAAATAGTCCGGATGTTTTCTAGGACTTCTTGTGATATTGCCATTATATGCCTCTCCTTTATAAGTTTTTAATAATACTGTTAATACCAGTAATACCACTATATTATAGTAAAACCTATAATCTGTCAAGGACTGATTTTACCAATTTTACCACTTTTTTGGATTTAGTGCTTTTGGAACGTTATTCTTCGTTCAATTTGAAGGGTCTTTGACCTGATAAAGGAAAATATGCTATTCTCGGAGGTCCGCCGTGAACATTATTAAATGTTGTATAATCATCAGTAAGTCCTGTGTCATACATAATTTCTTTTGAGTTGTTTTCAAAGTATTGTTTTATTTGAGTTGGTGTCCAATCTGGATGTGCTTGTTTTAACAATGCGGCCATTCCTGCCATATTTGGTGAAGCCATAGATGTACCACTAATTTTTATTTGTCTATAATTGAAGTCATTATAATAACTTACACCACCAATAACATTTGTGTTCGAAGAAGAACTTAACACCGATACTCCTGCCGCATAGATATTCACTCCAGGTCCGGATTGACTGAAATTTGCTTTTCTATCCAAATAATAAAAAGAAGGGTCTCCAGGATATTGAACTGTTTGTGTGGCTGTATCAACAGCACCTACATTAAATCCGTCTGCGTATGTTATAACCGGTGCAGGATTGTAATTTGATATACCACCAAGTAGTGATGGAGATCCGCCTCTGTGATAATACCAACGATAAAAAGTAATATTATCAGCAGTAAATTCTAGGTAATTGTCCCAATCAACTCCTCCCGGAACATCTACTTTCATATAATCATTGCCTGCCGCCATACACACAATAACCCCAGCATCAGCAAGTTGCTTAATATCAGCATCAGTAGAAGTTACCCTACTAGGAAATCCGTATACTTGTTTACCGTTAAACTGTCCTTGATACTCTCCGTTTATTCCATACTGTCTTAAATTGGCTCTTGTAACCTCAGTATGAGCAACTCCCCTGTGAACACCTCCTGTTAAGAAATATCCACTATCAATTCCTCTGCTGAATTGTATTACGTTAGGATTATCTGTTGTATTAAGATATATTACATATCCCCAACTTTGATTAACAATAGTCGGTCGTCCTGTATATGCAGGATCATTAGGATCATTTTTCTTATTGTGCCATGCAAGTAGTGTATCCATAGCATCGGATATATTCATAGCATAACTGTTATCAAGTACCGCTTGAATATATATGTTGGCATTCTTTGCCCAACCAAATGTTTTGCCTGCTGTGGTTCCCGAACAGTGTGTACCATGACCATGAACATCAGTATACATAGAAGCGTTAGTGCTTCCTGATAGACCAGATATTTGATACCAGTCTACTTCTTGAAATCTTGAAGTTCCGTTTGCATCTTCCCATTCAGGATGATTCTTTTCAATTCCACTATCTTGAATTACTACATCAACACCTGTACCATCTAAAACATAATCATAAGTACCACCTGGATCGGCGGTGCTGTTACCATAAATTTGTGTTTCATTAATATGTCTTAGTAGTCCCCATGGACCCTGAGTTCCATTTGAAAAAGTTGTTTTATCAAATAGTGTATCTTGAAATGCTCTTGGTCTAATAGGAGTAACGTGTGATGCTCTTTTTACATCAGAAATTCTAGGATCAAGAATTAGTTTGTCTTTTTCTTGTTTTGTAAGATAGTAATGTGTGTTTCTTTTATTAACTGGTCTTAAATTTGCAACCTCAACAGATCTATCAGGAACAATGTCACTGTTGACATTAGGATCACGTGCAGTCCAACTAATAAGATCTTTATGAACTTCTTCCCAGTCAACACCTTCTTTAACTGTTACTATGTATTCTAACTCACCTTGAACGTGCATCTTTATTCCTTAAGCAATAGATAGATCGCCAGCCATTAGTGCATGAATAGTACACTGATAAACTAACGAAGTATCACTTGGTTCCATTGGCACTGTAAATATTTGAACTCCTGATTGTGATCCAGTTACTCCGTCAGTAAAGTCGGATCCACCCGGAGATGTTCTAATAGCAAACGGATGACTTCCACCTGTGGTGTTGTTAAAGATATAAGTTGATCCTCTATAAAGTGTAAAGTTTGGATTATCTGTTGTATTGCTTACTCCTGGACCTGCAAATCTGTATGCCGATGAAGCATTAGCAGTAACTTCATAATAATATGTTGGAGTAGCGACAGGTTTCCAAGAAGACCCGTCCCACATAAATTGATGGTAACCAGCATCCATAACCAGTACCACAGTTCCTGTGCTAACAGTTAAACTGGAAAGATCAGCAAGTGTTTTAACAACGTGTCTAAGTGGTGCGTCAACTTTAACTTCTGTACCAGCATCAAGTGTTAACGTTGTTGGAGATGAAAGTGTCCAAGTACCTGTAATAGTATTAGGTGCTTGTATAGTGTTTGCTTCAATTGTTGTTGCTGTTAATGTTGTAATTCCAACAGCACCTGTGGCAACGTTATATGTTAACGAAGAAGCAGTTTTGCCTGCCTGTTGTCCTGTTTGACTATCGTATAGTGCAACATATTTTGTTCCTGTTGTTACAGAACTAACATTAGTGTATGTGTTAATCTGATTGTCAACATATGCTTTGGTTGATTCTGAACTTGATAGTGTACTGCTTAATGCAGTTGCAAAAGTGTCATCATCAATAACTTGGTTAGAAATATATCCTGTATCGTTAGTCCATTGACTGATGTTACCTGTCTTGTTAGTAAATGCTGTTGAACTTGATGCTGTTACATAACCTGAATCATTTGTCCATTGACTGATGTTACCTGTCTTGTTAGTAAATGCTGTTGAACTTGATGCTGTTACATAACCTGTTAGATCTGGTGGAGTATATGTGAATGTACCACTGACATTGTTATAAGTTAGTGTACCTGTTCCACTTGCAGAATTTTGGGTAACACTTAGATCGGTTAGGGCAATACCACCGCCACTAGATCCTGATTCTGGTGCTGGTACCCAATTATTACCATCATATTTTAAAACATACCCTGAGGTAGGTGTTCCAATAACCACATCACTCAAACTGTTAATGCTTGAACTTGTTGTTAGATAACTTGATAAGTTAGGTCCTGATATCGTAATATTTCCTTCAGCATCACTTGAAGTTGTTATACCTGCGGAACCTATAAATTTAATGCTTTCGTCATTTCTAATAATTCTCAGTGTTGAATCGTCTGCCGCAACACCAAACATAAATGAATCTTCTGTGTTAACCGTACCTGGTGCCCACATAGAACCATTCCACACCAAAGCCTGACCAGCAGTTGGAGGAGTAACAGAAACATTGTTTAAATCTTCAATGTCCGCGGCCGCAATTCTAAGATCCGCTCTAGCATCCGCACGAGCATTTGTAAAGTATAAATTAGTACCTTCAGGCAATCCTGAAGTATTTGTAATACCAGCATATGAAAAATTACCAGTGTTAGCATCATAACTTAATGTACCAACTCCAGTTGAAGTGGCACTTAGATCTGTGTATAAAATTCCGCCACCCTGTGCTCCACCAATTGTACCTGGAACCCATTTTGCAATCCCGGCGTGCCAAATTAATGCTTGTCCTGTGTTTGGCGGATTAGATGCTGTGTCTACATCTGCTAAATCATCAACAGATGCTAATCCGATACGTGCATCAACCCTTGCATTTGTATAATATAAATTAGAACCTTCTGCAACATCATCTGTGTCTAAAACAACATCACCTGTTTGTGTATTAACACTTGTAACACCACCTTGAATATCAATAACACCAGTTGTTGAATTGTATGATCCACTGCCTGTTACACTGATTGCATTTCTAGATCTTGTGTCGGTATAATATAAATTTGTACCTTCTGCAAGATTAGTTGTTGATATAGTTGCTAGTCTAGTGTCAAAGTCTGCATTTGCCCTTGTTGTGGTATAGTATAAATTTGTACCTTCTGGTACGTTGTTTGTTGATAGTGATAACCATTCAATTGCTGTTCCGCCTGCATTATTAACCAATATAAATCTTGGACCTGCCGCAATAATATTTGGAGTATCAGTTAAATCTGTAAACGATAAAGGAGCAGGTTGTACTACACCCGGTTCCCACTGTTGTCTAGCAGTGGACCAAATTAATGAATTTCCGTTTGCTGGAGGATTTGTAATTGTGTTAACATCAAATAATTCTGTAATGCTGGTAGTTGACAATGCCGCAGTTGTAAAGTATCCTGCAACCGAGTGATCACCCCATCCGTATGCTGTGTTCCAATTAGCACTACCTGCCGCAACAATTCTAGCATCAACTTGTGCATCTGTGTATTGAACAGCACCACCTGATGTTAAATTAACAGGATGCCATCTTCCTAGTGATGTTGAATATGCTAGGACTTCGCCATCGTTTGCACCTGCCCGTTCTAAAGATAAAGTTGCAAGTGTTCCATCTAGAGCATTTACCAATACAGTAGAATCTTCTGCAAATACGCTACCTTGTAGGTCTCCAGATATTTGTCCTGTGTTTGTAAATGGTCCTTGTATTGTTACAGTTTCATTTGATGCAAAAACTGTAATTCCTCTAGTACCTTCAAATGTTATATCATTGCCTGGAGCAGGAACATTAAATCCTGTTGAGTCATTACCTACAAATCTTAAACCACTACCAATACCTGTTAGATAACCTGCGTCATTAACAAGTTTACTAATACCTTGTCCTGCTTCTACATAATCTTTTAATTCTCCAGTTTGTGCAATACCTCTAGTATCAAATTCTACATAGTTGTAAGTGCCAGGACTGATGTTTGAAAGATTTAAATTTAAACTGGTATTAATACTAGTTCTACCACTACCAGTTATATCTCCATAAAGTGTAATAACATCGTTCTGTGTGTTATAACCAGCATCGTTGGTAAATGAACTAACAGTTGTAGGAACATTGATTGTAATTTTTCCTTCAGCATCACTTGAAGTTGTAACGTTTCCGCTACCAACAAACTGAATCGTTTCGCCACTGTTAATAGTTCTTACAGAACTGTCATCTGCTGTAACGTTAAATGCTGTAATATATCCTACATCATTTGTAAACAAACTTAAAGGACTTCCTGCACTTAATCCTTGTGTTACAAATCCTACGTCATTGTTAAACTGTGATAGATTTAAATTTGTAAATGATGTGTTAAGAGTTACTCCGCCTGTACCGTTGAATGATACCGGAGAAGCAGATACAACTCCAACAATTTCAAAATCTCTTGCTGTTTCTAATGCAACAGCCTCTTCAGCCAATGTTGCACCTGGTACTGTTCCATTTACAGCATCAACCAAAATACTTACACCATCATTAGCATAAACATTACCTTTTAAACTGCCAACGTGTTGTGTTCCTTGCTGTGTGTATGCTGTCAAGTCAGCCGTTAACGCCACAGTTCCTGAAGCATCTGGTAAACTAATTGTGTTTGATCCTGTTGGATCTATTGCAATTATTTTTGTATAATTTGCATCAGGTGTTGCACCGTCGAATTGTATTCCGTATGTTGATTCAATCTGTACATCGTGATTTAATTTAATAAGACCATTACCATATATAATACTGTCAACCGAAGAACCAGACTGATAACTTCTTAGTATACCAACAGATGTTTCACTGTTAAGTGTTTTACTTTTAATTTGCCAAACAGCAGAACCATAATCGTGGTCTTCATTATTACTGTTCTTAGCCTTTACTAAAAGACCACCAATGTAATCATTGTTTTGTACACTAGCATCTCTATCACGTATTGCAGTGATATAGGGACCTGGATTGTTTGAGTTTTCAGTACTTGTTACAGTTAGAGGTGTGTTAGTACTTGTAGAGATTGAGATTGCTGTATTTGTTATTGCACCTCTACCTGTAACAGATGCTAAAGTGTCTGACTCTGTTGTCAAATATCCACTGTCATTAGTAAACTGAGAAATATTTCCACCAGCGGAAATAAATTGAGTTGTTGAATTATCAAATGTGCTTAGGTCTGTCGAAACCGTAACTGTGATTGCTCCTTCAATATCAGAACTTGTAGAAACCGCACCACTACCTAAAATAGAAAGAGTTTCACCTGCATCTATTCGTTTAATTGATGAATCATCTGCCGCAATATAAATGGCACCATCACCTATTCCTGTTCCTCCGCCTTCACCAAAAGTAAGTTTTCCGTTAACAATTTTTAATACCTCTCCTTCTTGTCCTAAGAAAGTAGGTAAACTGTAAACACCATTTACGTTTACTTTTGTTGTTGTAATTTCGCCAACGCTAATATTTTTAGAAGTTGTTGCACCTCTAGTTACAACAGAATCAAGGGTATCGCTTTCAGCGGTTAAGTAGGCTGTGTTAGTTGCACCAGTAACCAATCCTTTTGCGTTTACTGTTACTGTGTTAAATGTTCCTACGTTTGAATTTACGTTATCAAGCGTAAGGGTAATAGTTGACGCACCACCGCCTAATGCACCACCAGTGTTACCACTTAGGTCTCCATCAAAAGTTAAATTAGGTCTTGAAGTTAAATCACTGTAAGTTCCTGATGTAGCCACAGCGGCCAATCCAGATACTTGTCCTGCTGTAATTGATGCTGTTACATTTGTAATATAATTTGCATCATTTGTTAATAAAGAGATATTATCGCCTTGAGAAACAAATAATGATGTTGAGTTATCATATGTGCTTAAATCCAATGGAACATCGATTGAAATATCACCTTCAGAATTTGAAGTTGTGCTAACAGCACCTGTTCCTAAAATACCAAATGATTCGCCACCTTGAACAACTCTAAGTGTGGAATCATCTGCAAAAATTGTAATTCTTCCTAGTGCGGAAGATAATAATTGATCAAGTCCTAGTGCTGATATGGTAACAGTATCAGTTCCAGGATCAACTGAAAGACCTATCCCTGTACCTGCGGAAAGTGTAAGGGTATCGTTATCAGCATCTGCTTCTACAGCCCCTACTGTAACGGTACCGTTGTTATTTTTGGCTACGATTAGCCTGAATGCGTCAATTACTTTTACAGCCATATTATTCTCAATCTCCTATGTGTATTTACCGAAGAAAGCGATATAATATAAAAAGGAGATAGGTGCTATGCATAACCCTATCTCCACTATACTTTGCTCTATGTGTTGTTATTGTTATATCTTGTATAATTTGATGTCTAAATGTGCTTTTTTATATGAGTGCAACTTTTCTGTTGCCAGGTAAGTTGCCAACCCCGTAAGATTACGCCGCTAGGCGTAAGTCTTCAGATGCAAAATTATCGTTTGCATTTATGGTTTTTGGACAAGTAGCGTGAGTCTCCCCACATATGCTCGGTCGTTCCTTACCGGTAATCTCTTTCACCCTTAACAAGCCAGTCGATCCTGTGTCACCCCCATCATAAGCACTCTGTTTAGTTCTTGCGATCCGCCCTCGTCAGGTTGGGATAGAGTGCTTATGGTGGAGGTGGAGGGTTCTGCCCCCTCGTCCTGCTCTTGTGACATACGATGCTGTCAACAATTACACTTATATTTATAGCACCTTTTTTACTGCTTGTCAATTTATAAAGTGCGTGTTTTTAAACCAAAATGATAACTAACGTCTAAGAAAAATATCAACCAAGGAGATTTATGGCAAAGATGCGTACATTTACCTTCACGGACGGTGACAAGGTAGAAACTAGAGAAGCAGTAAGTTATAAAAAAGCGGTGCTATCATTCCAGGGCGGAACAAAGAGTACATCTGTTAAAGTAGAGTGGGAAGCCAAAAAAGGCGGCATCTATGAAATGGTGCAACAATTACCTATGGGTAGAAAAATAAGACAAGCCGCGGCGGCAGAAAAGAAAAGAGCGGCCTTGAAAGCCAAGTTAGGATCATAAGATGGCTGGAATAAAACAAAGAGGACCGCAATCAGTAAACAACAAACGTACACGAATGAGAGACGGCGAACTAATTGAAATTAAACCTGTTCGTTATGTTAAATTTGGTGGTAGCAGTATTATGGCAGGATGCTGGGCCGATACTGGTGATATGATTGTTGACGAAAAAGGTAAACCTATACCATTCAAGGCAATTTAGGGTTTAGTAGGCCAAACTAAATTTTCAATATCTGTAAGGGTAGTAATACCATTAGTGATATCCCTTAGATTCTGGCGATATGTTCTTTGAGCATCAGACATTTCAGC
>Ga0181589_10001989_pt1 | contig 16073 bp, 10 predicted proteins | sample 071ome_25_FD_132444 | JGI IMG/M metagenome (GOLD analysis project Ga0181589, IMG submission 132444) | Coastal salt marsh microbial communities from the Groves Creek Marsh, Skidaway Island, Georgia - 071410BT metaG (megahit assembly) | ecosystem: Environmental > Aquatic > Marine > Intertidal...
AGTGCTGGGGATCGCTTGGGAGAGCTGGGTGGTGACGTTTTCCACGACTTCGAGGGCCTCAGCTAGGGTAGACGCCTCAGAGTCCCTCACCCAGCGCTGACCAAGACTTTGGATGGCTGATGCAAAGGTGCGGTGGTAAGAGACAGGCCGCCATTCGGGCTTGCCCGCCCGGTTTCTTCGGATGTTGACCGTCCACTGACTCTCATCGCTTTCAATCAAGTAATCGTCTCCAATCGGTAATTTCATTATTGTTGTTCTCCGTCTTTATTTTTAGTTTGTTGTGCTGGGAATAACCCAATAAAAAAGCCCGCAAAAGCGGGCTTCTCATGAGTAATTGTTAATGCGTTAACAATATTCATTTGTTTCCTTTTTTCCTTGTTTTAGAGGCAGCCGGGAAAGCCAAAGATCGATATCTGTAGCGACCCAGCCCACGACCTGCGGGGCGATCTCACGGGGTTGCGGCAGGAGTCCCTGGCGTACCCATCGTGCGATCGTCTGTTTTGTTCTTCCAAACTTCTGGGCTAAATCGCTGTAGCTCAGAAAGGCTCTGTCCATATTGGTTTTCATGTGTTTCGTATCCTTTTTTATTTTCAAATAGCCATAAAAAAACCCGCCTGAAGGCGGGTTCGCGCAGATAAAGACTGATTAATTTAAATGTCTTTACCCATACTCCTATTATAGCATTTAGGGGGTCTAAACTGTCCCACTTTTTGGAAGACGAACATCGTTAAGCAAAAATTTATTCGCCCAAAAATAAAAATTTGCTAACAGAGTTTATTTAAAAAGTTTGTAAATCTAGCGGGTGCTTAGCGAGGTCTTAAGGAGCTAGGGTAGCGAGTGATTTGAGGCTATCTCTTAGCATCCGAATGCAGACGTGATCAGCAAATCATCCCTATACAGAGTCGCGCTATAGGAAGTCTTAGGATCTAATTTGTGCGGAATAGACACTGGCGGGAAATGATTATCAGGAGACGGCTTTGGGCGATGAAAATTGCCCTTTATTAAACGGCGATCTGTGTCATCAAGCACAGATTGACCCGATGCCTGATATCAGTTAAAAGTGTTTGAGGTAGTGAACTAAAAATACCTAAAAGCACGAGAACGGTGTTTTTTTGATAATCAAAAGGTATATATCGGTGAGGCATAGATCAACTTCCCTCGTTGGGCTTCGGGGGTTAGTGCTGATCACAAGCATACTCGCTTGCGGTCTCGCTCCTTCCATCACGTCCGCGGCTGAGGCCCCTGAATGTGACAGTGAAGAATTGCTCCTCTATACCGAAAATCCCCTAGGACAGATTAAGAGCTCGCTAATTTTGCACGTCTCTGAGATTAAAAAGAAAGGAGCCGTGTATGAGGGTTACCCAGACTTAGCTTGTTTCATTCACCTGTTTGCAAGCGTTTCCTCTGAAAACGACACTCCGGCTGAGAAGGCTGAATGGCTTGCAGGCCAAGTAGATTCTAAAACCGCCCAATCTTTATTAGCCGATGCGCGAGGTGTCGGCTCGTTCCTGTTCGATACGTTTTATTCGCCTGGACTATGTGTCATCGAAGCGCTCGCAGCAGCCCAAAGCCTGAGTGCGGATTGCGAGCCAAAAATTCGAAAGGTTGCTTTGGCGATTGACTCATTAAAGACGAGTGAGAGGCAGATGGCCGAACAAAATAGTGGTCAATCCTCCGGAACTACGGCGGTAGCGGTCCAAGGATCTACCCAAGCACCAAATTCGTTGGTTTGGTGTCTTTTGGGCGGAGATCAATTTGAAGCCACTGTATCTCAGTACTCTGTGAGCTTCTGTAAAGCAAGCGGTGGAGAGGAATTCGAGACCCGTCGAGAGGCTATCGTTGAGAGAGATAAGCGCAATGAGTCTCGAAAGGCTCAATTGGCAACGCAGCAGGTCTGGTGTGTTTACAAAACAGAATACACCTGGAATTACTCCATGGCATCGAAAGAGTCATGTAGGGACTGGAATGGCACAGAGGCCGCGTCAAAAGAGGTTGCGGTCGCGCTGGTTGAGCGTCTTCGCGGTGTTGACGTGCGGGTAGATGCTGAAACTGCTCAATTGCCGACAGAGAACCAGAATCCTTCGGCATCAACTGTGAATTGGTGCAACCGTTATCCCGATTCCTTTGCCTGTGAGCAGCAAAAGATACCCGGTGGAACGAGCGACTCAATCGCTTCCGCTAGTCAGACCGTTGTTGATCCCCAATTTGTTGTTTACAACCCGCTTGCTATACGGGCTAAACCCAGTGATGAAAGGTTTTGTTACGAGGTTTGGAAAAAACAAATCGAAGATACCGATGGGGACCCCAATAAGCAGACTGGGATCGATTTTTGTTGGGATTTTTTAAATCTAGAAGGCACTTGGTGGATTTCGGACCAAGAGAATCTTGTACTAGGTCCCAATAGACAGGACCTCATGGAAAAGAACTTCTTTGCTCATATGCTGGGCGCAACATTTTTAGGAGGAAGCCTGCCCAGTATGTACAGAGTGGCTCGAGCGCTCCGGGTCGGAAGAGGCACAGAGCGTGACTCAGTCAGGGCTTTTGAGTTCTATCTCAAAGCTGCCAAAAAAGGACACACGAAATCCCAATATTTTGTTGGGCTAATGTACGCAGAGGGGGAGGGAGTATCGAAGGACTTGTCTCAGGCTATTGCATGGCTCGAACGAGCATCTACCTCTGGAGATGGTGACGCCATGGCATACCTTGGGTATCTCTTGGAGTTTGGTATCGGTATAACAAAAGATATCAATAGAGCGAAGAGGTTGTATCGCTCTGCTGCATCAATGGGGCAGCCCTTCGCCCAACAACGAGTTAATCGAGTCGGGACAGGATAGGGGTCACGCTGTTTAGAGAGGGAAAGCCAGAGATTATGAAAACAAAATTAAAAGCAACCAGAAAAATTCGCTTGGCCGCGCTGTTTGGGATAGTTCTCACATTCGTGGGCTTCCCTGGAGCCTACGCTGAGAACACGAGGCATCTCTTTTTTGAAATGACCAGCGCCTCAGGTGATCCAGTCGTGCGTTTGCTATCGATCTTGGATCAGCAATCTGGTGAAGGATATGGATATCGAGTGAGCGGCGATGTTTTGCGCGGCTCACTGATCCGACATCTCTCTTCAGGGCTTGCTGTGGTAGCAAAAGATGAGGGCGAGTACGCATCGGTATGGATAGCGCAAGTGTCGGGTAACAACATCGCTCTTACAGAAATGGAGGGAGTAGAAGCTCTCAATAAGAAGACCATCGACGTACGAGAAGGTGATAGCGCAAGTTTTCACCTTGCGTGGATTACCCCCGACAAGCGAGCAATTCGCTACGCGCATGTCGACCCATTCGCTGATAAATGCTGCATTGCCGTTGCTGCATATCGGGCCAAAGAAAGCCTCGACCTGCCACCCAGTTTCTACCTTTCAAATCATGTCCTCGTGGGTCGCGAGAGAGTAGGGATCGTCCAGACTGAGAAGCGTGGCGGTAATCCTGAGACTAAATTAAGTATGTTTGAGGTCGATTCAGTGGGCGGAGCGATTCGGCAGTTGACGTCTTCAAATCAAATAACGCCGTCTTCGAAACGGTCAGAGATCTCGGTGGCGATCGCGGACCTTGCCTCTAACTTCGGCATGGGTGGATTACGAAAGATTTCTGGCGACATCACTATCGGTTCGCATCTTCAGCCTGAGGCTGAGCACTCATGGTACGGCGGAACCTACATTGCTCTTGCGCACCATTTAAATGAAGACATGTCGAGTCTGGACCTCAAACTGATCGCATTGCTTGACGATGACCGAGGCTCAGACGAGCCAAAGAAATATGAGAGAAAGTACTTTTCAGATGTATCAATCCTGTCAAACCTTGCAGAGCCCATTAACGCCTACGAAGGAGGCATGGGTCGTGGTGGTCTGGCATGGCTGGAGTCGAGTCCAGGACACAAAGTCAAAGTCGTGGTCTATCGGGATGGAAATCTTGATAAGTCTGTCGACCTAAATTCAGAAATCGCAGGAGCAGTCTCGATACGAAAGGCTTCTGGGGAATCCTTGTACTGGATAGATCAAGGTGAAGGGTTTTTGCCTGTCATTTTATTGAAGACGAGTGACGGCCTAGTCTATCAAGTTGACCTGGAAGATTCTGAGGATTTCACGATGCTCCCGAGCGATGGCGAAGTGATCGATTTAAACGTCTGGTCTGCACAGCGTGATGTCGATGATGATGAGGTTGCGTTCGTGTTGCCCGTGACAACCGATGGAGAGGCCAATCAACCCTATCTTCTTACCCGACGATGGGAAGGTGCTTACCTTCGTTACCTCTGGGAACCATTAAGAGCCGTCCAGTGAGACGACAGCAAATGTTTTTGGTCGAGACTTAATTTTGGACATGTGTTACCCGGCTAAATCAATTTTTGCGTCTCTGGCTAGAGCTTCGATGGGCGGACTTAGTCTGGTGATCTGTTTGATTTCTATTAGTGATGCCTCCGGGCTCGTAAGACCTCAAGTGTTGCCTTTTGCGATGAATGTGGCAATCGACTATGCGGATGAGCCCCACTATAGAGATTTTGCTCCGAGTTCTTTTCATCAGATTCGCTTTCTTCAACTTGTTAGTACAGACGTGCTAGAGGTAAAGGCGGTAGCCAAGGGGACAGCAGGTGAGCCAGTCTTTCTAGTTGATCTTTCGCGCTATGCAACCGCGGCATCACAAGAGAAATTTTCTGTGGTTCTGACAGACCTTGAGGGAGAAGACAGTTGCAAGCAGTGGTGGGAGGAAGATTACGTGCAGGGAGGGCATTTTGCCGCCACTAGGATTCCTAAGAATGGCTATGCCCCGGAAAGAGCAGCTGCCTACAGCGAAGGAAAGGAGTGCGATCAATTCACGATACTTAATGATGCCTTCCAAGAGGGGCATCAACGGGAAAAAGGAATCTTTTTCGATAAAAATGAGAACACCCTTTTCCTTGAAGAGGGTAACGTAGGGAAAAGGCTGTCCGTTCCTCTGGGGGCAGATCTTGCGGATGGTGCAATCGGCACTTTTGCGAGAAAAGTGGATCTCAATCAAACCGAGGATATTTTCTCAATAGAGGTCGAGAACAGTTTTTGGAAAGTCTTTAGCCTTACGGAAGGTGGGGAGCTTCGTTTGTTGCTGGGACCAGAAGTTGCGAACCCCAACAAAGGGTTCATCCCAAAGTCTCTCTCTATCGCGCCAGGAAAAAAATTACGTTTTGCGGTGATCAGTCCGCGAGCGGAGTCTGGACTCTGGGGAATATCTGTCTTTGAGGCGGAGGGTGATAATTCAGAGGCCAATCTGATTGGTAAGGCGGGATCTGCGGGTATCGCTTACAGCGAGCATCGAGGATTTGATCATGCCGTGAGTTGGACAAGTCCTGATTCGTTGGTTTATCTCGATAGTGATGGCTTAACGATCCGCGAAGCAGAGATTACGAGCACTGGGGTAAGAGAGACTCGCTCAGTGAGCTTTTCTGAGGGAGATAGCTTCTCTATCAAGGGCCAGGTTTCGAAGTATGAGTTTGTCCAAGATCTTGAGCTATTTCGATTGGAGGCGATCTCGGCGATCGCCCTGAACCCTGGTGAGGGTATTCGTATCGCGGCCGTTGGCATCTTTAGTTTTCATGGCGCTGCTTCGGCAGGGCAGATTGCGCTCCCGCTTCTGATGGACTTGCCATGGTAACGGGGGGCTATCGCATGAGACCCAGAACGAAGGTAGCGCTGGCTATTGGAGTAAATCTTCTTTTGTCGATTTACAGCTTTTCGCACGCCAGTCTTGAGAGTCTCAGTGAGGAGGCAGCCGATTTTTGGCTAGCTGAAGCTTCAAAACCCGGCGACCAGAAGCGTAGTCGATGCTGGCGATCTTCAAAAAATAAGGCAATCGAAAATGCCAGTGACCTGCTTCGCGAGATAGATGTGGGTCGGTGGCTCTTGGCGAGTAGCGTGTCTCAAGTCCAGAGCAATTATGAACGTTTAGAGACCCTCGCGAGTGAGGGGCTCACTAAACGCCTCAGAAATAATGGTTTCAATAAGGTGGCAAGCACGACGAGAAGCGACGGTTGGGACGAGACAACCTTTGAAGACGCGGCAGGGGTCAGAAGAACTTTCCTAAGCCTCAAAACGTCGAGTGCTCGAAAGTTGTTGGCCGCGCAGGAGGCGCTATTTGCTGATCTGATGGGGCAGGCGCTTGCTGAATGTAAACGGGAAAAGAATCCCTCCATCGCGTCAGTCGCGACATTGAATTATCTACTTGTGCCTTTCTCGACAACTCCCACGGTAACTCCACTGATCGAAATGCTTCTTGATGAGTACAAAAAATACGCGACGCAAAAAGCCAAGGAAAAGTGGACAGTCCTTAGTCGTTTTTGTCAGATGGTCAGCTTGCTCAATGCCGCACAGAAGAGGGAGTTAATGACGCTCGTATCGGCAGACGTAAAAGAAAGTCTCCTCAGAGATATCAAGGATCGAATTCAGGCATCGCTGGACCGTGACCAGGGCAACGCACCGCTTGCGCTTATCAAGGTATGGCGATATGTGATTGCCCAGGAAATGCTGAGTCCCAGCCAGTCCTTGTCGGAGAAATTAAGCCTCATTCCCGAAGACGGAACCGATCCATTAATTAATTTTGACCTCGATGAAACTATTGGACTACTGGTTACAGCTAAAGATTTGACGTCGGACGGTAGCCCACGGAAGGCCGCAAAAATAATTAGGACATTGATTCTCTATGAGCTCGGTACTTCAAACACCGGGTTGCGCTTGACTCGCCCTATCGATGAACGCAATCGAATTATCACGCCCTATCCGATATGGATGGCGCTTTCCCCAGCGTTCTATGAGCTATCAGATTTGATGGCAGAAAATTCCGGTCAGTTGACCGCCGAGCAGTATAAGAACACAAGGAGTTTTAGTCGTGATCAATATATTTCTCGAGCAATCGAGGAGGGCTTCTGGAAGCATTTCGAAAACGTGGTGAACTAGCATGAACAAATCAAAATTTTTCCGAGCACTAATCTGTTTCTGGACAATAGTACTTACATGGTCCGGGTCATTTGCTGACACTGAGATTCGGACTTTGCAGTCATGGAATTTGCCGCATCCATACCAGGGTCCAAAGTCATTGACTGAGAATGTCTTCGCGTTTTTGGTGAACCCAGCCGTAAGAGACTTTGCGCAAAAGCAGGGTATGGAGATTAACTATTCAAAGGAAGACGATTGCCTGCTTGTCTCTGGGAATGACAAAGCGCTTAACGTCGTTGGGGGAACGCTCAGTCAACTTCGAGGTTATGGTCACCCTTACGGAGATCTGCTCGCGCCTGAGGACGTGAAGATAGGAGCAACTTCTGCATTCAAGTTTAAAAAGATTTGTTCAGTAGAGGGCGGGAAAAATCTGCTTCGGCTTGAAATGGAATATCTGCCTGCTGTTCCTAAAGCTTGGGAAAAGCCGGTGCGCTATGGAATGCGAGGCGGTACTTACGAGACGCTCGGCAATTTTGAGTTTCCGTTAACTGTAACGGGAGCAAAAGCACGAGAGATTGAAGGCGAGCTTCAGTTTCAGACCAAAAGCTCAGGGCGGTCGATTCACGCTCTTTCTTACAGAGGAATGTCGAAAGCCGATCTTCGGGAGAAGCTAAATAATTCAGCGGATCAGGCGTCGATCTATATGGATGTGCCTTATAAGCAGCTGCTGAATACAGACTCAGAGCAGGGTGCGCAGTGGGCGTTGTACAGAGCTGGGAGTCGGGCAATCAAGCTCATGTGTCCAAACTATCGGAATCCGCGGATGACGGCATTATTCAAGGATCAGCAGTTCCGACAAATCTTGCAGAAGATAGTGGACCTTCAGTACCACATGGATGCTGTAGGCATCACAGACACAGGCTTGCAACCCACCGATGAAAATAATCTTCTCGACTTTCATTCGTGGAGACCGTATGCCGCATCTGCACGAGAGAAAGTACAGCAGCAGATATTGAACGAATGGAAGACTTGGATTGCGGGAAAAGACCGCAAGACCGATAAGCAGTTTGAAGACTACTTCTATATCGAGGGAGGTCAGCTCTTTGATGCCCAAACTGAAGAACTACCCAAGGTAAAGGTTTTTTTCGCTGACAACATAAATGACCAGAGGTTCTTCGATAACCTTAAAAAATTCCTGATTGATAACAGAATTATCGACCTCGAGGTGAATGGCCGAAACGACTTCATCACATCTGATCGTTTCAGGCTGATCTTGGCTGGCCAGGAGCGCTTGCTTGATGGACAAGAGGGAGTCGTATTTGATATCCCTGTGCCCTATAACGATCATATCGAAAGTTATTTTGTCTCTGACCAGAACTTCTTCGGCCTCTCAAAAGAAATATCGGCAGGTGTCGTCAGACAAGCGGAGGATATGACGCAAGGACAGTGGGAGCTTGATTCAACAAAGACCTTAGGTCGACTGCTTCGGACAGAGTGCCCGTGTCTAGCTATTGGCGAGCACCCGTTCTACGTTTACACACGGAAGTCAGAAGATCATGAATTGAAAAGTGTGCAGTTTCCGGCGTCTGCGCCAACGGCCTACCGATTGGCGGAACGGATCAGGGCGACAAGCAGAGATTAATACATGCATCCTGCTGTTTTAACTATCAGCTTACGTCGCTCATTAGCGTTAGTGGCGCTAATCGGTATAAGTGGATGGATTCTGCTTTCGATGCAGTTTGGAACCGTTGCGGCTGTAGCTGTCTTACCTGACTTCCTTATCTCCGTCGTAACCCGGCTGGGCTACGTTCCGGCTCTGCTACCGAGTGTGGCTGTGGTCATGCTTGGACTTCTTTTGCTGATTTTGCTGTCCACTCTGTCAGCCTGGCTTGAGGTGCGGACGATTACTCCGGTTTGGAGATGGTTCAGCCTTATTTTGCTGTTTCCATCATTTGCCCCCGTTTATGTGATGAGCCTGGCGATCGAAGGGCACGCGACAGAATCGATTTCGGTTTGGGTATTAGCCGCTCCAATATGTGTCGCCTTGGGGAATGGGCTCTGGTGGTGGTGGCACAGGCAGTTCGTCGAGGGAATTCGCTCTATCCAGGCGAACAAGGCGAACATTGGTGTCGCGAATCTTGGATTAAATCCATATAAGTTTTTTGTCCTCCCCGAGTTCCGGCTCCATGTGCTCCGAAGAATTCCGGAGATGTTTCTGTGGGTAGCAGTGAATGCGTTGTTTTTCGAAGCTGCGGTTCCCGGCAGAAGCGGCATCCTTTATGACCTTATATTGTCACTGTCTGATGGGCGTCGAGCTGTCGATTGGACCGGAGTGCTTGTCGCGATTAGCTTTATCGGAGCGGGTTGGCTTGTATGCGCGACGGTATCAGAAAATCTAGTGCAGAAAGGAATGCACTATAGATCGTGGTTGTTCATCAGAGGACCACTTCTGAGTGAACTTAGCAGCGAGCATGAACGATCTCGCGGAGGTCTACTGAACGTCCTTATCTTTACTCCGCTTGTCTTGCTGATAGCGATTACCGAAATTGCACAAAATAATTCTGTCGACTACTGGGAATTATTATTTTTGCTCTCGGTGAGTTCTCTTTTGGTATTTATATTTTCTCTGTTCTCATCGGCGACGCAGGTAAAAGATAAAGCGCTCCACGCTGTTGGCGCATGGACGAGTCAGAGGATAGCGATAGTGGTTGTCGCTATGTTGGTTGTCGTGGTGAGTTACCAGGCGATTGAGATTGGCCAAGAGTTTGGGCTTGGCGCACAGGAAAGCGTAGCCGAGGCCGATTTGGAGGAAGAGGACCTGATCTATCTTGGCCAGATCGAAGAATCCAATCAGGCAGGCGAAGATCGATTTGCTCTTATTCGGGATACTTTTAATCTGCTTGGAATATTGGCGTTGTTTGTAGGCGGGGCCTTATCTATCTATTTACTTTTTGTCGGCGGAGTTTTCTTTTTCTCTTTTAATGCGCTGTTCAGTTGGCAGGGCAAAAAGCGGCATTGGCAGATCTACCGGGTCATAAGAAGTTTCCTCGAGACAGCCTCCAAGGTTCCGCCATACCTATTCCTTGTTCTGACGGTTTTTTGGCTTGGATTTCAGACGTTTGGCGGTTGCAGCAAGCAGCTTGTGTGGGCGGTTGCGCTCTTTCTTTCGCTTCTGCCCACCCAGGTATTAGCGTTGTACTCGGCTATTGAGGATGCCGCAGAGTCTCGTTTCCTGACCGCCAGAAAGGCTATTGGAAATTCAGCGGGGCAGACGTTCTGGTTTCTGATTTCAAGTCATTGGTCACGAGTGCTACCGGGGCTCCTGACCTTCGCGATAGGTTTGGCTGTTCTTATGGATATGTCGATGATCTGGCTTCTGGATGATCGCGGGACGTTTACGTGTAATGCGGATCACTGGTTAGATACGCTTCGACAAGACTCGCTACCATCGTCTGGGGCCTTGCTGATTTGGGTTTTCTATCCGCTGATGATTTATGTTTGTGTTTACCGACAGGCCCGCGGCAGGGAGGTTGGAAGCACATGACTTCATTGCTGCGAATTGAGGGGGGAGAGATCAGAATCTCCCACGGCCTGCAGACGCATATTGTGGAGATACCAGAGCGTGAGGTTTCTTCGGGCAGTACCACGATCTTGCTAGGGCCTTCGGGATCAGGAAAATCTGTTCTGTTGAAAACGTTATTTGGGGTGTTTCCGACCGGTTGGACCCAAATCTCCGGTGAGATTGAAATTTGTGGTCGACCTCTGGGACGCGATAATGATGGCGATTCGCGCAATCGAGATATCTTCTACATTTTCCAAGATCCTCGGACGTATCTGTACTCCCGACTTCGGGTGAGAGACTACTTTGAGCTACTTCAGGAAAGAAGCAACGGTCAGGAATTTGCTTGGTCTGAATTTGAGTCGAGTGTTAATGCTGCGGGACTAAGTCATCGTCTCGATACTCTTTCAGGAAAGTTAAGTGGTGGAGAGGCGCAAAGGCTGATCTTTGTCTTAATGCAATTGCTAAAACCCTCTCTAGTATTGGGTGATGAACCTCTGTCCGCTCAAGATCGTCTCCATCATGAAACTCTTAGAGGGAGCCTAAACAAGTTCATTAATGACGAACAGCAAGATCGTGGTCTCCTGTTAGTAACGCACGAAATTAGGGATATCGAGAGATCGTTGCTGGAGGGAAAAACGCCACGGTTTTACGTCTTAGAGGAACAGGAGCCGCATCGTTTCCGCATGTCCGCATCCATTGATGCGGGACAGATAAACGAGGTCTTGCAGATTGCAACCGGCGGCAACGGGGATCAGTCGGGAATCGATAAAGCGAAAACGCCAGAAACGGTGAGAGCTTTCTTCCGGGCTGCTCTTGATCTTCAAAGTCATTATCGTCAGCAAGAGAGCCAATCGGGTAACGAGACCGATCTCCTGCGAGCGGCAGCCCTTAGCTTTGCATGGCCTGGCTCAGGCAACAACGATGCTTTGTTTACTGATCTAACCCTGAGCACAAGCCAAGGGAAAAATCTCGGAGTCATGGGCCTCAGCGGTGTAGGGAAATCGACGCTCGCTGAGATCCTCTTGCGCTTGGTCCATGGCTGCGAAGGGGATATTCTTTGGTTTGGGGACAAGTCTCTCAGTGATACCGAATTTCGCACCAGAGTGCAGTACGTCTTCCAGGACTGCGAAAGAGCAATGGCTTGGGAGACGGGGACACTCACAGGAGCATTGTTGGGACCTCTGGGAAAGTCCCGAGACAAGTTGACATCTGACCAAGAAAATATTTTTGACGAAATTCTTCTGAGTCTGGGTCTAAGTCACCTAAAAGATAAAAAAATTAGCGAGTTGTCCGGCGGACAACTTAGGCGCGCTTACATCGCCCGAGCGCTGTTTAAACTTTTGGCTGATAAGCAAGATAGCCATGCGACGGTGTTAGTCCTTGACGAGGCCACGGTCGGTCTCGATTTGGTATCCCAACAGAACCTTCTCGCCCTGCTCGATGCGTATTCGTCAAGTTCCAGATACCAACTGTCGCTCATCATCATTTCCCACGATCCAGTAGTGGTCCGATATTTGTCGGACCAACTTGTGGTCTTACACAAGGAAGAGGGTGATAGCGAAGGCGCTCACATCGTTGAAAGATTAGTTGGAGAGGAAATTCTTCGAGGTCCTTACCGTCACGACCATACAAGGCAATTGATGGACGTTCGCGGCGGATGATTTGTGATGTCCAGTCTATTTAAAAGGCTTAAGCAGATGAAAAAAGCATATATCGCGATTCTTACCTTTTTAGTTGTCGTAGGCGGGAGCGAGGCGATTGCTCAGACCAAGGATCCGACCCGATGTATCGATCAAGTGCCGGTCTGGGTAACCGATCATACGGACACCTTTTTCGCACCCTTTATCGTGGATCAGTTGAAGGCCAAGCTCGCCGACATCGAGTCCATGGACGAATTGGAACTCTCTCTTGAGCAACGAGAGCGAAAGAGCAAATACACAAGCCGGAGAAGAGATGATGACGTCGAGTTTATTGGTGAGGCAACAGAGGTGCGGAAGATCAGAATTAGGACATCTTGGAAAGGAGGTCTGAAGGATCTTATTTTCATCCAGGCGACTCCGAACGCTACGGTTGGTGACGCGGACCTTAGTCTGGAGTTTGATATATCAGATACCCGACGACCGTCTCTCCAAGTAAAAGGGGCTACGTGTAACTTTGATTCACGGCGAGATACCACCATCGTGTCGAGCTATCCTGAAAAGATTGATGGACGCAACCAAAATTACAAAAACCTCGCCACATTCCTAGCATATCAACTCATAAAGCTATCAGAGGTCGAGGGTTGTAATCTCGGAAGTGAAACGCGATCGGTAATTGTTAGTTTGTCGAAGAGTCAGAACGCTGTCGCGATCCCCATGGGGGTTGAAATTCTGAGCCTCGAAGCAAGTGCCCGTGAGGAAGATAGATACGAGCAAATTGTTAAACCGGATCAGAATCCAAATCGCGCTGCGCAGGGGCAAGCTGAGACAGTATTCTTCAATCGGCCAACCGACCTCGTGTATCGCACTAGCCATCCCTTTAAAGATCTTGAATGGATTGAAGTTCAAAAATGGCAAGTGAGTGACGACGACATCTGCGATGTCTTTGACAAGAACGCTACGCAGAATGCCCCGCGGTCATTCGAGTTTGTAGTGCCAGACCTAGCTCTCCATGATGCGAAGTTACGGTTACGCATGGATCCTGGCGCTAAATTGTTCCAAGACAACCCAGACATGATGCTAGGGGCGAAGTGGTTTTCAGATCAGGCAATGACCCGGCTAGTCGCAGAAAGCCCACTGGTTGCGGCGGCCGGTATGAATGGGGAGGGCATTTTCGAAATAGATGGCGGGGTCGCTAATCTGCTACCCGGCCAATACATGGTCCAGCTACTTTGGAAGCTCAACCCTGAAGCACCGGTCTCAGAGAGTGCAAGCTTTCACTGGAACTCCACAGATGAATACAACGTTTCGGATAGTCGGGGGGTTTTAGGGCCGCAGTTGACTGGGCTCAGGAGGAGCAAGGTGCAAAGCGCCTATCGCATCATGGATAACTACTTTTTCCAGCAGGCTATTACGAAGCAATTTATTCGTTGGGAAAGTTGGCCGGATAGTGATCCCCAACGATTTGCAGAGGCGATCTTGTGGCATTTTGAAGAAACCGGTCAGCTGCCCTATCTGTCGCAGTGGGAGGGAGAGGATGGTATCGCCTCGGAACTCGTTCGCGCTTTAAGTGTCATCTCGAAATCAGGTGACGCGCTGACGGAGCCGGACGCGCAGCACGCGCTTGCCTTCTTGGGTAGATTTGAGCGTGCTCCGGAGAGCTTTAACAAGCGTTATATGAGACGAGCCATGTGTTCGTTATCAGGAGCTTTGCAGGAGCGCGGAGAGCCTATTCCTGCCTTGTGGATGCGGTGCGATGGTTAGGCGATTTCTTCAATCTGCATTAGCAGCTACTCTCCTGCTAGGCGGGGTCTTCGGGCATGCATATGCCGCCGACGATTGTTTTGAGGTGAGTGAAACGGTCAAGCGTCTGGATACCAAGGATGGCCTTATCGAGATTCGCAATGCGACTCGCCAACATCTTCGTACCTTCTCGAGAAAGGGTGACAGTTACGAGGGTCAATACGATATTGCGTGCCTTATAGGCTTGTATATGACCTTTTCCGGCACTGATAGCGTGGAGGTCACCTCGGAAGAGGCTTTAAGCCGCTATGAGGAAGTATCAGGTTGGTTTGATCAGCGGTTTAAAGGTGATTCGGCAGAGCGAGCACGAAAAGTTGCTCTTTACAAAGAAAATCCAGACTTGGTGGATCAGGAGAGGGAAGAGGGCTTTTCGCAGTCTGAGTTCGTGCTCTGGTCGATCGCCGGGGATGTCGATAACGCCATGCGCTCAATTGCGCCAATTACCTACCCAAGAGGATCGTTACTCGATGCGGTTTGGTGTGGCGCACCTCGCAAAAATAAAAGCGAACTAGAAGCTTTCTTATCGAATCTACCGAAGCGTATGGAGAGCGAGGGATGGCAGGTTGTTGCCAGGTCCGAATATGAGGCAACCGCTTCGTCTTATCCGGCAGCCGGCCAAGGCTTAGAGAGTCTATGCGAGGGTAATGTCGTTACCCAGAACGACTTTAAGAATATCCGCAGTCGCTTTAAGAGCGTCGCTGAGGGAGAGGTAAAGAGGGCGTGGGGTAAGGTTGTAAACGATGGAGGAGCGGTAGATAAAAAAAAGTGGGACGCCATATCGTGGTTGAGCTTGGCCTGTGACCGTCCTCCTAAGAAAGAGGAATATGAAACTCTGGATTACCTGCGATATTTCAAACGATCGCCGGCTTCAGACTGGGCAGCACCAGCGCAAGACAGTCAGCGCAAATCCGCGGAATACTTAATTCTGGGTCAATTAGAGAAAGACCTATCGCGATTCCGAGGGGACGGATGCTTCAAAGCGGTAGCGGGTGAAATAGCCCAGCTGCGAGCCCAAAGTGAGACCTGGGGGAAGTCTTACAAGAACCTTCTCTCACGAGATTTTGGATCCATCTGGTTCCCAAGCACAGGCTCGGCTGAGGCCGCTAAACGTCTACGCGATCACTCACGTCACGTAAGTGAGATAACAAGAATTCGTGAAAACTGCTTAACCCCGTCGAAAAACGACAAAGCCGCTGTAGCGACTATTCAGGAGTTTGTGGCGAGAGCTAGCAACGATACGTTTATCCAAGTGAATACGGCTAATCTTTTGATCGATGCGGGCAAGAATGAGGCCGCGCTAGCAGAGAAGGTTCAGCAATGCCGCCAGGTTAGCCAGCTTGTCGAGCTACAAAAAGAACTTAATGCCAAGCAGAAAAAGTATGAAAGCTGGGCAAGGAATAAAAGTGCATCTGTCTGGAAAGCTGTCTCCGAAGGGAAAGAAGCCTCGGACTTAGAGCTTGTTATTGGCCAGGTGCTCCCTTCGGTTCTTCCCTCGCCCACAGATAAAGAGGCGATTCATTTTCTGTTTGGTTTTGAGAAAAGCTACACGTTAGAGCTTCAAGAGCAAATTATGCTTCTTGAATCCAACCTAAGAGACCGACGTGAAGATAGTCCAGTCTTCGCAACGATATTGAAGGAAATTCAAAACAAGAGACTTGAATTCAAAAATATCATTCTGGCTAAGTGGAAAGATATGCTGGGAGCACAGAGTTGTGAAGACATAGCCACCGAGCTCGCGGAAGCGCCGGTATTAGCATCGCTCTCTGCACAATGCGCCAACCCGATCAAGGCAGATAGATCGATTCTTGTTGAGTATTGCAAACTCGAAAGGCTACAGGCCGAACTGTCGCTGAAATCAAACTTGCAGGATGATAAAGATGGCGGTAAAGGCTTCAATCTTCCAACTCTTCCTCCATCGATCTTGGATTTGAACGAAGCAATCTTGGTGGCTCAGTCCGGCCGTAGTTACGCTTCAATGCAAATAATCGAAGACCTCTACCTGGTTGATCCCCTATCTGACGAAGTTCAGAAGGCAGGGTTTAGAGAAGCGGAAAGCCTTAGGACCGCACTGTTAGTCCTTCAACGGAACGGACCTGTACAGCAACTATTTGAGCAAAAGCTCAGG
>Ga0181589_10002014_pt1 | contig 15962 bp, 11 predicted proteins | sample 071ome_25_FD_132444 | JGI IMG/M metagenome (GOLD analysis project Ga0181589, IMG submission 132444) | Coastal salt marsh microbial communities from the Groves Creek Marsh, Skidaway Island, Georgia - 071410BT metaG (megahit assembly) | ecosystem: Environmental > Aquatic > Marine > Intertidal...
CAGCGCTTCCGGATCGTAGAAAATTGCCTCATGGTTGAGCCCGATGAAGTTGCCTTCGGCGTCGCGGTTCGGTGAGTAGATTTCGATAGTCTGCAACAGGTTGGAATGATCGGGTGCCGCATGCACTTTCCAGCCCTGGATGTTGGAGGTCCAGGTGATCAGGACGTCGTTGTCCCAGAATCCGATCGTTTCTCCATACCAACGCGGAACGTCCGCACCCAGCCTGGGCACCAGGCCGTCCATGTTGAACTCACGCCCGATGTGGATGTTGGTGATGAAATTGCGCGCCACGCCGGCCAGGATCTGCACCATGTTCGGTGTGACCATGATGTAGTGTTCCCAGACTGCAGCTTCGTGCCAGCGGCGCATGAATCCTTCCGGCCAGCAGTACTGTGAAGGCCATTGGGCCGCATTGGTATTGGCGTGGTGGTAGGCTTCCTGCACGAACCGGGTCTGGTATTCGGGCGTCAGCAGGGACAGGATGGTGGGGATCTGGTTATGCCGCATGCGGTACCAGTAATAGTTGTTGGGTGTGCGTCCGGGATGGGCGTAGATGCCGTTCATTTCGGCGGGGACGGTGGCATAGGTATGTTCGGTCGGGCCGCCGCGTGACTTTGTCTCGGTCATCAGGGCTTCGTAATGGGCCTGGGCGGTCTTGAACGGATAGGGACTGACGATGGCTTCCCTGGGATAGTCCCGGTCGCAGTAGCCCCATGCCGCTGTAGCAGGCGGGTTGTCGCCAATCAGCGGCCGGCGGTTGCCGCCCCAGATGTCTTCAAGGGCACCTGACGTGTTGCAGCGGAAATAGCGGGGGTCCATCCACAGGTCGCGGTCGGCATAGAAATCATCGGAAGTGAACAGATCGCGTGCCAGCGGCTCGATGCCAGGGGGAGTTTCGCCGGGCTCGGCACCACCGGTGAATTCGCGCGGACGTTCATTGAAATTGCCCACTGCTCCCATCACTCGCATGGTGGCGCCGGTGAACGGGTATTCATTGATGTCAGCCGCCAACGGGGCGCCTCGCCCGACACTGGTGAAATCCATCTGCGCAGTCTGTTGCGCGCTACCCGCCTGGCCGGCCAGAACGGCCGATACTGCAACTAACAGCTTCCATCCCTTCATTTCAGTGCCCCCGATTGAATTATTGTTATTTTTAATCTGCTGCGGTCACCCGTCCGATTTCCTCGCCGTCCGGAGTACGCAGGGCGGTGACGTAGCCGCCGTCCTCGCCATTGCGCATCGGGGCGATTCGAATGGTCACCATATCGCCCACGGTGAACATATCCGGCATAAGGCCCTGGCGGCGCATGTTGTTGCGGCTGTGGCCCTCAAACTCGATGTCACGTGTGCCCCTGGCTGCATCGGTGACTTCCAGGACCAGGCGCATATGCGGGTTGGCAAAGCGGACTTCCTGGACCTTGCCGGTTACCAGCACGGTGTTACCGAAATCGAATTGTGCGGCGGAATGATGGGCTGTTGCCGGCATTGCACACAAGGCTGAAAGCAGCGCCATGTTTATAAATATAAATATTTTTTTCACTTCAAATCCTCATCTAAAAATCTGGAATTCCAGTTGAACCAGTTAATCAGTTGCATGCTTATTCTTGGACCATTTCGAGGTCGGCAGCCTCGTACAATCCTTCCATCTCATCCAGCCAGAGCGGTTCCGTGCATTCGTAGGTCAGGACGTGGTAATCCGACATTGCCTGCCAGCGCTTGGTGGTGACAAAGGGCTCTTCCAGCCAGAGCGGGTCGGTCATGACCATATCGGCTGCCAGCACGCGCGTGCCATCCGGCAGCGGCGTGTCGAAATAATATTCCTCGCGGATGGTGGCCTGGTTGCTGTGCGGATAGCGGGAATCCACCTGTGTCTTCAGGCGTGTGGTCTCTACGATCAGGCGATCGCCTTCCCAGCGTGCAGTCGAGTAACCATTGCGTTCCGGGAAGAACTCCTCGGGATGGCCGGCTTCGTCACCGATATAGATGCGGCGGATTTCGTTATGGGCCTCGTAGATGACAAAGAGCTGCTCCGGGCGCTGGATGATTTCCATCGGATAGCCGCCTGACCCGAGCATGGAGCTGGGCATGCCGCCGCCGACACAGGAGTTGCCTGCGCCGTGGTTGGTGCCTTCAGTGACTGAGATGAAATCCTGGCGAGCCTTTTCGGCATCGGGTGTGAGTTTTAGCTGGCCTCCTGGTGCCGAGAATGCGCCGGCACCGCCATTACCGCGGTAGGTGGCCCATGCTCCGGTAAAATCCGGCCGCTCGGCAGCCTGGATGGCAACGGGTGCCAGTGTGCATAGTGCTGCCATGAGCGCGCTGCATTTCAAAAAGGAATTCGACAAGGATACAAATACTGGCATTACTTCCCCCCTGGTATTCTGGTAATTGTTTAAATGCCGACAGTTATTATAGACAGATAGATCTCGTTAACTGCAGAAAGTGTAGTGAAAATATTAAGGAAATTTATTGGGTTGGAGCAGAAAGAAAAACTCCCCTGGCAGGGGTCGCCTGCGAGGGGAGTTTAAAAGCTTTTAACCTTGGAGACGGGTTATAAGCTTGGAACTGGAATACGCCTTACGAACCCTGGGGCCAGACGAAGTCCGGGCGCAGGCCTTCACATACCGGGCGGCCGTCGCTCGGTTGCGGGGCGCCAGAAGCCGGATCGTAGAACGCATGGTAAGAGGCAGCCGGGAAGTCAGACGGATACCCCATCAGGTTCGGGACAACCACTCGAATCCTGTGCTGCTTGTCATCCAGCATGATTGGCGTGCCGCATTCCGCGCACACACAGAGTTCCAGCGGGCCATTCGGATTCTGGTCATTGAAGGGCATGCGATTCAGGCCGCCTTCGTTGTCCACTTGCAGGTCGCCGTGGTTGAAGAAGACCACGTGGGTGGAGTCCTGGCCTGTCACTCTCTTGCAGACTGAGCAATGGCAGGTGTGGTTGTCGATCGGATCGCTATTGGATTGGGTGTGGACGTGATCGCACCCGCCGGCATATTTAGACATGATTAATCCCCTAAAACAGATGGTTATTATTTTGTTGTCGCAAAAGTATAAAAACGCGCGGGCAACTGACACAACTGTTTTTATGTGAATATTTTTAAAAGGGAGCAGGAATCACTGTTTGGCTTTTCTAAACAGGGTGAAATTGTGTTTATAACCACGGGGTTACGAATGTGTCACTGTACACGGGTTGGCAACAAATTATTTTCCAGCTGTATGCCGGCCGGCTGGCCGTTTGCCGTGAAATGGCGGCTGAGCATTCCGGCTGGACGCCCGAGACGGCTGTGTTTATGCTTGGCGCTCCTGAATTCCAGCCAGAGGTTATAGCTCAATGAACTCATTATTCCGTCCTTGCCGGGTTGCCCTGGTATTCCTGGGAGCGATGTGCCTGTCGCCATCACTATTGGCCGCCGAGCCTGAATATGTCTCCATCGAAATGGAGATCGACATCAACAAGCCGGCTGCCGAGGTCTGGGCAGCGGTAGGGGACTACTGCGACATCGAAGAATGGGGCGGGCTGGCATGCAAGATCACTGCAGGCAATGGCGGCATGGGTACAGTGCGTGCGCTGACTGCCGGGCCGCGCACCATCATCGAGATCCTGGTGGCAAAGACAGACCTGTCCTACGGCTACACGCAGCCGGTACAGGAAGGCCAGTTCTACAACCTCTACCATGGTTTCATGGAAGCCAAACCGGTGACTGCGAGTACGTCCAAGATGCTTTACATCCTGGTGTATGATGTCTCCAACCTGGAAGACCAGGCTGCCAAAGACGCCGACGTGGCAAGACGGCGCGGCATGTTCGAGAATATGCTGGTCAACATGAAAAATATTGCGGAAGGCAATTAACATTCACCAATCATGCAGCCCGGAGTTCCTGAATTTTTCCGGGCTGATCCGGGCCGGGGCCAGTTGGATGCAAGCAGCTGGCACCTGTAATCTTTCGCTCATTTGCCTGTAAACAACATACCAATCTCAAGGGGGAAATCATGATTCGCATGCGTTCTACTGCACTCCTGCTGCTATTGGCCACACTGGTGTCCTGCGGCCAATCGGACAACGGGGGCAGTCAGCCAGGTACGGTTTCATCCTTGCCGCAGGCTGCTGCCACTGCCGGAGGCGGCTCCTCAAACATCGAAGCCGCCAATGTAACCGATGAGCGGCTGCTGAATGCCGAAGACGAACCAGAGCAGTGGATGATGGTTGGCGGTACCTATGAGGAGCGGCATTACAGTCCCCTCGATGAAATCAACCGTGACAATGTCGAAAACCTGCAGCTGGCCTGGCATGCGGACTACGCGGTCAACCTGTCGCAGCAAGGCACCCCCCTGTACATTGACGGCGTGATTTATGTTTCCACAGCATGGAGCATGGTGAATGCGTTTGATGCAGCGACCGGCGAGCTGCTCTGGCACTACGATCCCCAGACCCCGCGCGAGATTGTCACCCGGGTCTGCTGCGGCATTGTGAACCGCGGTATTGCCGCTTATGAAGGCAAGATCTACCTGGGCACCCTGGATGGTTACCTGGTCGCCATCAATGCCGATACCGGTGAGGAGGAGTGGCGCAAGCTGACCATCGATCCCAGCGGCCCGCAGACCATCACCAGCGCCCCGCGCATCATCAAGGGCCAGGTGCTGATCGGCAACTCGGGCAGTGAAAAGAGCGCCCGGGGTTATCTCGGCGCCTATGATGCGCGGACCGGCGAAGACCGGTGGCGTGTCTACACAGTCCCCGGCAACCCGGAACTGGGATTCGAAACACCGCAAATGGAAAGCGCCGCGGCCACCTGGAGCGGCAACTGGTGGGAGCTTGGCGGTGGTGGCACCGTGTGGGATGCCATCGTCTACGATGAAGTGAACAACCTGGTCATCTTCGGCACCGGCAACGGCACGCCCTGGGACCAGCGCGCCCGCGACCCGGAAGGCGGTGACAATCTGTATATCGCATCCCTGCTGGCTGTCGATGCCGATACCGGCGAATACATCTGGCACTACCAGACCACACCGGGAGATACCTGGGATTACGATGCCATGAGCCCGATGATGCTGGTCGACCTCGAGGTGGACGGCGAAATGCGTCATGTGGTCATGCAGCCGAACAAGAACGGCTTCTTCTACATGCTGGATGCGGCGACTGGTGAATTGCTGCGCGGCTATCCATTTACCGAAGTGAACTGGGCAACCGGCATCGACATGGATACCGGCCGCCCCATCGAGGTGCCGGAAGCACGCTATGACCATGAGAATATCTGGAACCTGGCTCCCGGTGTTCAGGGTGGCCACGGCTGGCATGCCAATGCCTGGAATCCTGAAACCGGGCTGATCTATATAGCGACGCAACGCGCCTATTTCGCCATGCAGAGCCTGGAGGATTTCACGCCCAATACCGATCCCACGGCGAACAACCTGGCCATCGACATGAGCGCCAACTTCGTCTACTACCGTGACAACCCCGATGCGCCCCGCGAATTCGTCGGTTACGTATCGGCCTGGAACCCGGCTACCGGGCAGGAAGTCTGGCGCAGCGAGGAAAATCCGGGACCCACAGGTGGCGTGCTCAGCACGGCTGGTGGCCTGGTCTTTTCCGGCGGCGGCAACAACACCAACGAATTCCGTGCCTATGACACCGTCACCGGTGAAAAACTGTGGTCCTTCGATACGCAGACCGGCATGGTCGCCGCACCCATCACCTTCGAAATGGACGGCCGCCAGTATGTGGCCGCCAGCGTCGGTATCAACCAGGCGGGTAATTACTTCGCGCCGAACAATTCCCGGTTGCTGGTCTTTGCCCTGTACGGCGGCAACGAATTGCCGGAACAGCTGACCTATACGCCACGTGAACTGAATCCGCCCGAACTGCTGGCCAGCCAGGATGTCATTGATGCCGGCGGCGAACTTTACAGCCAGCACTGTTCCGTCTGCCATGGTATCGGCGGGCAGCAGCGCGGGGCCAACTTCCCGAACCTGCTGGTGACACCGCTGTTGCATAGCGATGTCGGTTTCAATCAGGTGGTTATCGACGGTATCCGGGCTGACAAGGGCATGGTGTCCTTCGCCAACCGGATCGATGCCGAAGGCAGCGATGCAATCCGCTGGTTCCTCGTGGCCCAGGCCATCGAAGCGCAAAACGCCACCCCGCTGGCGCCGCCGGAAGACGTGGATACGCCGGACGATATCCATACTGACGAGGAATAATCCGCCGACCAGAGCACGCCATCGCTGCCCTTGCCGGGCAATGGTGGCGTTGTTGTTTGGTCCACCCGGCAAGCTTGAGCTTGAACAGGCGCAAGTGAGCGGGCTATGACCGGAATTAGAATACAGTCGGAAAAGGCCTCAAGAGGGGGGGCGTGCAGTGGACAAAGTCCTTGTTCTGCCTCAGAATTTCACGCGCGAAGGAAACTTCCACAATATTTGGGTTTTTCCGCCCTAAAATTGGTCCAATATACAGAAAACACGGGCCCAGCAACCGGTTTTAACAGCATGCTCAAAACTGTCAGAAAAATCATGATCTCCTCTCTCTGCGCCACGGCCGCTGCAGCCGCTTCGCAGGTGCTGGCTGCCGACGAATGGAGTGTCATCGAGGGTTACTGCTACCAGTGTCACAACGACGAGGACTGGGCCGGCAGTGTCGCTTTCAACCTCATGTCGAAGGATGGGGTGCCCCACGAGGCCGAGATTTTCGAGGAAGCCATCCGGCGCCTGAATGGCGGGCATATGCCCCCGCCGGGCGCCGAACGCCCACCCGAACGGGAGCTCAAGGCCCTGGTCGCCTGGCTGGAAAACACCATCGATGAGGCGGCAGGTACACCCCCTGCCGGCAACGTGCCGCTCAGGCGCCTGAACCGGCGCGAATATGAAAATGCCGTTCGTGACCTGCTGGCACTGGAAATCGATGCTTCCGCACTTTTGCCGGAAGACGATATCGAGGGCGGTTTTGACAACAACGCGGCTGCCCTGCAGGTGTCACCTGCATTTATCGATCAATATCTCAACGCAGCAAGAACGATTTCCCATGAGGCCATCGGTTCCACCCGCCCGATTCCTGTCCTGGAAACTTTCGGCAGTGTGGCGGACATGATCATTTCATTGCCCGCCAGGGGTACACCGGGCACCGGCATTCAGCGCCAGCACCAGGCGGGCATGCCGTTCGGTACCCGTGGTGGCATGAGCGTGCGTTACAACTTCATGGCGGATGGTGTCTACGAGCTCAATATCGGAGATCTGGCCCTGGGTCGCGAAGTGCCCAACATGGAATTCAAGAACACCGTGATCGCACTTCTCGACGGCAGGGAGATTTTCCGCACCGAGATGGGTGGTGATGAAGATCACGAAGCCATCGACCAGGAACAGGCCGATGCAGTGTCCCGCATCAATGCGCGGCTGAAAAATATCCGCTTCAATGCCACCGCAGGACAACATATCGTGACGGTGACCTTCCTGCATCGCAGCTTTGCCGAGAGTGATGAGCGTACTCCGGAAACTGCACTGGAAGGCGGGCAGAGCAGGATCCATAAAGTACATGCCCTGCAGGTACGTGGCCCGCTGGAAGTCACCGGGATGAGTGAGTCGGCATCGCGCAAGCGCATCTTTGTCTGTTACCCCCGGGAAACCGCCGAGGAAGAAGCCTGTGCCGAGGAAATCATTACGAACCTGGCAGAACGCGCATTCCGCCGTCCGTTGACCGACGAGGATCTCACCAGCCTCACCGGCTTTTTCACCCGCAGCCGCCAGAACAATGATTTTGAAGCCAGCATCAAGGAAGCGGTGAGCGCCATCCTGGTCAGCCCGCATTTCATCTACCGTGCCGAGGGTGGACCTGCAGAGGGTGAAAGCCTGATGCTGACAGACCTCGAACTGGCGTCACGCCTGTCATTCTTCCTCTGGAGCAGCTTGCCCGACGAGGAATTGCTGACACTGGCCAACAACAACGAGCTGGGTAAACCGGATGTGCTCCGGGCGCAGATCTCCCGCATGCTGGCCGACGAGAGGGCAAGAACACTGGTCGATGACTTTGCCTTCCAGTGGCTGCACCTGTCCAAGCTGGATGAGATCAATCCGAACGGATTCATGTTCCGTTACGCCAGCCGCTTTCTGGATCCGCGCCCGATGTTCAAGGAAGAGCTGAGCCTGTTCATCGACAGTGTGTTGCGCAGCGACCAGTCCGTGGTGCGCCTGCTGGATGCAGATTACTCCTACCTCAATGAAAGACTGGCCATGCACTACGGTATCGATGACGTGAAGGGCAGCAATTTCCGCAAGGTGACCCTGGAGGACGAATACCGTCACGGCCTGCTCGGCAAGGGCGCCATCCTGATGCTGACCGCCAACCCGAACCGGACATCTCCCGTACTCCGGGGTGCCTGGATACTGGAAAGACTGATGGCTTCACCGCCACCACCGCCGCCACCGAACGTGGAAACCGATTTGTCACAGAAACCCGGGCAGAAGCCCAAGACCTTGCGTGACAGGCTGGAACAGCATCGCGCCAATCCGACGTGCTACAACTGCCATGGCGTCCTGGATCCGCTGGGCTTTGCCCTCGAGAATTTCAATACCGTTGGCCAGTTCCAGGAAATCGACCGGGAAACCCTTAGCGTGATCGATGCTTCAGGGGTGCTGCCCGATGGCACGCAGATCAAGCGTCCGGAGGACCTGAAGACGGCACTGGTCGACCGTTCTGAATTGTTCGTGCAGTCACTGACCGAACACCTGATGACCTTTGCCCTGGGCCGGGTCGTCGATTACCAGGATATGCCGACAGTACGCAGGATCGTTCGCGATGTGGCGAAAGAGGGCAACCGTTTCGAATCCATCGTTTACAATATCGTCAGCAGTGATGCTTTCCGTATGCGTTCAGGCATGATCAGCGCCAATGAAGCCACTGCCAGGCAGCAGGCTTCACGTTAACTAACCGACCAGACAGGACACCCAACATGTTTATCAGCAAGAAACATCTTTCACGCAGAACACTGTTGAAAGGCGCAGGTGCATCCATCGCGCTGCCGATGCTGGATGCCATGACGCCGGCCCTGGCACAGGCTGAGGTTGGTTACCCCCGCATGGGCTTCATCTATTTCCCCCATGGCGCGGTGATCCATGAATGGCCGCCGAAGCAGACGGGCACCGATTTTGAGTACTCCAGGATTCTCAAGCCCCTGGAGTCCCTGAACGACTATGTCACCGTAATCTCAGGCTTGCGTAACAAGGCTGCCGAAAACGGCCCGGCCCCGCACTCAATAACAGAGGAAACGTGGTTGTCCTGCGTGGCCCCGGGTGACCGTGATCGCAGTCCGCAAGGCATCAAGGGCATGACCGCCGACCAGGTCGCCGCCAGGATCATCGGGGAGACCACACCGCTGCCTTCCCTGGAACTCTGTGGTGAGCCTGGCGGGGCGATCAATTACAGGACGCCGCAGCAGCCGCTGCCGCTGGAAGGCAATCCGCGCAAGGTGTTCTACACCATGTTCGGCCAGGGAGACACCTACGACGAACGCATCCAGATCCTGCAGCAGTCAGAAAGCCTGCTCGACTATGTGCGCGAAGCCACTGCCAGCCTCAATCGCAAGCTGACCCCCGCCGATCGTGTTCGCGTGGATGAGTACCTGTCGTCCGTGCGTGAAGTGGAAACACGTATCCAGAAACTGGAAGAGGGCGCCCGCGAACTGACCGGACTGCCCGATGCACCGCTGGGCCCGCCCGATGATTTCACCGAGTTGCTGGATATCCAGTTCGAGATGATTGCGCTGGCGTTCCAGAACAACCAGACCCGCATCGCTTCCATGCGCATGATCAAGGAAGCCAGTATGCGGGTATTCGACAACCTGGGTGTGGCGGAATCCTTCCACCCGCTGTCGCACCACCAGGAAGACCCGGCCAAGTGGGAACTGCTGGTGCGCATCCAGCGCCACCAGACCGAGCGTGCCGCGAAATTCGCCCAGCGCCTGAAGGAAATGGAAGATGTCGAAGGCAATATCCTGGACAACTCCATCATCCTGTTCGGCAGCAACATGGGTAACAGCGACCTGCACGACGCCAACCTGCTGCCGTCGGCGCTTATCGGCAAGGGCGGCGGCATCAAGGGTGGCCAGCACCTGCATTATCCGCAGGACACGCCGCACGCCAGGCTTTTGCATACCATGCTGGAAAAAGCCGGCATTCCTCTCGAGGAATTCGGTGACAGCACGGGGACATTCGCCGAAGTCTGATCCGCGCAATTCTGCCAGTTTTTCAATGGGGGCTGACAACCAGATGAACGTCCGTAATCGGCGAGTTATTCCGCTCCGTCTGATATCTATTTTTGCATTGTCCTTTTCCCTGGCAGGTGTCAGCCAGGCCCAGAATTTCGAGCCGTTGAAAGTACCGTCGCCACTGGGCGACATTGTCAGAGGACTCGATGTGGATGAACGCGGTCCCGATGGCAGTACACCGTTGCAGTGGGCCGTGTATGACCAGGACGTTGACCGTGTCCGTGATCTGATCCGTGCCGGTGCCGACGTCAATGCCGCCAACAACTATGGCGCCAACGCCATGCAGCTTGCCGCCGAAGTTGCCCATACCGAAATTCTCAGGATGCTTCTCGATGGCGGCGCCGATGTCGACTCGGCGAATCCCGAAGGGCAGACAGCCCTGATGCTGGTCGCCCGGACCGGGAATATAGAAGCCGCACGACTGCTGGTCAGGCACGGTGCCACCATCGATGCCCGTGAACAGTGGGGCCAGCAAACCGCGCTCATGTGGGCAGCGGCCCGGCGTCATCCCGCGATGATGGAACTGTTGATCCGGGAAGGGGCAAATATCAACGCTATTTCGGCAGTACGTGATTACAACAGCCATGTCACCGCCGAAGGGCGCGCCAAGCGCCTGGACAGTGGTGGCCTGACGCCGTTGATGTATGCGGTGCGTGAAAACTGCAAAAGTTGCGTGGATTTGCTGGTAAAAAACGCGGCTGACCTGGACCAGACGGATCCCGATGGTGTTTCCCCGTTGTTGCTGGCGGTTTTGAATAGTAACTGGGATATTGCCAAACGCCTGATCGAGGCAGGTGCCAACGTCAATCAGTGGGACATATTCGGGCAGGCGCCGTTGTTTGCGGCAGCCGGTAGGCGCACCGAATCAGGACTGACCGTAGACGGCATCATAAATGATACCGACGGGCTGATCGTGGTCAGGATGCTCCTGGAAAAAGGGGCTTACCCCAATATGGAACTGTTCTACCGACCGGCACGTGAGCGGGGTGGTCGGCAGGCCGCGGTCGCTCCAATCTCCCGGGGTACGACTCCGCTGATCCAGGCTGCCAGCAACGGCGATGTCGAGGTGGTCAGACTGTTGCTGGAACATGGTGCAATCGCGGACAAACCCCAGGCAAACCTGGAGACGCCGGTGTCGGCAATCGCCGGTACCCGTGGCGACCAGGATGACCTGGTGGCGGGATTGCAATTACTGGTTGACGCCGGCGCCGACCTGAATGTCCTGGCGACTCCCCATCACCTGCAACGTGCCAGGGGTGGTACGCCACTGCATTATGCCGTGAGGGCAGGCAACGACAAGGTTGCAGCAGCACTCGTGGAACTGGGCGCTGACATCAACGCCAAGGATTTCGACGGACTGACCGCACTGGATTACGCGGAAGCCAGGGGCTACATAGGATTTGGCGGACCGCGCCAGCGTGCCAATACCGAAATGGCACAGTTTTTACGCAGCCTGGGTGCCACTGAAGAACTGGATGTTATGCCTTTCTGGCCAAACATCGGTCCACCGTTCTTTTATCCTGGCAGTATTTACCCGCTCGATGCGGAACAGGAACGGCATGCACTCATTCCGGGTTCCGTCGATCATCAGTAATTCATTGCAGTTATAAGAAGTCATTCATGAAAAATAGCTTTTCCCGCCGGAAATTTCTCACTACGGGTTCCTGTGCACTGGGTGCCGCGGCATTCGGTACTTCCATCCTGCCTGAAGCGCATGCACAGACAGATGAAATCACCCGGGTGGACCTAAATCATGCCTGGGTGTTCCAGGGCGGGGGGTGCAACGTCTTTGCCATGCCGGGAATCAATGAAGGTGGCGTGTTGATGATCGACGGTGGACTGACTGCCCATTCCGATACATTGATCAATACCGTCTTGAATACGTTCGGCCAGGACCGGGTGCATACCCTGGTCAACACGCACTGGCACCCTGAGCAGACCGGCTCCAATGAACGCCTCGGTGCCACTGGAACGACGATCATCGCGCATGAAAAGACAAAGCTGTTCCTGGAAAATGCCGTTGAGTCATCCTTGTTTGATGGTCGCTATGGCCCACTGGCGAAAGCCGGTTTGCCGACACAGACGCTGGGCAGCAGCGGCTCCTTCAAATTTGCCAGCCAGGAGATCATTTACGGTTATCTGCCCGCCGCACATTCCGAGAGTGATATCTGGCTCTATTTTCCCATCCTCGACACCCTGATCACCGGGGGACCGGTCACCACGGGGCAGTGGCCCATACTGGATATTCGCCATGGCGCCTGGATCGGCGGTCTGCTGCGTGCTTACGAAACTCTGGGCCAGGTGGTGAGTGCCGATACGACGGTTATTCCCGCTCACGGTCCCATCATCAGCGGCACTGATATCCTGCGCATGCGGGCGATGTACACCAATTTCCACCTGGACCTGGCCGAACAGCTCAACCTCGGCATGGGTCCCAAGGACACGGTAAAGATGGGGTTGCTGGACCCCTACGTGGATGAGTTCGGGGATCCCACGCTGTTCATCGATCATGCCCACCGCAGCCTGCAACGGGCGTACGTACCGGACTGAACTGAACCCGTCCCGTACCCTTAACAGCGGCAGCAATCCTGCGCGGGTGCCCGGCAACTGTGAATCCCTTCACAGCTTGCGTAAAAAGCCACCAGCCGGCTGTCGAATCTGATAGCACCGTCACCGCATTGCTTGCCAACCTGCTATATCTTGGTGGTGCGGGTAGGCTATTGATATCCAAGGAAAATACCTGATACCGGAATGCTGCATTTGTCCACGCCACGTCAAACCCCTGCACTTCGTCGACGCTTGACGGAAAAAACAGGAATTTTTCTCACTTGCAGCCTGTAATATAGGTGCAATAATAACTGCAGTACGTTATAACCTACCAACAAGTCACTGTTATTTATGAGTTTTTTATGGGCCTGAAAATGCTCAAAAAGCCCCGGCAGCGGGGAGTCACCTTGCTCGAGCTGATGATTGCCACGGCGATCCTGGCGATCGTCATTACGGTGGCCATTCCCAGCTTCTCCGACATTGGTGATTCCCAGCGCGTCATCGGTGCCACAGAGCAGATATACAATCATATCCAGCAGGCCAGGTCCGAATCAGTCACTGGCAACACGACCGCATTCATCAATTTCACCGCGGATGGCTCCGCCACCTGGGCCTACGGGTTCAGCACGGTGAACAGCCTCTGCGGTACGGCAATAACTTCGCCGACAACTGCCAATGCCTGCGTGGTCGTAGTAGATGACGGTGACGCGACACTGGATCCGGGTGACGGCTCGGTCGATGCCGGCGACTTGTTGCTGCAGCGATTCACCAGCACGGAATGGACGGACGTGAAAGTCTACATCGCCTCTTTCTCCAGCGGCAATACACAGATAGCCTTTGACCCGGTCAGGGGCACCTCGACGTCGGGCACTATCAACATCCAGAGCGGCAACGGCAGGGACATGCGTATCGTCGTCAGCCTGCTGGTAACTTTTCTTTTTTTCAGTCACAGGTCACAGGTCAGCGGTTTGCCCTGGCTATCCTCGATAATCCCATCGCCATCCGAGTCCCTGGCGTAGCGCGTTCTTGCCGTCATGCTGACGATCACCTGTCGTGCGAGGGTGTTGTCCCTGTTTGCGGGGCACCAGGTGAAATTGCCGTTCTGGTAATTGGTAAAGCCGAAGGGGGTCATCTGCAGGTACTGGCGGTTGCGAAAAGACTTAAATCGCAAGCTGCCGGGAATCGCTACCGCATCCAGGCGGTGCAGCAAGCGGTCATCCCCGTTGATACGCCTGTCCGCGTTGCGATCGGTGAAGATGATGCTGCCGTCCTGCCAGTTGCCCTGGCAATGCATACCGTCATCGGAGCGACAGTACGTCACCATCACGTTTTCCAGGATAGCCGCCTGCCGCGCCATGGAAATGGCCGAAACAATATCTGACATGACACCGTCAGCTTGTTTTTCATCACGAGACCTGGCGAATCCCTGCGAATCCAGGCTGGCCACCAGCAAGGCCAGAATGGTCAGAACCAGCAGGAGCTCGACCAGTGAAACACCGCACATCCTTTTGCGCATGCACACCTCCCTGTGTGCATGCAGTTAAGTGCAGGTATGCGGATTTGTAAAGAAGCCGGGTCATCCCGGTCCTGCGATTATGGATAATTTGTGAATTCGTGGTTTAGAGGTTTACTACTAAAATCAGGTAGTTATACTGCCACACTTTGTGGTTTTGCTCAGTAAAAAGCAACCGCATCTAATCCAGAGAAGAACATATCAACAAGCACATGCATCAAATCCGGATAATGCTCAGTTGCGTGTTGCTGCTTGGTCTTGGCATGCAACCGGGCCATGATCTGTTCGCCCAGGGCAGTGCATCTCGTAAAAGCATCGAGATAGTCAGGACCGAGCTGCAACCGGAAATCGACGGTGTGCTGGACGACGAGATCTGGAAGACCGCCACTGTCATCACCGACATGCACCAGTTCCAGCCCGTGGACCAGGGCGAGCCCAGCGAACGCAGCGTGTTCTACCTGGCCTACAGCGAGCGCTACTTCTATCTTGCGGCCCGCCTGTATGACAGCGATCCTTCCGCCATCAGTGCCCGGCAACTGGTACAGGGCCAGAACATGCAGTTCGATGATGCCTTCGAGTTCATCCTCGACACATTCAATAATGGCCGCACCGGCTACCAGTTCCAGGTCAATCCCAACGGCATTCGCCGGGAAGGTGTGTATGACCAGCCGCAAAACCTGAACCGGGACTGGACCGGGATCTGGCTGGTGGAAAGTCGGATTGACGATGAAGGCTGGACGGCGGAAGTCGCCATTCCCTTTAACACGCTCAATTTCGATCCAGCCACCGATACCTGGGGCTTTACGGTGGCGCGGACCATAGCCCGCAAGCAGGAGGAAATCGCCTGGTCGTCGTTCAATCGCAATATCAACCCGACCACCACGGGACAGATCACCGGCATACGCAATATACGCCAGGGCATCGGCCTCGATATCATTCCCTCTATTGCCATGGCGGCCAGCGAGAATCATCTCACCGACACCACAGCGGACCGCTTCGACCCGTCACTTAACGTATTTTACAAGATCACACCTAACCTGACCGGTGCCGTGACCTTCAATACCGATTTTTCCGCCACCGAAGTGGACAATCGCCAGGTCAACCTGACTCGTTTCTCCCTGTTTTTTCCGGAAAAACGTGATTTCTTCCTCCAAGACGTGGACATTTTCTCGTTTGGCGGCCTCGGTGGCGGCGGCAACTTCAACAACAACCAGAACGGTATACCTTTCTATTCCCGCCGAGTTGGCCTGAACAGCCGCACCGGACAACCGGTCGATATTGATGCCGGTGTGAAAATGACTGGACGAGTCGGGCAATGGAACGTGGGTGCGCTTGCCGTGCAGCAGGGTGATTCACCCGGGCTTGACGGTCAATCGGTGTTTGTTGGGCGTGCCGCGATCAATGTCCTGTCTGAATCCAGTATCGGCGGCATTTTCACCTATGGTGATCCCAATAGTGAAACCGACAACAACCTCGCCGGAATGGATTTCCGATACCAGAATACGCGCTTTTCCGATCGGTACACCATGCGCGGCAATGCCTGGTACCAGCAGACCGACACCGATGGAAGAATCGGCGATGATAAGGCCTATGGCGTTCGAATCAACATGGATACGCAGGGCGATGGCTTCGGCGGCTCCACC
>Ga0181589_10002019_pt1 | contig 15948 bp, 17 predicted proteins | sample 071ome_25_FD_132444 | JGI IMG/M metagenome (GOLD analysis project Ga0181589, IMG submission 132444) | Coastal salt marsh microbial communities from the Groves Creek Marsh, Skidaway Island, Georgia - 071410BT metaG (megahit assembly) | ecosystem: Environmental > Aquatic > Marine > Intertidal...
AATTACCTTGCTAGATACTTCGCTCACTGTGGAAATACCCCGCAATCGACATTGATACATTGACCAGTGATTGCGGAAGCACCGGCGCCAGACAGGAAGAGCGCAATTTGACCCACCTCTTCCCCGGTTGGCAGGCGCCCCAGTGCAGCGTTAGCCTTGCGGAAATTATCGATAAACGCGGCCGGATCATCACCACCAGGGGCATTCTCACCTGCCAGGGCATCCAGTAATCCCGGGGTCGTCACCAGCACCGGACATAATGCATTGATTCGGATTCCCATGGGCCCAAGCTCTTTGGCCAATGACTGCGTAACACCATTGACAGCAAATTTACTCGCGCAATATACCGTGTTATTGGTAGACCCCCGCTTCCCAGCGATACTAGAAATATTGATAATTGCGGCGCCTTCCGGCATCACTTCCGCCGCAGCTTTGCATCCCCAGATGACACTTTTCAGGTTTGTATCAATCAAGTGGTCAACAAAGTCCTCTGTAATCTCTGCCAATGGTTTCCACTCGGATAACCCGGCATTATTGATATACACATCCAACTGTCCCATGGTGTCGCATGCATATGCCACTAATTTCCTGTGTTCACTTTCCTGGCGAACATCAGTGCTCACGAAATGGAGGTTGTCCACGTCTTCATCAAACATAGCCGTTCTTTCTCTAGCGCCCACAAAAACATGGTAATTAGCGGCAAGGAATACCCTGGTGATACTTTCGCCAATACCTTTATTGCCACCGGTGATAATGACGCTTTTTTGTTCATTCTTACTCATAGGAATTCTTCGGTTATATAGTCATGCAGGAAAAACCGCCATCGACAGCAATTTCTGCACCGGTGACAAATCCGGCAGCATCAGAAGCCAGCCAAAGAGTGGCGCCAATCAGTTCCTCCGGTTCACCATATCGTCCCATTGGTGTGTGGCCCAGAATGGCCTGCTCGCGCTCCGCTGTGATGAAATTTTTGCGGTTCCAATCGGTAGGAAAAAAACCAGGCCTGACAGCGTTAACCCGCACACCCTGTGTTGCCCATTCCCTGGCCAGGTTTTGCGTCAGATTCTTGATTCCTGCCTTTGCCACAGAATAAGTAATCGCCTTGGACAATGGTGGACCAGCAGATGCCGATGAAATATTTATAATGTTTCCCTTGCCGTTGCCAAGCATGTGTTCGCCGAAAACCTGGCACCCCAGCAACGTCGCGGTCACCTGGGAGTCGAGTACGGCATACCATTCCTCCAGGGTGATATCCAGCACCGGCGTCGGGGCATTGATACCGGCACCATTAATCAATATGTCTACCTGTCCAAAGGCTGCCTTGATGTCATCGAGGGCCTTGATATGCTGGTCTTTTTTACCGGCATCCAATGCCAACGGCAGGACATTGCCACCGCATTGCTCCTTGATGTTGGCACAAACGCTCTCGGCTTTTTCCAGTCGCAGATCCAGAACAGCAACGCTGCAACCAGCTTTAGCCAATCCCTCTGCCATCGCGCTGCACAGGTGCCCGCCACCGCCAATGACGGCAGCCACCTTGTTTTCAAGATTGAATAGCGCATTGATGTATTGCTTTGACATGAGTTCAGACCTTGTTCTTGATGGAATTCATGAGATTCTGCATTTGTTCCGCCCATTTCCAGAGCACAAACAGGTCGGAGCCAAGAATGAGATAGGTATATCCGAGGTCAAAAAGCTCTGAGATTTTATTTTCGGATACATCCGCAAGCTGGGTACCGCAACTGATGCCTCGCTCCTTACAAGCAGCAATGACTTTTTTTGAGGCCGCAACAACATCCGGGTGGTCGACATTACCCGGCACACCATAGGAGCCGGAAATATCATAGGGACCAACCATCACGCCATCCACTTCATCAAATGCCAGTATCTCCTCGATATTCTCGACTGCAACACGAGACTCAATCTGGAAAATCAGGGAGGAAGAATTGTTCCAATCTGCAACGTACTGGTCAAAGTCAAAGCCATAACCCTGTGCACGGTTTACACCAAAACTGCGATTGCCAACAGGTGGATATTTGAAATCATTGATGATTGCCTGCGCCTGCTCTGGAGTATTAACCATTTGCACTATCAACCCGTCTGAACCGGACTCCAGTAATGGCTTGATCCAGTCATTGCCGTGAGATACAGGCCTGGGCAAGCATGGCACTCCTTCACTTTGCGAGGCCGCAATAATGCGCTGGGCCTGTTCGACAGAAATGGTAGAGTGCTCCATATCAATGGCCAGAAAATCAAAGCCTGCCCGGGCAAATGTCTCCGTGATGGAGGGGTGTGCATAGGACACCCAGCCGGCAAAAAGCCGCATTCTGTTTCGTAAATCGCTTTTCAGGGAGCCGCGAAGCTCGGAGGAAACTGGCATGTAAGGGGACCTCGTTTATCCGATGTTTTCGGAAGGCACAAATTGCTGCTGGTATGGATTGAGTTGCTCAAAGGCAGTTCTAGAAATCGTATAAAGTGGCTTGTGCCGCATGGCATAAAATGGGCGTGGAACAAAAACCGCATATCCGAGATCGCGGTATCCTCTCTCCGGAACCATTGCGCGATGCAACCCAGTGGTGTCTTCCAGAATGATCGTGCCTGCTTTGACTACAGACCTGAGCCTGTTTTGTGAGCCCGGGGGATAAGCAGCATCTATTTCTGAATCGGGAAAATAGTCGCCACCTGGGAACAGGCCGGAGTTGACTGACCCCAGGATGAATTCGTGCGGGCCATTTTCAATGGAGCAATCAGACAAGAAAATAAAGGCTTTCAGGATGTAGTCAGGTTGATTAACGTCCCTATGCCAGAAATGATTCATTACTTTGAATCGCGCAGGATAATTTCGTCGGATATAGGCTTCTTCCAGATATGGTTTTACACCCATATAGGCTTCTACTATCTTCAGCACGTCTTCATTCAGCCAATCGTTAATAAGTTCCTGCATTTGCGACACATAGACCTTTACAGTAGAAGGATTGTACCTGGCGATGGTTTCGGTATAGGTATCTCCCGGTTTCAGGCTGAAGGTAAGCTTGTTCTCCTCCAGTTCTTTTCTTGAGCAAAGGAAATGCCTGTCAATAAGGTGTCTGTGCTTCTCGGCACTGATCAGATTCTGCCCCAGGCATGGTGTCTCGAAATGACACTTTCCTTCCAGTTCCTTAAGATAGATCTGTTGTATCAATGCCAGCCTTTCAGGCTGTATTGCATCAGGCAATACAATGCATCCATCATTTTTCAGCTGCGCCAGTTTTTCCTTAGTACCTCTATCAATCGACTTCCCGGCTGATGTTAACCGGTTCGGATACTTGATGATTTTTTTAATAGGATTCAATGCTGTCAAACAAATCAAGAATGCCGCACCACGGCTATATATTTGCAAAATCGTTCTAGACAAAAAGGTTTTTGCAGACGCTTGAAAATATAATCCGTCGTAATGAGATTAGCGTGTTGAAACGCTGACAAGGTCTCATAGCCTGCCGTGGAACAATACATATCATCACTACTTTTTAGTGAAAAAAAGATGTCATCACAGAGCAAGTAGCCATCTTTATCAAGCAACCTGATCGCATTAGTTATATCTGCAGTTATCACTGGATAGCCATGAGCACCATCAACCCAGATCAAGTCATATTGATCGTGATTTTCAAATGTTAGGCAAAGTGAGTTTTTTTGAACAAATTCAATATTGCTGAAACCCTGCAACAAATTATCGCGTTTATGGATAAAAGCTTGCCTAGTGGCAGTATTTTTTCTGTCATAAGTAGCAGCAAAGATACTGTCATCGTTGGGCAAATCCAGCGTGGTAATGCGGCTTTGCGGAAACAACTTCGCCAGGAAGGCAGCGTTTACACCATTGAAAGTGCCTACTTCCAGAATGTTTTTTACCTGACCTGAATGAGCCAGTGCCGCGAAAAAAACCTGATGCTCCGAGGACATGGACTGATCAAACACGGGATTTTCGGTATAAAGATCGGCGACAGTCTTTTTCGCTGAATCATAATCAAGCCCGTAGTATGTAAAGATCTCTTGCTGCTCGTGAATATATTTGCCTGCATCGTAGCCCTTGAAGCCAACATATAGTCTGTCATACAGGCTGACCAGTTTCTGAGGTATTCTCAAACTCGTATTCTCAAATATCGAGGAGTTGCCTGATGGCGTTATGCAGGTGCAATAGTCCTGTCAACTTGCCTTCATCATCTAGTACAGGCAAATCCCAAATCTGCTTTTCTTCCATCAATTTCACGGCATGTACAAGCGTGTCATTCACGCTGACACTCACTGCCCCCTTGATGGCATGAACAAGTGCATCATCGACAAAAAATGCAGAAAACGGTTTCTGCACTTTCAATAATTTCCTGCGCACATCACCATCTGTCACGATGCCCAGCAAGCGGTGGTCCTTGTCTACGATACAAACAATCCCCAATCTGGATTTCCCCATCTCTTCAAGGGCTTCCTTGAAAATGACATCCTGGCCTATCACAGGGAAATTCCCCATTGCCAGCATGACATCTTTTACAAGTATGTCTTCATTCCGGGTGGACATTATCTTCTCCATAGGTTTCCAGTAATTGCAGCCTCAACTCATGTATAGCCTTGGCTTGAGCAAGAACCACTTCAAGATATTGAATATCCAAAACAGTATTGGCGTCTGATTTGGCATTTTGCGGATCATCATGAACCTCCATGAAAAGCGCATTGATTCCGCAAGCTGTGGCGGCCCTGACAAGGTGGGGAATATATTCACGCTGACCACCTGAAATATTTCCCATTGATGTCGGCAACTGGATTGAATGTGTTGCGTCGAAACAGACCGGATATCCGGTTTCTTGCATGATGGGAAAACATTTCATGTCGTTCACCAGCATGTTGTAGCCAAAGAATGTCCCTCGGTCGGCCAGCAGGATCTGGTGCCCTCCAAAACTCTCTATCTTTCTGACTGAATTTTTCATATTCCAGGGACTCATGAACTGTCCTTTTTTCAGCAGAATAGGCCTGTCGGTGCTGGCCGCAGCACGCAACATGGAAGTCTGTCTGCAGAGATACGCAGGGACCTGGACCATGTCACAGGTTTCTCCCGTGGCCTCGCCCCAAGCTGGATCTGAAAAATCGGAAACGACCGGAATGCCAAATTCCTTTCTGACGTCGGCAAGAATTTGCAGACCGGATTCCAGGCCAAGGCCATGAAAGCTGTCGGGAGAGGACCGGCAGTCCTTGTCATAACATGACTTGTAAATAAGAGGGATGCCGAGCTTTTCACAAATGGCCAAGACACGCTCAGCCATCATGAAAGTGTGGTCACGTGACTCGATGGCACAAGGCCCGCCTATAAAAACAAGAGGAAGCCCCTGACCAATTGATACCGGTTTTACGCCTTCATACCCCACTTTGAGTACTTTGCTAGTCATCTATAATTACCATTAAAAGTTCATTTTTTCATTCAAGCCATTAATAACATTTCCAGTTCAACGCTGGCCAGACCCCATTTTTTTTCGCGCTCTGGCCGGGACGCCAACGGCAAGTGAGTTTTCCGGAATATCCGAAGTCACAACTGCGCCGGCACCTATCACTGAGCCATCTCCTATTCGAACACCTGATGTAACGATGACATTGGCACCCAGCCAGCAATTCCTGCCAATACTGACATCGGCAATACTGTCACCCTGTTCCCTGGCGGGCAGATTCTCTGCTACAAAAAGGTGATTTGACGTAAAAACCTTCACACCAGGACCGATCAGGGAATCACGTCCGACCGAAATTCTCCCCCCTTTGGAAGCATTGAAATGCACATCTGCATTGAAGGCGACAAAGTCTTCACATTGCACGGAACCATTAGTGGCTTCAAAAAAACATCTCATGCCAATCGTAACATTGTGGCCAAATCGTATATTCCTGGGATTTCTGAAGACACAACCGTTTTCTATCACGGGCTTTCCGTCAGCCGCCATCTTTCTATAAAACCAACCCCTAAGTCTGACCCCTATAGTCCCCGGTATCGAAGCCAGTAATGCACTTAACCAAGCGATGAGTTCTGCGAATACTCTACTCATGACTGCATACAGTGCTTCTTATAAATCTGCCATCCAATGCAGTAAATCCGTATCATTATTTAGTATGGGAATACCATGGCTCAGATCCCTCCTGTCAGGATTTAGCAATGCTGTAGGATCATAATAAATTGCTGGTACACCCAATTCACTTGCATAGTGGGCAACTGATGTGAAAGGCATGCAAATCACACCTTTGGCCTTTTCAAGTATTTTGTATGGACTCAGGCCCGCATCCACTTCCCTGACAACCCCGGACCGGGAAAGCTCATCAATCAGATTGCGATACTTGGGGTGCAACATTTTGCCGATATCACGCTTTCGTTTCAGTACCACTTTCATCCCACAGCTGGAGGCCTGCCTGCTGATATCCGTCAGAAAGCTGTTGGTGACAGCCGGAACGTAGTACTCACTATTCATTCCCAATTGCGCATAAAAAGAAAAACGTACCGGTTGAACATCAAAAACTGCAATCACATCTTCCATGAAATCAGGGCAGGCTGATGCTGTATCTTCAAGATAAACTGGCCCAACAACCTCCGTGGTGACTGGAATGGGAGAATACTTGCTTAGAAAATCCACCTGGTACTGATCCCAGACCAGATAATGCCCCCAGGTAACGATATCCCAACCGTAATTCAACTTACCGTCCAACAATTCATTGTTAGTCGAATAGAAATAAAAACTGACCTGTGTGCCACGCTTTTCAAGCGTATAAGCCCATAGCGGCTTGTAGATCCTGCAAGAATTATTGAAGAATACCGCTACCGGAAGTTGATTCGCTACTAGTACGCTTGCCTGCAAAGATTTAACTATTTCAACCATTTGCAAAGCCGCCTGCCAGCGTCCGGCAAGCAAATAAATCAACGCTTTCACGCTGACATACAAAACAAGAACAAGAAACTTGCCAATAGCAGCCGATGTCAATGGCACAGGTAATACACCTTCCATAGCACGAACAGTAAAGTTTCCATAACTCAGGTTCGGCTTGCTAGTGACATTGTGTCTGATTTCTTGGACTTCACTCAGAGGAAGCTGCCCGGCTGCCTTTTTCTTTCGCAAGTAGTTATCGACAAACCACGAAATTAGACACCGGCAATCTTGCAAATCACTATCAGGAACTGCATTGCCAGGTATGCCAGGTAGTATGATGTAGCTATTCTCCTGTTGCCCCCTGCTTCCACCAATCGAAAGTAATTTCATCTTTCCTGAAAGGCTTTTAGCAATTACCAACAGAGCGTAAGCAATGCCTTTGACCCAGGACTTGATACAAAACAGATACCATAAAAATAGGGACCTTATACCAGCCACAGCAATACCTTCATCGCTGAGAATCGAAAGCATCTCTTTTGGCATGGCGTAACAATAGCTGCTTTTACCACTACCAATATGTGCCAACACCTGCTTTTTGAAATCCGAACTGGAGAAGTGTTGCAGGAGAAACTGCTGTAACTGGTACATCTCGATCTCGCTACCTGGTGACTGATTTGCAATCAGCTCCGAAACAGTCCCTCTGGGCTTAAGGTGTGAAATTTTCGTCAGTATTCTGTACAACAGTTCAAGGTCATCACTTTCTTTTAGTGAACCATAACCTCTCATTGCTTTGGCAGAAAGATAATCGTAAGTTTTGAAACAATATCTTTGATTAATGATTGCACCAGTGACGGGCGCGTACCGCTTGAAGATATATGCTGCAAAAAATCATTTTACTTATGCCCTATCTATATTTTTCGCTGCCAGAATGTTGATGGATGCCGGTTCCCCCTCGAAAAGATACTTGCCGTGAATATCGGCAATTTTTTCATATCCGGCTTTCATGAAACTCTTCCGCGAAGCAATATTCTCATCGTAGGTTCCCGCCTCCAACCAGCGCAAGTTAAGTCCGCTGAAACTCCATTTTGTCGCTGTTGCGATGGCAGCAGTCCCTATACCCCTGCCCCAATATTTCCTGGCAAACACGCAAATACCGATATGCGCTGTTTTGTGAACAGACTCAATTGCATGCAGTCTCAGGGTGCCAACAAGTTCAGTCGGGCTTTTACTCCATATACCAAAAAGCACGGAATCCTCTGCCTCAGCATTTGCCTTAACAAAATACTCGAGCAAGTCAATGGACTGTTTTTGTTCCCTGGCGTTGACCAGGTACCTGTTCACTTCCGGATCATTAATTCCTTCCAGATAAGCAGGACTGATGTCTTCAACCACCATTGGCTTCAAAAAGCCCTGATCAAAACTAAGGATTACATCCGGTGTCAATGAAGCAACTCCCAGGAAAGTGGCGTACCTTTCGTAACATCCTTTACCAGCCTACGACCCAGGACCAAATCCATATATTTTGGTGGCAAGCCTAACCCCGGGCGAATGGATCGCACATTTTCCACGGTAATAATTTCACCCTCTTTGATGTCCTTGACCACGTACAAGGAACGGCGGAAAACAAGGGACTTTCGTTCTTTTTCTGTTGGCCCATAAGAAACTTTGCCCAGGGCCTGCCAGGCTCTTTCAGTCTCGGTAACCAGGGTTCGAAGCTCCGCAGGTTCCAGTGAAAACGCACTGTCTACACCCCCATCATTCCTGTCGAGGGTAAAGTGCTTTTCGATGAACGTTGCTCCAAGTGCCACGCTTGCCACGGCAACACCACACCCCATGGTGTGATCGGAAAGGCCGACCTGGCAATCGAAAAGTTCCGCCATGTGCGGTATCGTCAGGATGTTGGTGTTTTCGGGCACTGCGGGATAAGTGCTGGTACATTTCAAGAGGATCAGGTCCTTGCATCCTGCACTTCTGGCAGCATCCACGGCTTCGTGCAGTTCACTGATACTGGCCATTCCTGTCGAAATAATGATTGGCTTGCCAGTTGCGGCCACATACCTGATCAGAGGAATATCGATATTTTCAAACGAAGCAATTTTATAACAAGGAACATCTAGTTCCTCGAGTAAGTCTACCGACGTGTGGTCGAATGGTGAGCTGAAAGCAACCATGCCCATTTCCCTTGCCCTTTCGAAAATCGCTTTATGCCATTCCCAGGGAGTCATCGCCTCACCATACAGCTTGTAAAGTGAATTTCCGCCCCAAAGACTTTCCGGATCCTCTATGAGAAATTCACCATCAGTCTTGTCTATAGTTATCGTATCCGGTGTATATGTCTGGAGTTTCAAGGCGTCGGCACCAGCTTTTGCAGCTGATTCCACGATTTCAAGGGCTCGCTCCAGGGACTGATTGTGATTACCCGACATTTCGGCAACGATAAATGGTTTGTTGCCATGCCCTATTTTCTTATTCCCAATTTTAACGAGATCGTTCATGACATAGGCTTCTCTACTACAGCGTCAAATTTTTTCAGGAGCAGTGTATCCAGCGGTACGGGTTCATACACTACAGGCTTGCCATTGATTTCCATGAGCGACCAGATCACATCCGAAAATCCCGCCCTGTGCCGCATTAAAGCAGTGGAGGAAAACCGGGGATTGATTTCAAAAACTTGCGGCCCTTTATCCGTAATCCTGAGCTGAATGTTCATGCTACCCCTAAGGTCGAGATATTCTGCCACTTGGTGACAAAGTTGTCTGGTTTCAGGGTCAGAAATCACCTTCGCCCAGCTAGTCAAACCACCAGACAATTGCCTGAGTAACTGCAAGACATGGACATTATCATCTCGCGTTCTGTATACGGCGCACGTGACCTCTTTGTTTTCCGGAGTCAACAGTTCCTGGAATATGCCTTGTGGATGGCGCCTGACAAAGAATCGCGCCTCGTCGACATTTGCTACCCGGTAGATGTTCCGGGATCCGGACCCGAACCGGCTCTTGAATATACAGGGATAATCCTTGGGCATCGCAGTATCCGCGACAACAGTCCATGGCATTTCAATGCCTGCATCAGCCAAAGCAAGACTGGTTTTCAGCTTGTCGATTCCTGTCTCAACAACTTTACTGCCCGGACTTATCCAGCCTAGGTGTTCAAAACCGGCACGCATTTCTGGCAGTTGCGCCAGCTCTGCTTCTGTCAAAGGAATAACAACCTCGATGGATGCTTTGGTAAGCAGGCTATGAAAGCTTTCCAGGAAGTTGTCGTTATCTGCACGGGGAATTGTCATGTACTCATCAACATAAAGTTTTCCGGCATGACGCTCATGAATATCAGTGCCCACAAGATGCAAGCCGCTGTCATGCTCCCTGAGTATTCCCGCAACAGCCTGCCCAATATCTCCACCAATGCCCGTCAGCAAAATTTTCATTGTCAATGCCTGGTCAAGACGTCTGCTAGGTATTGATGGCCTGGCGCCAGTTCCCTGCATTGGTCAAGCACGCCTGACAAATCATATTCTTCATGGCAACATTCCCAGGTCCTGGTGACAGTGTCGAACAATACCCAATGGGCTCCGGGAACCCTGTTGCGTGGTTGCCCGACTGAGCCTGGATTAATCAACAGCGTACCATCAAGATTTTTCACCATGGGATAATGGGTGTGACCGGTAACAATAACGTGCTGCCCGCCAGTGATACACTTTTGCAGTAGCTCTGGCTTTGCATCCGGATAAATATACTGATCAATATCCCAGGGTGAGCCATGGCACATGAGGAAAACTGTCTCATCAATGGTAAATTCAAGGGGATGTGGCAATTGACAAAGGTAATTCAATTGTGATTCATCCAGTTGCGTCATCGCTATCTCAATGCCAGGACCGTATTTCCGAACACAATCGTCAAGTAATTGTGAATCCATACGCGCCACGGACAGCAAGTCCTCATGATTCCCCCGGATAGTCGTGGTCTCCCACTGAGCAAGCAGTTCAAGAACCCTGGCAGGCTGAAAATAATATCCAACCAGGTCTCCGGCAACGAGGATGCGTTCAACCTGCCTGTTGCTGGCTGCACGCAGAACAGCATCCAATGCGGTAGCATTGGCGTGTATATCAGCGAGTATGGCAAGCTTCACGAAATGCCCGGCTTACCTGCTTTTCTGGAAATCATCATGGCATCCCTGCCATAACCAGCCGCGGCAAGGGTCTGGTAAAAGCGATCGAGTTCATCCGTCATGCCAGCCTCCTTCATGTTATTTTCAAACTGTACGCGTCGATTATGCGCCTTTGGACCCAAGGCAGGATTTTCGATGTAATCAAGATCCTGGAGTAAAAACAGCTCCAACGGATAAAGTGCAGAACGATCGATTTCTTCGAACCCATGTCGATTCAAAACACCGGATAACGAGTCAAAATCGAAATAATTGAGATGATCGGGTAAACAGACAAACCACGGCAGGTGCCCTTTCACCCGTAAAAAAGCTTTTTGCAGGGGGCTGAAGTCATTGGGCACTGTTACCGCCAGCACGCCGCCGGGTTTCATCACGGCCTGCAACCTGGACAGTAACTGGCCTGGTTCTGGGACATGCTCCAGTACGTTGACCATGACGAAGGCATCAAGCTCTGATCCTCCCTGCTTTTCAGCATCTTGGAGAAACTGCCAGATACTGCCTGAATAAATATGCCCCAACCCAAGTTGTTTTGCTCTCTCTATCCCCGGGCTCTGGTCAAAACCGGACAAATTCGTGAATCCCAGTTTTTTCATTTCCATCAGGAAGGCACCATCACCGCACCCCATGTCCAGGATAGTGGCACCCGCCTTGAGATTCCTGCCAAGTAACCTGGCGGTTTCTGCCAGGTTTGCCTGTTCGGTTGGCATCTCGTATTGACTATAGTACTCCGCCAGAAAGTCATCTTCAGGATAGGGGTCCACATGATAGAACCCACAGGTGTCGCAAAAACCCAATTTGACATCAAGCCTGAAACGCTCATGGCGCCAAAGTTGAGCTGGCACTGGGTCCAGCAGGTATTCCCTGAATTTATGCACGTGTGCTGATACTTCCTTCATAAACTAAAGCTGTTTCCAGGCTGACAATAAAAGTGAATGGCTTTGTGAAACTACGACGCACGACAGTCAGCCTTGTTGGCCATATCAGCCAGGTTGACTCTGTACGGATGGGCAGGCAGTAATTCCGGCGACACCTGGATCACCTGGTCATTAGCGTCTTCACCTGGCAACCGGTCTGGGCGTTGACCCGGCAGAAATGTATCCGTGAGCATGCCCAGCATATCCCGTATTGATAGCGTCTCGAGCCCACCCAGCAAGTGTACACCGTGGGTTTGCCGATCCAGTAAATGGCAGACTACCGCCGCGACATCTTCCACATAGATGTAATTCCTCAAGGCTTTTCCTTCTCCTGTATAGCGAGGTTTGTTGCCTTCAAGGCATTGCTTTATTGCCCTGTTAAGCCCAAGGTGTTGTGGGCCATCCAGACCGAACACGCCCCCCAGCCTGATGACACAATGCTTTGGGTTTACCGTACTGATTCTTTCTTCAGCAAGCCATTTTGACCTGGTATAGGGGGTATCAGGTGAAATCGGCGAATTGGGTGTAATCAGCCTGGTTTTTATACCGTGGACCAGTGCAGCGGATGTAAAGACAAAGTAGGCATCCCAGTCACGGGCAACACCTGCAAGCATCTCTGTAGCCAGCACGTTGGGAGAATACAAATCATCGTCCGACTCTCCGGACCAACCGACTTTTGTTCCCAGATGAATGATGGCTTCACAAGGCTCCTCCCTAGCCAATTTTTCAAGCGTTTCGACTTTTTCCAGGTCCAGGATAACGCCATTTTTTTTCACAGGGCTTCGCTGCCCACGAATCACTACATGTTTTGCCGCTTCCAGTCGGGCAACTACAGAGCTGCCGATAAATCCTGTGGCCCCTGTCACCAGCACTCTTGCCATCAGTCTGACACCAACAGATCAGCAACCCTGGAAGCGCCTGATTCCACCAGACCGGAACCGATAAGAGACATTTGCCCAAGTCGTTTTTTATCCTGGATAATCGACATGATCCCTGCCTTATAAGCCTCTACGGTCATCTTGCTGTCATCACCCAGTAACTCAATAGCACCCAACTCAGCAACATCAATACTGGTTTGAGCCTGATTAGCTGCTGTGATTACTGTTAATGTAGGCAACCCCAGAAAGCAACGCTCCCAGGTTGTGGAACCACCTGCACCTATCGCCAGGTCCGCTTTGTCCAACAATTGCGCCATGTTACTGATCTGTTCATGGCAAATAATTCGTGCATGTCCGCGGCAAAAAGCTCTGAGATCGTCTTTAAACCGATAGGCACTGCCGAAAACGACATGGATTTCTGCATCAGCCAACGGACTGTCAAGTAGTGCTCTCAGCGCCAGCAAGGTCTGGTTGGAGCAATCACCACCGCCGAAAAAAACCAGGATAGTTGACACAGGCTCATTGAAGTCACGCCGTCTTTTTGGGATCTGTTTGAACTCCTCCCTGAGCAAGGCATAGGTGGGACCAAGTAACAAGCGGCAGGTATCTGGAACCAGCCCCTGGTATCTGTTTTCAAGGTCCTTGTAGTAATTCTGGTCAAGAAGCAGGTCACACTGGTGAGGCCTGTTTGCCAGGTCATCAATGACCATGAGCTTGTTGCAGGTTATTCCGACTGCAGATTCCCAGCGGGCGTCCAGGCTGTAATGATCAACGATGAGCCAGTCCAGCTTGTCACTGCCGAGCAATTCCTGCGTCCAGTCTGCATCAGCTTTCCAGGGGTATTCTACCGACAGGTCACGGGGATGCCCTGAGGAACAAGGACGCTGGTTTTCTTCAGAGAGACTACCGGTAACTGGAAACAACCTGGTTTCAAAACCCTGCGAAGATATAAGCTCAGCAAGACAACCTGCCTGGTCGCGACAAACAAAAATCGTTGTACTTCCCCTGTTTTCAAGCTCCTTTGCAAGGGTCAGTGATCGCATGACATGACCACTCCCAAGACTGACAGAGGCATCAACCCTGATTGCGACTTTCATTTTTGCTCAATTCAGACGATGAAAGCCCGCATGACACAGCGGCCCCTTAAGATGCTGCATAACATCATCCTCTCCCGCTTCGAATCGGGCTATTTTTGCAAACAGAGGCTCAAGACGCTCAAAAAAACCGTTGATGATTTCTGGCGTATGCTCTGTACAAACATACACACTGTTGCCAGCAAGATAACCCTGGCCAAGCATTTCCTGGGTGATGTAGGTTTTGTAAGCCAGAGCATTGACGCTCTCAAAGGTATACCCGGTAAGGGCAGGCAGCCCCCACTGTTTAACAGAGAGTTGGTATTTTTCCGAAAGCTCACTGATTCTGCGGCTGATTCCCTGACCCATACTTGTGATTGTTTCCCAGGATTGCATCTGTTCCATCACATCCAGGCATTTTAATGCAGCTGCCGGACCGATTCTCTCAGTCCAGAAAGTACTGCTGATAAAAGTACTCTGCGCGGCCTCCATGACATCCCTTTTGCCAATCGTCGCAGTGATGGCATAACCATTACCAATAGCTTTGCCAAACATGGCCATATCGGGTTCAACACCATGGAGTTTATGTATTCCACCAAAACTTTGTCTGAATCCGGATGTACACTCATCAAAGATCAGAACAATATTGTTTTTTGTCGCCAGCTGCCTTACTTGCGCCAGAAAACCCGGTTCTGGTGGCTCACTCCTGACAACCTCCATCTTGATCACGCCAATATCATTTTTCGCGACGATCTGCTCAAGTTCTTCAAAGCAGTTGTATTTGAATGGAAAGATGGTATTCCTGAGATTTCGAGGCACTCCCCTGGGCTCCAGACCTGGCAGCAAATGACCGTCAAGGTTCTGGTCATCGCTGAGGTTTGCTGACAGATACCAGTCATGCCAGCCGTGATAGCCACAGACAGCGACCTTATCTTTGCCCGATGCTGCTCGGGCAATACGGATTGCGATTGCGTTGGCCTCACCGCCCGAGCGGGCAAATCTCACCATCTCTGCCCATGGATGCATTGCTACCAAACGTTCAGCCAGGAGCACTTCTTCCGGGCAGTTGAGCGTGGACATATTGCCATCCTGAACAGCCTTCAAAACAGCCGCATCCACTTCAGGATGTCCATAACCGAGGATATTGGTCCCTATACCCATAATACACATATCAATGTATTCATGGCCGTCCAGGTCCCAGACACGACATCCTCTGGCTTTGCTGTAATAGGCTGGCCATTGTTCAGGCAAAAACATCTCTGCCCGTTTGGACAACAGCATATTGCCACCGGGAATTAATTGTTTGGCTTTACGCCACAAAGACTGTCCACTATTGCTCATTTTTTCCTTGTCTCTGGCAACGCGATTCAGTTGTCGTGAAAGTGTTTGTTCAGTGCTGGGCACGGTACAACGCCTCAGCGACAGCCCAGTCTTCCGCATCATCTATGTCCACCACCTTGTTCTTGGGTAACAAGTAGCCGACAAACTCCATGTCACTGCCAGCTCCTGTTGAACCAAGTACCAATTCACTTTTATAGGCATAAAAAGCGGCAGCATCATAATATTTTTTTTCAATGTCCTGCGATCTCGTAGCAAACATACCGGGCTGGACTGGCTTGAGAACATTTGTCTCATCCTTTTCATAGGCCCATTCAATCGGAACCGGATATTCAACTATGCATTGCAGGGCTCTGGCTTTGCTTTCCTCATACAGTGCTGCCGCATGGTGCAAATCCTCGACAGAGATCAATGGGGCGCAAGGCATGAAAAACCAGATTTCATCAAACTGCTCACCCCGCCTGGCATATTCTTCCACGACAAATTTAAGTACAGGCATGATGGGAGTGTAATCATCCGCCAGACTCTCTGGCCGCATGAAATCAACCGGAAACCCGCACTCTTGCACAACGTCGACGATCTCCTGACTATCTGTACTGACATGAATTCTGTCAAAAAGACGGCTTTCCCTGGCAGCATTCAAGGGGTATGAAATCACGGGGTTGCCACAAAAATCCCTGATGTTCTTGCCAGGAATGCGTTTTGAGCCTCCACGTGCCGG
>Ga0181589_10002030_pt1 | contig 15910 bp, 21 predicted proteins | sample 071ome_25_FD_132444 | JGI IMG/M metagenome (GOLD analysis project Ga0181589, IMG submission 132444) | Coastal salt marsh microbial communities from the Groves Creek Marsh, Skidaway Island, Georgia - 071410BT metaG (megahit assembly) | ecosystem: Environmental > Aquatic > Marine > Intertidal...
TGAAACTCAGCAGTTGCGAGACGGGATCAAAGGTGAAGATACGGCAACAATCTTATTGAAGCACAAGACAGGTAGCGTCTCAGTAGTGGATGTATCTTACAAGGCAAAGCGGGTGCCTGACACTTTCCCAGAAACTCTATTAGAGATTGAAGGATCCAAAGGTTCGATAAAACTTTCTAAAGGACAGATTATGTCGATAAACTGTGGCGATGAAGTTGAAGAACGTTTTGTCGGTTCTGATATTTTGCCTTGGACCAGTGTTCCTTGGCATGTTTCACAAGAAGCTGTTTTAAATGCAAACGAACACTTTTTAGAATGTTTTAAACGCGGTGTTGATCCGGAAACATCCGCATTTGATAATTTAAAAACATTTTCTTTGGTGGAAGCCGCCTATGAAGCTGCAGAAACTGGCCGAACAGTTAGACCTAAGTACTCATAACCGCAGCTTCCAACGGATAGGGGATCAAACATTCGACAGCGGCATTTGCTAGTTATCTTGCTCTCACATTTTTGCCGAAAACGGTTCGATATTTCAGTGTTCAATCGGTTGAATAGTGTAGACCCCTTGATGCTGATAGAAGTTACCGAAGGCCCCGAATTGAGTCTTCATTTGATCGGTTGGTTAAGGTGTGCGATAAACCACTATTGATTTTTATGAATCAGAATAATTAGCCGGGGTATTTAGAGTTGAATTGCTAAAATGAGAGAAAAATTTTGGATTTCTTCGATCATATGGTTGGTACTCGTGCTGAATTTGTCATCTGTGTGCGCAGCAATTATTGATTTTGAGAGACTTTTTTTTGGGCGGCAAGGTGTTACGTACCTAAGCTCACATAGACTTGTCGCTTCCTACGTTTCTGAGCATTCGTCGCTTTATGTTATAATAAACTTTGAATTAGACAAAATTTTCGCGGTTAGTATTGGAGATGATATACCGCTCGGAGATGAAAAGATTGTACTTAAAGGCATAGATGGCAACCAGTTGATTTTTGAAAATGCAGTTGGCCACTCATTCATTGTTGAAAATAAAGAATCTCCAAGTTCGGACCGCGTCGTAAGAAAAAAAGCTGAAACGCCTCGTAACCGGTTTCAACTGCCAAACGAAGATTCCGCATTAAACGAATTCAAGTCGATGGCAGTTGCGCTGGGTATACCAAAGCAGATCATAAACCAGTTTAATAAAACACCAGGTTTGGGAAGGGACAGTTTTGGCCGGCCCGGATGGTTGTTAGATGAAACTATACCTTCACCACTTTTACAGTTGTCTCCATTTTTGAAGAATGATTTGATCATAGCTGTTAATGGGATCGCGATTAATGAACGCGAGCCACTAATGCGACATATCGAATTTGGAGATCACAATAAAGAGTTCGAAGTTGAGATAGAAAGATCTGGCGAACTGAAATTAATAAGGGTCCGTTTTTGAAAAATTTGATTTCATACATCTTCAGTCTTTGTATTTTAGCTGTTCCGTGTAACGCAGACGAAATAAAGCTGCTGAATGCGCCCATTGAGGCAGTAACAGCTTACTTCGCAACGCTGACTGGGAACACATATATCATGGAGTACCAAACTGAAGCGCGCACTACGCTGACCACAGAGGTCAATAATACTTTTGAGTTAGAGCAACTATTTTACAATGTAATTGATAAACTCGGCGGAGTAGTCACTCAATCCGACGAGAAAACATATCTTATTTCAGCAAAACAAACACAAGCAGAAACACCAAGTGAACCCAAATTACAGGTTAATGATGATGTGCAAGTTCGGCGGGTTAACTTATCAAACCGAATAGAAATTGGAGTTTTGAAAGATGTTCTCCGGGATCACCCAGAATGGAACGCAGTTAATATTTTTGGCGAAGGAGACGAACGGGGATCAGTCCTTGCAATGGGGCAATCCTCCATAATCGATGAGATTATGAGCTGGGTGGAAACGCTCGATGCGCTACCGGGGAATGAGGCGGAAGAGTCAAAAACGAACATTCTAACTTTTGAAGAATCTCCCAAAAATAACGCTGCAAATCCGAATAGATTCATGGCAATAGATCTAAATTACGCTGATGCCTCAGAAGTAGTCGAAAGCCTCGGCAAAATTGTTTCTGCTAATACTGCGGGAGTCGCTCCAGCAATTGCTGCCCACAGTAGTGGAAACCAAATTTTGATTAGCGGCGACCCTGAAACGATTTCCGCAACGGTTGAAATCATAAATCAGCTCGATAGAGCTCCAAGACAAGTCTACGTGGACGCAATTATTGCTGAGATTTCGGAGGTAACCGCTAAGAAATTAGGAATCCAATTTTCCACGCAAAGTGGTAATATTGGTATCAGTAATGTGACGGGTGTGCCGACCCCCAATATCGGTAATTTTGCGAATAACGCATTGTTAGCCGGAGCAGCCGGCGGCGTTGTTGCTATCGGAGGCGGAGCGTCAAAGTTACCGGATATAGGCGTCTTGCTGACAGCGATCCAGGGCGATACCGACAATAGAATTTTGTCAACACCAAGTATTATGGCAGCAGAGAATAAGCAAAGTACAATATTAATTGGTCAAAATGTACCCTTTATTACCGGTCAGTTTTCAACTGATAGTGATGCTGGCCAAACACCTTTTCAAACAATCAAAAGGGAAGATCTTGGCACTAAATTAGTTTTAAAGCCAAGAATTGGCCCTCAAGATGCTATTACGATGCAAATTTTTCAAGAAGTGTCACGAATTGACCAAACTGCGACAGGTTTAAGTGATGTAGCTACCGTAAAGAGAGAGATACAAACAGTAGTCACCGCAGAGCCAGGCGAGACAATTGCAATTGGTGGATTGAGGGTAGAGCAAGAAGAGATCGCTATCTCTAAGATACCATTCCTTGGTGATTTGCCAATAATTGGCGGTGGGTTTCGCCAGGAAACTACGAATTCAGTCAGTCGGAACCTTGTGATATTTTTAAGGCCTACCCTTGTAACAGACCCCTCTGCTCGTAGTAAGGTCGTCGACATATGGATCGACTCAACTACCGATGACTTAACTCGTTACAGTGACGAGAAATCAGTTTTTTTCAGTCATGATCCGGTTGGCAAACGGCTTGAGTTGAAGAGTCTGCGGCCAAAATTGAGACCTTTGGAATAACGCGAAGATGCATGAAAACTTAGACTTGGAGAAACTAAAGGGCCTCGGAGTAACGTTCGAAGTGTCAACAAATGGCGCGAAAGTTATCTATTCTAAATCTACGCCCAAAACGGCTCTGAAAGATCTTCATATCGTATTGGGCTCCAATTGTGAGTTCATAGAAGCCGAGGAGAATAATGAAGCTCAGGGACTATTCACAGACGAAAAAAGCCGTTCTGAGCTCTATCAGTTGGTTGGTGAACAAGATTTTGAAGAAGCTGCGCGTTTAGCGTTAACCGCAAATGATGAAAATGACGCTCCACTCGTAAAATTGCTTAATAATCTAATTCTAACAGCAGTGCAAAAAAACGCTTCTGATTTACATCTAGATATTACCCAAGACGGTTTGCAGATCAAAATAAGGGTAAACGGTACTCTCGTAAAATATGCGACCTTAGAAAAACGCATAGCACGAATGTTAACAACAAGAATAAAATTACTAGCAAAATTAGACATAACAGAACGTCGCAAACCACAAGATGGTCAAATTTCAATATTTTTCAACGAGCGTGAAATTGATATCCGAGTTGCTACACTGCCAGTAAAAAACTCAGAACGCATAGTACTGAGATTTTTTACTGGTGCGAAAACAGCTTCACAATTGCAAGAGCTTGGTCTGCCAAATAAAAGTATTGCTGCCATCGAAGCCGCCTTATCAAAACAATCTGGTTTGATCCTCGTATGTGGCCCAACTGGTTCAGGTAAGACTACTACTATTTATTCTATGCTATCATTCTTAGCGGATCGCGGACTTAGTGTGATGAGCGTGGAAGATCCAGTTGAAGTTGAGCTACATGACGTAGTCCAAACACAGGTAAATGAAGCGGTTGGATACGGCTTTGCAGACGGGTTAAGGGCGTTGTTGCGCAATGATCCTGATGCTATTCTCATTGGTGAAATACGCGATGAAGAAACTGCAATAATGGCAGTGAGGGCTGCATTAACAGGCCATCTGGTAATTTCTACTGTGCACGCTAATAATCCAGCTACTGCTATCAGAAGAATGGTTAATCTTGGTGTTGACAACTCTTTATTGTCAGATTGCTTGACTGCTGTTTACTCTCAAAGACTAGTAAAAATTTACTGTAACAATTGTAAGACCGCCTCGCTAGCATCACCCGCTCATTTAAGTGCTATGCAGCAAAAATTTGAAGGTTGTGATGAATGTTTTAATACAGGGTTTATTGGTAGAAAGCCTGTGATGTCGCAATTGCTCGTGGATAAATGTACTAAATCTGCGATGTTGAATACGCCAATGGACATCAGATTTGATGATCAGATGCCAGAGATGGCGAGAAAATTATTTGACAATAACGAAATCCCCTGGAGTGAAGTGATCCGTTTAGAATGATCAAAAAATGGTACACATATGAAGCGATTAACACTTTGGGTCGTCGTCACGGCAGCCTATTAGCAACCAGCAAAAATGCGGCGCGCGAGCAATTAGGTACACAATTTGAACAAATAGTGACTATTGAACGTAGAAAATCACTCAGAGATCGGGATTTCTGGATATTTCTAAGTTTGTTACATGAACTATTAGGCCAAAACTGTACGCTGACTCAGTCACTGGAAGTTTTAAAAGAGCAAGAATCCAAAAAGATCTGCTATGCTGCAAGGCAGATCGAAAACCTTATTTCTGAAGGTTCAGATCTTATCAATGCGATGATAGTTGTTTTTCCAAACATACCAGAGCTGCACTTATCAATGTTACAGATTGGATATGAAAGTGCAGGACTGAGTAGAAGTTTAGATGTGATCATTGAGCAAAAAAAAATGCGAGATGAGCACGTGAGGCAAGCGAAAAAAACTGCAGCCTATCCTCTTTTCTTGTTGGCTACCTCAATCGCTGTTTTGGTGGTTGTATTTGATGTGATTTTGCCATCAATGCTCGGAATCATTGATGGAAGCGAGGATACTTTCACTAAAATTATTTTTACTTTTTCAGGAAAAGGGTTCAAATTTTTAAATTATTTGATTTGGGTTTCAGCTCTACTGTTAGGAATTGCCATATTTGCCTCCAGAACTAATATGCTCCGCGAGCATGCGGAGCGGATCCTATTAGCAACACCAATTATCGGTAAAGTCTTGCGCGAATACATAAAGGGTTTGTTTCTACAAAACATTGCAATTGCGTTGGAGCTGAAATCTGACTTGCAGTCAGCTTTGAGAATGTCAGTGAAATATATTCCAAGTTTCTACTATAAAAGAGTTTTGGCAAAAGTAGAATTTGATGTGCTAGAGGGCCAGAGTTTTACTAAAGCATTATCTCATACATCGCTATTCAGAAAAGATGAATTATCAAGGATAGCTATTGGTGAAGAAACCAGTAACCTCGGTAATGTGATCAATAAAATTTACATAAATAATCGGAGAAATAGGGAAAGTAGGATAGCCATTTGGCTTCAGTTGCTAGGACCTATAACTGTTGTCTTGCTCGGAATTATTGTATTTACTATCGCGTATATCGTAATGCAGCCTATGATGGCTATTCAACAAAGATTGTAATAATGAAAACTCGAGTGTCTGCATTTACACTGGTAGAGATCCTGGTGGCGCTTGTTATAATAGGTGTTATGCTATCTTTCGTTGCGCCCGCGGTCCTTGGAAGGCCTGAGCAAGCTCGTAAGCTCAAGATTGAGAATGACTTTTCTTCAATCAAAATTGCACTTGATCTCTACAAACTCGATAATTCAAACTTTCCTCCTGTAAACCTTGGTATGGACGCTTTGTTAAATAATGATGGAGTTGGATATCTAAATAAAGCACCCGTTGACCCTTGGGGTACTGAATACAGATTGGATTACCAGGATGATAACATCTACGTCGTATCCGCTGGCCCCGATAAAAAATTTGGTGGTTTGCACGCTGAGGATGATCACTTGAGCGATGCAATACAATAGAAACAGTATAAGCCCAGCATTCACATATTTAGAAATTCTGGTTTGTTTGATCCTTGTTGGAATAATTATTACAACCGCGCGTTTGAGTGCTAGCAATCAGTTTGAGTCGCGTAGACATGAAAAGATAATAACTGAAGTTCAGCACTCATTGGATGCCGCATTAATGGCACAGCTTTCACATAATAGAAATATTGTGAATAACGCAGAGCTCAAAAGTGATTGTATCCCAAATAGCATACCGGTCGGTTATGGTGGAATTGTTATGCCACATACAATCAATTGTGATGGGATCTCACTTCAAATTTCAACTCTAGGTGAGGTTCTGTACTTTAATGAGTAATTTCAGAACTAAGGCTTATATTTTATTTGAGGTTCTAGCTGCAATTTTCATTCTGGCCATTGCATTCAATATTTATGTGACTGGCTTTGAAACACGAATAAAGGCTTATGAGACAATCGAAACGCAGTATATCAAGGAACGGTTGATTGACGATTACACAATTTTACGAGCTGCGGACGCATTAGACCGTCTGAACAAAGAACACTATCGTCCTTTAAGTATTGAGTTCGATGAAACCGGGGTCAGGTTACAGTTTCCTGATGGTAATATTCGCGAGTTAAAACTGTGACAGACAAGGCAACAATACCGGCGTTTACCCTTATAGAGCTATTGATAAGTTTAGTTATTGCAGCAATCACCATAAGTTTAAGTCATGATTTGCTACAAAGCAGCCTGTCCACAGAGAAAAAATTACAGCTAAGTATGATGCCACGTTTGGAAGCAGAATACATGCTTAGTATGGTTCAAGCAGACGTAGCAGAGGCGGTCAGCTTACCATCAGAGGGAAAGAAAGCAGTTGATCACATAATATTAGAAGATGGTACGAATGTCCTGAAGATAAAACGATTGGCTTGGTCACCTATAACAAAGCAGATAGAGGGAGTGGTGGTGAGATGGCAGTTTTCAGGGGAACAAATTATAAAGACAATAACTTCATCGTCGTTAGACGACCAACGAATATATGAGATACCGCAAGTTAAGTGGCAATTTGACTGGATCAACAACAGCATAATGAGGATTGAAATCGAACACCCAAAATTTTTGAAAACAAAAATTATTTCTCTAAATGCGACTTAAGAGACAAAGTGCATTTGTACTCCCCTTGTCACTAAGTATTCTGCTTCTAGTGGCTGTTTTATCTGGTGTTGGTTATGCTCATCTAAGCAGGTTTACACTGCAAAGGAGTGTCATAATTCAACATGGCGCGGTGTTGCGTGATCAGGAGATAATTAAAAATCTAATTTTAGAACCAGAAAATGCAAAACTCCGTGGCGTTCAGGTGGTGTTTAATCCGTTAGATGGGTTGTATAATCTCAGCATGACAATGGTGTCTACATTTTCAGGCGCACCAAAAATAAACGAAGAGCAATATATTACTTTAAAAAGGATTTCCACGGATTGTGCGTTGCCCGAAACTTTTCCAAGTTCTGTAGTAACATTTTTCCAAAAATACGGAATACCTGAGGATCCATATAGTCTGATTGATTTCTTAGTTTTGGCAGAAATACCATCAAAACAGTGGCAGAGCGTATTTACTTGTTTCCGTATTGCTCCGAAAAACCAGGTACTAAATCTGATGCGAGCGAAACTGCAGACATTATCACGGTATTTCGATATTTCATTGTCTCAGGCCTCGAACTTACAAAAGAAAATACGCGATAAAACAATCATAAATAAAGCTGGCGTTGTAAACTACTTGGAAAAAATTGACAGAAATCGACGGTTTAATAATTTGGTGAATCTAACAAAAATAAATGGGCAGAATACCCACAGGCAATTATTTCTTATAATGCAAGATGAAAATTTCGCTTACCAAGAAAGTATTAGGGATAATTCTGGAGAATGGATTGACAGTAGATTAAGATTTAGTTGGACGCCGGGAGTGAGCGATTGAATAAGATATGCCGACTTATCGATGATAATACTTGCGAGATCTATGATTGGGATAAAACTGGCTTTTTGAGGTTTGAAACCAGATTGCCGGTGGCGAAAGTGCATGAATACAGGTTTAAATGTGTTCTTCTATCGGCGAACTTATCAAATTTTGGTTCAATGAAATTTGACAATCCGAATTATAGACCTGCGAAAAAGTCATTCATATTTGCGCATAGATCCGTTTTGTTGCTTGAGGATGTTTTATTTACTGCGCCAACTTACGATGGAAAGTCACAGCAATGGTCACAAGCTTGGTCTTCATTGGCACGCATTAAAGCGTTGTTAGGGAGTAAATTCACGCGAAACACCAGAATTTGCTTTGAGTACAGCGATATTCTTCCATTACAATCCAACGCTATTTGGAAATCTGGGAATGTCTGGCTTGAATTCAATTCAGGTTCACGTCACCTAATTAGCGAAATAACTGAAAACCAACGAAACGAAGCGTCAAAAAATTTGGATGGTTTCAAACTGGCGAAATCAAACGCGTTCGTTGCAAACAGTACTCGACCAAGTCGCTTTGATTTCGGTTTTTTAATTGCCAGTTTGTTAATTTCTGGTTTGTCATTATTTGAATTGGTTTTTTCGCAGCAGCAGGTTGTAGAAGAACAGCTATTTTTTAACAATAAATTACAAGGCCTTGTAGAATTGGAGGCGATGCAAGACCGCTTAAGTATTGGCTCATTAAATTCGGTGGTCTTCAATAAAACGTTGGATAATGTGCGATTACAGTTCAAGTCCAGGGCAGCTTACGAAGGGTTTACACAAGATTTTCGAAATGAGGTTGCCTACGAGTTAAATGATAAAAAACTTGAGGTGATTTTAAGTGGCAAGTAAAAAATTAATCCGAGCTTTTGCATTGATTGCACTCGTCGCCGCTTTAGGAAATTATGCCAAATTGCGGTATTTCACGCCAGTTAGCAATCCGGCTAACTCAAGTGTTGCTCAATTTGATTTCATTAGAAACTGGGTATCAGAAACGGCAAAGATTGAAGCTGAAAAATATTTTGGCAGGCCCGTGTCGATATCAGCTGGTGATAATGAAATCGTACAAATAACTGCAAATTTCTCGCAAAAACAGTATTCAGAAATAAATACGTTTTTGGATCGCTTGCAGACTATTTCGTGGGTCCGGCTGCATAAGGTGACTGTCCAGCTCGGTGAAGAAAGCAATGCAATAATTGTTGAGGCGATCTTTCTAACAAAGTGAAAGCCTATTTCATGAACAATTCAATTTATCGTTTCTGCGCATATTTCTCGGGTCCTTGGTTCTTATTATTTTACACGTCGCATCGTATGGATTTGCATGATTTTGGGCTTTATTTATTAATTTCCGCCTCATGGACATACCTGTCGTGGGAAGACCAGAAGTATTTGAGTGTACCAACATTACCATTGTATTTTATTGCGATTTTTACTGCAGCCGCCGGGATTTACAATCAATGGCTGTCTCTACAACTCATTATGTATTTTTCAGGATTTTTGACTTGTTCGCTCATGCTTCATTTTTATCAATTATGGAGCGGCAGGCAAATACTGGGAGGAGCAGACTCTCTTGCAATTTTGTCGTTGGGTGTGCACTTAAACATTGAGTTATTAGGTGTTTGGTTGGCTTTGTCTGGTGGATTAGGTTTGATTTCTTATGCGAGCAATCGGCTTAAATTAATTGATAAGATACCGTTTCTACCCTATATAACAATAGCTTGGATGTTCGTTGTCACAGGTTTAGGCCCATTAGGGCTCTATTAATTATAGGTTGATAAATCTTTGCATAAGCCACAGTTATTGATTTGCTATCTGGTTTTTCTAAGAACATTATTGCACTTTTCGCCAATCCAGAAATTTGGCAGCCGATTACATTTGAATCATTTGGTGGTTTAAATCTAACAGGAAATTTGATGTGATCACAGATTTCATCTACCAAAACATCAAACTGGGTCGCAGCATCTTTGGATATTTCATATATGCTGACCTGTGGCATTCCCTCTGAAAGCTGTGAAGCCGCTTGGAGGACCTGTAGGGCATCTTCCCCTTCTAACTCCGAGATAAATTCAGTGTGTTTTGTGCTGCATGTCCATTCGTTTGTCTCAAGGTCAAAGGTGTTGAAATTCCCCATTCCGAAAAACTGAATAGTTGCCTGACTGGTGTAAGCTGCACTGTTTGCTGTTGTCGAGGGAGTTGTTGAACATGAGGTGTCTGCTGGTATATTCGGTGTAATATTCACACCGCAACCAACAAGGATCAAGCATAAAAAAACCTGAGTGATAATAGTCGAAAATCTTGACATGTGGGGGCGTCGCCTTACAGTAATTCGGTATCAATCTGAGATCTTAAAAGTTAGTAAGTGTGAGTTGGAATTATGAAGTACTTCGCCGTTTTAGCAACCATTTTAGCGCTCGCCAGTTGTGGTGGGGGTGATGAAGGATCTGGTACTGGTTCATCTGATCCAATTGTAGGGATTGGTATGCCTGCCAGTGTATCCACCGTGCCCACAAATTAGAAGGTGATTAGTCATGAAAAATAAAATTTGGTTATCGTTAGTCGCGTCATTTTTACCAATTATGGCAAACGCCGATTGTGCTAATAATTCGGAATATTGCGCCGATGGAACAGACTACTCGAATGCCGTTGTAAATACTTGGGTTGAAGATCAATCCAATGAATTCACGGAAATGGCCGCAAGCTTTGCATGCATTTTGAGAAATACTGGAACAGCCGTAAATGCTAATAAAACTTGGGAAGCCCTGATAAGCGAAAATATTTGTGGGTTGGACGACGCTGCAAAGGCGTCTGAACTTAGCCGTGCTGTGATGAAGTCGACGCGAACAAGTAATACAGCTGATCAACTTGGTGAATTTTACTTTTACGGAAACGGTGAACGTAATTTCGTAGGAAATCTCATTGGTAAACGTGGCCCAGATCAATTTGCACCCTTTGGTGAGTGGTACGTAAGTTACTATCTTGCCCAACTTGAAGGCTCACCATTAATGACGTACGCAACCTCTCCCGCGAAGGGATTGGTGGATATCTCGGAGCCTTCCCCGGGAAAGGTTTCGATTAAAACTGTTGATTTATACGATACGTCGGCTTTCGGCGGAAGTGATTATAATATGATTGCCCGCGTGGAATATGCTGATCAAACTTTTGCTAGTTCCCAACTCTTAGGCCGGCGCTGGGGAACAGATCGCTGGGAAGAAAGTGGTGTCGCTAAGAGCAGAACATATGATGAAGTAACCGCTGGCCGCACGAATGCAGACTACTATTTTCGTGTCAAATTTCCCTACTACAATAATGTTGGCGGCTCTGCAGCCACGGTAGAAGCGCAATGTTTCAATCGAAAATCACTTGTGAAGAGTACTCATGAATATGGTTTGTACGAAAAGGCGACTGGTAAAAAACTGTCTCTCACTGGTGGTTTTGGGTTCACTTTCAATAGTGGATCAAACCGAGGTTATTTCGACAGGTGGGGTGTGTGGTTAGACAGTGGACGCTTGCTGCCATTCAATGCAAAGACACCTACGCTGGCGGTTGTAAATGAGCGGACACAAGAGAATGTCACGCTTAACTGGGCTCCTGGAAAGCTAGAAAAACTTCAAACGGCAACAGAGAACCTACCCAAGGACACCACTAAGAAAACTGTTTTCAACTACTGGACCAATTCGGGACCCGCTAGCTTGAGTATTGCTTGGGATGGTTCCAAGTTTGTTGGATCCATTCTGAACTCATCTGAAGCCCTCATTACAGATCCATTTGGCTGGAGTGCTTTAGATACCGCAGGTAAAATATTGACTGCGGACATCACCGAACACCCTTGGCTCGGTTGGGCTTATTCAGAAGAGAAAAACACTCAAATTTATTGGGACGGCGGGGACGCCATCAAGTACAATGTAAGTACTGATGTCTCATCCGATGCCACGGTAGTGAAACCTAGCACGCCATCCCAATACATAAAGTTAGTTAGTAGATGGGGTAATCCACCTAACGAGAACCTGCCCGTGGACGCAGCAGCTTATCAAACCGCTGAGAGTTCGAGCGATAAAGAACTTTTTAGTTATATCCGGGATGTTTCGTCAGAAAAAGGACAGGCTTCTAATGTAAAATATTACTTCACCACGCTAACACCACCATCTGGTAAATTAGCGCGCACGCTATATCTTGATTTGGGTTCTGAAGGTCCGACGTCAGAAGATAAAGCAGTAATGTTTGATTTTAATATTGACCGGTCAACTGGCAAATATCACCCATTCGATTCGACTAATGGTTATGGAACAGCAGGCGATTGGAAAGATTCTGGCAATGATTGGCCGTATGATCAACTAGAGCTTGTAGATGCGTCAGACAGCAGCATTCGATATCGCTGGAATTTTGAAGCTAATCCATGGGGACAATCAATTGTTGCCGTTGATTCTAGCGGGGACATGATTGAGTTAGATCAACCTATGCAGTTCAAATATACTCATACCGCATCAAATGACATCAACCAAGGTGTTACGAACTTCACGTTTATAGCAAAGTACAATAATTATAACCCCGTGAGGAAGCTGCGTCGAACTGATGGCAGCGCTGCTTGTGCTAGCATTGTAGGGAATACAGATTTTGAACAATGCACCATTTCAGCGGATGACCTCGATGGTAAGGATTTCTTGCTAGATTATGATGGAAATTGGATAGGTGGCTTACCAAGCGTGAATGCGCTGTTTTCTGCAAGCGACCTCAGTGGAAATTACTGGACCAGATTGGTAAATCCTAAAGATGAAACAGTGCTCACAGACACAAAGAGCGGTAAGGAATATGTGATCAAGGCGCTTGGGGTATCGAGTGCTTATCAAGCTGCACCTGATTCAATTTATACATCTGATTGTGATGCTGAAAACGATATAAGCTTCCCAGGTGGCGTGCTGACAGATGGAAAATATGGAAGTACCTCAGGGAAGAGTTGCACATGTGATGGACTAGCGTTCAATAGTGTTGCGAGCTTTGGCTGGGATATTACTGACCTACCCGACATCAATGACTATCCAGCGATTTCACAAACATTCAGTAATGTGACAGCTCTGAGCCAGGCGTCTGAGTGTACAGTGACCATGGGAGACACATCAGGCTGCTGATGTTTAAGAATTTGAGTGGTGCGGGTGCAAGTAGAGTTTCGCGCCACTCAGTATGACAAAAATAACCGTTTTTCTCTTATCTGAAGTATGTGAATTTCGTCGCATAAACTGAAATATCCAGCGGCATGTCATTCACTGGATCTTGCACCCATTTCCGTTCATAAGGTTTGCTTTGCTTTCTTAGATGCCCGCGATGACTTCATAACCGATTACACCGCAGCAAGCGAGTAAACTCAAAATTGCCTTAGCGGTGACGCGTGGCGTATAGTTCATGTCGCTGCTCCAATCATGATCCCAAACATTAAAAACAACGCGCATACAGCTGTGATTAAGGGCAGTGGGTTAACGGTATCTGTGACACCAGCCTCAAGACTTGCCCCACAACTTGGACACTCGTTACTTATAGAGTTGCAAACAGCTTCGCAGGTGTAACAAAGTTTCTGTGCCATAATTCAACAATTGGCGTGCAGCACATGTAAGTCAACGAATACATAGGTATACTTTTAGCACAAACAAACGCTGCTCAAAATTTCGGCAATTCAAACAGATGTATAGCTAAAATACGATCGGAGATTAAGTAAAGCGTAGACGCAAATGAATATGACGCGCCTGCAACACTAAACATATAAAGACACTTCGATATCAGGCAATGACTTCCGATTGATACACTTCCAATGTAGCGAATGCAGTACGCATCTACAAGAAAGTGGGAACCATTAACACTGTGCAGTGGTTCACCGAATTGAACTGAACACACGTGATCTCGTCATGTAGTTTAATTTAGAAGAACGAAAGTCGGCCTATTTGAAGTGCCTCAGGCGCAACATCCAAAGCATGTAAGTATTAACATTGGAGCTGTCACTAGCTTATCGACCCGAACTTTCCATATTGAGGTTTCTGTTTGGTATGTCAAACTCACTTGAGCGCACTTCATGTGTTGCGTTCTGTCTGACGGGCTTTAGATCGCCAAAATATCTAGACGTTGTGAATTGAATTTTTTGATCGTGTGATAGACTTTCGATTGGGTTATCGCTTTCAATCACATCTTCATTTTCTTTTTTCATTTGTGTCCCCCCAGACAGTCATTGCTTATCATTGAAGAACGAAAAAGTTATCCACAGGCGACTTGAGTGTCAAGTAAGGTACCAGTTGATAAAGATATTCTGCCTAACGGCCGCAGCTTCAGGTTATAGTTTAGTTGTTTTTAAGATACCAAATCAATTGTGTTTAATTTAACAAAAATGTTTGGGTCGTCTTCATTAGATAGTGCCTGCACTAAAGTTGGCTCAGTTTTTTGCAAATGGCGCACACGATCTAAGAGGTGATTTTTCACATAATTCGCGGTCGTTAAATGTTGAGGCGCAAACTTATCCTTATCCTTTTCAAGTTCCATAACAATAACCATATTTACTTCACGAACTTTGACACAGCATATACTATACCAATTCTACGAAAATAGGTAACAATCATACCACCAGTAGAGCAATTAGCCAGCCTGTTGATACGAGACATCCGTTCAATTGCTTTTATATGCGCTAACTAAAAATAAGATCATCACAATTACAAACATGAATGCGATATACAAAACAAACCTCTTAGAATATTTTTCTAGAATTTTTTGAAAATCATATTCGCGCTTTGCTTCATATCCAGTTGGGTCTCGTTTGCCACAAAGTGGACAAACCATAATTTTTGTAGGTAAAATTTTTGAACAAGTTAAACACTCAGATAGCAGCGGATAAACATCTGTTTTTAAGCCAGAGCTCATCTCAGCTATTCTCACCACTCAGAAGATTGGCTTCATAATTAATGCGACCGAAGCGAGAAGATATCTTATACAAGTTGATATATTTTTTTCTGAAGAATGCTTCTTGTACGTCGATTGGGACGCAAGCTATGGGATTTTCAAAGCTACTAGGCAAATCAGCAAGACTGTTATTCATGTGTTATCTCCTAAATGTTATTATTTAAGAGCAGAAAGAATGCCGAATATATAAAATATTATGTAATCAATACTTTATAATTTATTGAGAATTCCTTACACGCAACATAACTGATAATAAGCATGGTGATCCAAGCGTCCAAATGCAGCTAGTCCGGATCCTTAGTACATGATATGCAGATTGAAATATTGCATCGCGATAATTGCTGACACAAGTGCTAACCACACCAGTTGTATAACTGTAACTTTTTCTTTCATTTGACTTCACCCCAGAAGCCACCAAAGTGGTTAACTTACTGCATTTACAACATTATGTCAAAGATTGCTCATTTCGAGGCAAATCTGTTAGATACCTAGCCTATCGCTCCAAATCATCCTTATGCAACTTAAGTTGATGCTTAACCTTCGGATCATTTAGCAAACGATTGCCTTGATAATCGCGAGTACCGTTCATTGTTTCAGCAAACTTTGATCTACAGCTTTCACTAAATTCAGTGAACGTCATACTTCTACTTATCTCGTCTTGCTTTTGAGCCATTAGTAACCCCCCAGCTTCTAATGATGGTTAAAGTCTAAGTTTCAAATGGGGGACAGGTCAATTACGAATTTGGACAACTCACAAATTGGCTTCCCAAATCATTTTTCTCCTCAACAGGAATTTTAGATAAAAACTTGATATGTGATCGCACCAATCATCGCGACTGCACTCAGCAAATGAATAACTTTAACTTTTGGTTGTTCCATCTCAGAAACATAAAACCACGATTCTGAAAAAGTACAAAGCGATGAGGTAGAAAAA
>Ga0181589_10002045_pt1 | contig 15881 bp, 15 predicted proteins | sample 071ome_25_FD_132444 | JGI IMG/M metagenome (GOLD analysis project Ga0181589, IMG submission 132444) | Coastal salt marsh microbial communities from the Groves Creek Marsh, Skidaway Island, Georgia - 071410BT metaG (megahit assembly) | ecosystem: Environmental > Aquatic > Marine > Intertidal...
CGAAAAAGATGGGTTGGAAGTCCTTATGCAAAGGCGAAAAACCCACCCCGATACGAAGATCTTCGTCGTCTCAGGTGGTGGAAGTACAAGCGCCACAGACTATTTGAAAATGGCTGAAGTTCTTGGTGCTGATCGAGTGCTTTATAAACCAGTTACCGCGACGGAAGTATCCGCCGCGATTTAAGAGCTTTCATCGTAAGGGCTAGTTAAGTGCGGCGTCTGCGCGAACGGCGGCGGCCATCGGCATCAGCTCCGCCCGCTTGTTCACCTGTGCCGTCCGATTCCGAACTAAAAGGGCCGATCACGGTTGTGATCTGCTCTAGTGTTGGCCGCTCAGCACGCAGGCGGTTTTCGAGCGCTTCTTTCATTTTTTCCAAATGATGCGGCTGGGTTCCGCAACATCCGCCAATGATTGTAGCGCCAGCATCGCGTGCTATACAGGCATAATCCGCCATTAGTTCAGGTGTGCCGTCATAACAAATATGACCGTCTACGTATTTCGGGATGCCTGCGTTTCCCTTGGCAATGACAGGGCGTGCGCCACCTTGTGCTGTAAACCCAAGAACGGTGCGCAGAAGGTCTGCCGCGCCGGTGCCACAGTTGGCACCATAGGCCAAGGGCGGGTTGGCAAGGCTTTCGACCATTTCAACCATAGCTTCGCTGGTCAGGCCCATCATGGTGCGTCCGGCGGTATCAAAGCTCATCGTGCCGCACCAAGGCATGCCAGCCAAAGCAAAGGCTTCTGCCGCTGCGCGGTACTCTTCGGGGGCTGAAATCGTTTCCAGCCAAAGCACATCCGCGCCGCCTTCCTTTAGGCCCTCGGCCTGTTCGTGGAACATTTCGACTGCCAGTTCGTGGGTCATCTGACCCATGGGCGCAAAAATTTCGCCTGTCGGGCCGACAGAACCGGCAACAACAACAGGTCTGCCTGCTTTATCCGCCACATCGCGCCCGAGTTCAGCAGCAACACGATTAAGTTCGCGCACACGGTTTTGGGCACCGTGGAGTTTCAAGCGAGCGGCTGACCCGCCGAAACTATTGGTCAAGAAAAGATCGCTGCCGGCGTCAACCGGACCTTGATAGAGCTTGCGAATATTGTCGGGATGTTCGGTGTTCCACAGTTCGGGCGCATCGCCGGCCTGAAGCCCCATGGCAAACAAGGTGGTGCCGGTTGCTCCATCGGCTAGCAACCAGTCTCGCTCGCCCAGAAGTTTGCTTAGAAGATCGGTCATTGAAAGCCCTTTGTGCATTATGTGTTAGATTCGATGTGGCAGTCGCCCGTCGAATTCTCAAATTCATAATCGTCATGAAGGTTATGAGTTTTAGTCAAGAGAAAGCGCCCAAGACATCTTGGACGCTTTTCTATTCCGGTAGATGCAGGTAATTACTCGGCTTCACCCATCATCTGATCTTCAGCGACAATGGCCATTTCGGCCATCTTCGCGCGAATTTCATCTTCGCTGGCTTTATCGCCGAGGTCAGCCACAAGCTTGCGGACGACGTCTTCGTGGCCTGGCTCTTCAAAGTCGGCTTTTACGACTTCAATGGCGTACTCATTAGCGGCTTCGCCTGACTTGCCCAGCAACTCTGCCGCCCAAAGGCCAGTCAACTTATGGGTCCGCGCATTGGCTTTGAACTTCATGTCCTCATCATGCGCATATTTGGCTTCGAATGCGTGTTCGCGATCATCAAAGGTGGTCATTTTACCCTCCGGTGGAATGTGTCCCTTGTGATATGACCAAAATTTTGCTGCAACGCAACAGAAAGCCCCGATTCAATTTGAAAGTCGCAAAATTTGCCGCATCCTGTAATGCGCAAACCCCTTTGCGTTGCTTGCCCCCGTGGCAGGCTTGGCCTATAGAGCGCCATGTCTGCAAGCGGTGCTGGAGCCGCTTTATCATCGGAGTTCCAATGGCACGTCGCAAGAAAATCTACGAAGGCAAAGCTAAGATCCTTTACGAAGGACCCGAGCCGGGCACAATTGTTCAGTACTTTAAGGACGATGCCACCGCATTCAATGCGGAAAAGAGGGACGTTATCGATGGGAAGGGAGTTCTGAACAACCGCCTGTCCGAGTTCTTCATGATCGGGCTGAACAATGTTGGCGTGCCGACTCACTTTCTGAAGCGTTTGAATATGCGCGAGCAGTTGGTGCGGTCGTGCGAAATCATCCCGCTTGAGGTTATCGTGCGCAACTATGCCGCCGGCACTATGTCAAAACGCTTGGGAATCGAGGAAGGTACGCAACTTCCGCGTCCAATTGTCGAGTATTGCTATAAGGACGACAAGCTAGGCGATCCGCTTGTGACGGAAGAGCATATCGCTGCGTTTGGGTGGGCCAGCCAACAGGATATGGACGACGTCCTAAGCCTTGCTCTGCGGGTCAACGATTTCTTGACCGGCCTGATGTATGGCGTCGGCATCAAACTGATTGATTTCAAAATCGAGATCGGTCGCGTCTATGAAGGCGATTTCCAACGGTTGGTCGTAGCTGACGAAATCAGCCCAGATAGCTGCCGTTTGTGGGATATTGAAACAGGTCGGAAACTGGACAAAGACGTGTTCCGCCGCGATCTGGGAAGCTTGACGGATGCTTACACCGAAGTCGCGCGTCGCTTGGGCGTGATGCCTCAAGGTGCGACGCCGATCAACAAACCCACTTTGATCAACTGAAAATTGGCGCCCCATTTGGGGCGCAGTTTTTTGAGTATTTGAGCCAAGAAGAAGCAGGAAATCCTGCAACTGGAGACTAAGACGATGAAAGCACGTGTGCACGTGATGCTTAAAAATGGTGTTCTGGACCCACAGGGCGAGGCTGTGCGCCACGCGCTTGGCGCTTTGGGCTTTGACGGAGTTGAAGGCGTGCGTCAGGGAAAAGTCATTGAACTAGATCTTGCAGACGGGACCACTGAAGATCAGGTCAAAGACATGTGCGAGAAGCTTCTGGCGAACACGGTAATCGAGCGCTACGACATCGAGCTTGGCTAATGATCGCTGCCCAACTGACAGGTGTACGCCAACCCCTGAGGCTGGTGGACTTACCCGATCCGGTTGCACCGGATGGAGGAGTCGTTCTGCGCGTGTTGGCGTGTGGTGTATGCCGGTCTGACTGGCACGTTTGGTCAGGTGGTGACGCGGTTCAGATGCCGCATATCCCGGGGCACGAATATTGCGGCGAAGTGATTGCCATTGGTGATGGCGTTAAACGTTGGTCCGTTGGCGATCGTGTGATCGCTCCGTTCATTTTGGCGTGCGGTCAATGCGAAGATTGTGCCGCTGGAAACCAGACTATCTGCGCCGATCAGGCACTGCCAGGGTTCACTCAGGCGGGGGCCTTTGCCGAAAAGATAGCAGTGCCTTTTGCCGATGCCAATCTGACAAAACTACCTGACACCATTGATCCGGCGCTCGCTGCCGCGCTTGGGTGTCGTGTGACCACCGCATGGCATGCTCTGACCGGTCGCGCGGCATTGCGTCCGGGCGAGTGGCTGGCCATTTTTGGTGGCGGTGGTGTTGGAACTGCGGCGCTATTGCTTGGAAAAGCGCTTGGCGCGCGGGTTGCTTTTGTTGACGTCGTTGATGAAAAGCTAAAATTTTCCAAGGGGTTGGGAGCTGACCTTACGGTTAATGGTGCTGATGAAGATGCTGCCGAGGCGATCAAAAAGGCGACCAATGGTGGTGCCGATTTCGCGTTAGAAGCGCTTGGGGCAACCGCCACGACTGTAGGTGCAATGCGCAGTTTGAAAAAGATGGGTCGGATGGTTCAGGTGGGAATGCCTGCGGGCGCTGAGACCACGATGCAAATCCCGATGGATGTTGTCTACTCGGGCCAACTTGCGATTTACGGAACACGCGGGATGCCTAGCTGGCGTTATCCAAGTCTGCTGTCGCTGATTGAAAGCGGCGCGGTCAATCTGATGCCTATGATTGCGCGACGTATCCCTTTAAGCAAAGCAACTGAAGAATTGGCCGCTTTCGACGGCCCCGCGGCACCCGGTGTTGCGGTTATCACTGATTTCACGTCCTGAAGGAGTGCCAGACATGCACGCTGCCGTCATTACTTTCCCCGGATCAAACTGTGATCGCGATTTGGCTGTCGCGTTTGAAAACGCAGGAGCCAAGGTTAGCCGTGTTTGGCATAAAGACACGACGCTGCCTGACAACATAGATATCATTGGAATACCTGGTGGGTTCTCCTTCGGCGATTATTTGCGTTGCGGGGCGATTGCCGCAAACTCGCCGATCTGCCGGTCGGTTGTGGATTTCGCCGACAAGGGCGGCTACGTTCTTGGGATTTGCAACGGTTTTCAGGTTTTGACTGAAACAGGTTTGTTGCCGGGCGCGTTGATGCGCAATGCGAACTTAAAGTTCATCTGCAAATCTGTGGACCTGACCGTTGAGACTACGGATAGCGCATTTACTGCTGGCTATGGGAACGGACAGACCGTTAGCATCCCGGTGGCGCACCATGACGGCAATTATAATGCCGATGCGGATGTGCTAGCGCGGTTGAACGGAGAGGGGCGTGTAGCCTTCCGTTACGCGGACAACCCGAATGGTTCGATGGAAAGCATCGCGGGCATCCTGTCGGACAATAAGCGTGTCCTTGGAATGATGCCTCACCCAGAGCGGTCGGTAGACAACGGCCACGGTGGAACCGACGGAGTGGCGCTGTTCCGCTCAATGTTGGACCAGATGACAACCGCCTGATTGAACGCCTTCGCGCACAGCGCTAGCATAAGGTCATGGCGCAAGTGACGGGAACTTCATTGAAAACACGGGGCGCGAGCCGCACTATCGTGCTGTTTCGTGTGGCTGTTATCGCCCTGATCGTTGCATTTACTGCCTCGGTCTGGGTGACTAACGCATGGCTGACCCAAAGATTTACTGAGTCTACACGCAATCGAGCTGATCTTCGGCTCGCACTTTATTCCGCCAGTTTGCTCAGCGAGTTGCAGAGGAATTCCGTCGTTCCACAAATTCTGGCACGCGACGCTGATCTGTTGCAGGCTCTCCAGACTGGAAACTACGAGGGCATGTCCGAACGGTTGGTGTCCTATTGGGATGAAATCGGTATCGCCGCTCTTACGCTTGCAGATGCGTCCGGCTTGGTTGTGGCTGCGACCGAGGCCGAAAATATTGGCCGAAATGAACAGGACGAGCCTTGGTTCCAACGCGCAATTTCAGAAAATCGAACGGTTTTTTCGATAAAGCGCGACGAAAACGGACGGTTCCGGTTCGCATATTCCCGCCCGATGGAGGCCGAAGGAAACGCACGCGGCGTAATCGTGGCCGAAGTCGGGTTGCATAGATTTGAAAATGCATGGGCCGGAATCTCGGACGCGGTTCTTGTGACAGATTCCGACGGGCAAATTATCCTGGCGACCGAACCAAGATGGCGCGGCTTAACGGTTGCTGCAGCGTTACGCCGTCAAACCCCAGAGGGAGCGATAGAGCGCGCGCTACGTTTAACGTCGGATTGGAGTGCCCTTCCTCCGGATGCATATTTGCAAGGTGAAGCGGTGATGCGTCGCAACCAATCGGTGCCGTTTCAGGGATGGACGATCACCAGCTTCACGAAATATGCCAGCATTCGCGAAAGAGTGAACGCCGTCATTGCTCTTGAAATTATGGGTTTTGCAATTTTACTTGCTTTAGGGTTCTACGTTCTTAGCAGGAAAAACGCATTGCGAATGGCGTTGTTCCAGCGTGAATCTGCTGAATTGCGTATGTTGAACGCGCAGTTGCAACGTGAGATCGCCGAGCGCGAAAGGGTTCAAAAAAACCTTGCCGTGGCAGAGCAAACTATCGCGCAAAGCTCTAAACTGGCGGCTTTGGGCGAAATGTCTGCGGCAATCAGTCATGAATTGAATCAGCCTTTGGCCGCAATGAAAACCTACCTTGCAGGGGCAAAACTACTGTTGCGGCGAAACAGGCCGGAAGAGGCGCTGTCATCTTTTCAACGGGTTGACGGTTTGATCGAGCGGATGACAGCAATCACCAGACAGCTTAAATCCTATGCCCGAAAAGGCGGGGACGAGTTTCGCCCGATTGATTTGGGGCCGGTTGTGGCTTCGGTTCTCTCTATGATGGAACCCCAGTTAAAGCAGCGCGAAGTCCGGCTTTCGGTAGTTGAGCCAGATGAACCGGTTGTGATCCTTGGTGATCGGTTAAGGGTCGAACAGGTTTTGGTCAATCTGCTTCGCAACGCATTGGACGCTACCAAAGGCGTCAAAGAACCCAAGATCGATATCATACTTTCTGCAGGTGAAATGGTTGTGGTGGCTGTGCGCGACAATGGTCCAGGTATTGAAGACTTGGATCAGCTTTTCGAGCCGTTTTTTACCACTAAGCAACCTGGCGACGGGGTGGGGCTTGGTTTGGCGATTTCCTCGGGCATCGTAAACGACATGGGTGGGCGATTGACCGCCCATAATGGTGAAGGCAGTGGGGCTGTATTCGAGATGCAGCTACCTATTTATATAGAAGACCCAAAAGCGGGCGAAACAGGCAATGGCACAAGTTAATAAAATCGCAATCATCGACGATGAGCAGGATATGCGGCAGTCAATTTCGCAGTGGCTGGCACTTTCAGGGTACGAAACTGAAACCTTTGCACGGGCTGAGGACGCTCTGAAGGTTCTTGGACCAAACTACCCAGGAATTGTTGTTACTGATATTAAAATGCCGGGCATCGACGGTATGCAGTTGTTGCGCCGATTGAAAGCTTCGGACAGCGCATTGCCTGTAATTATGATCACTGGCCACGGTGATGTCCCGATGGCCGTCGAAGCGATGCGTTTGGGGGCTTTTGACTTTCTGGAAAAACCGTTTGATCCCGAGCGCATGTCCAAACTTGTGCGGCAAGCAATGAACCGCCGACGGCTTTTGCTGGACAATCGCGCCCTTCGTAGTGAGCTGTCGAGCGGCGGTAAGATTGTGGAAAAATTGATCGGCAACAGTCCGGAAATGAAGCGTCTGCGCGAAGATATTCTGGATCTGGGTCAGTCGGATGGCCATGTGGTGATCGAGGGGGAGACTGGCACTGGCAAAACCCTCGTTGCACATGCGCTGCACGCTGCGGGGGCACGAGCTAGAAAGCCGTTCGTCGTCGTATCCTGCTCGGCTTTGGATGTGGATGCACTGGCGCATCGTTTGTTTGGTCCGATGTTGGATGACGAACAACGTTTGCCTGCCATAGAAGAGGCGCGCGGTGGCACCCTGTTGTTAGAAGATGTGGAAAGTATGCCTGAGGCAGTACAAGCTCGTATGCTGACAACGCTGAATGACCAAGGGACACCTGCCGAAACCCGTGTCATTGCTGTGTGCAACGGCGGAGACTCCGGACAAGATTGTAAGGATAGTTTGCGCTCTGATCTATTTTACCGATTGGCTGCACTGCACGTTAAACTTCCGGCACTACGTGCGCGGGGAGACGATGTCCTCACGCTGTTCTCGCGGTACACAGAGGAGTTTGCCGAAGAATATGGTTGCAATGCCCCAAAACTTTCGGGCCAAGAGGCTGCTCAAATTTTACAGGCTCCATGGCCGGGGAATGTTCGACAGCTTATTAATGTCGCTGAACGTGCCGTTTTGCAGAACCGGCGTGGCTCTGGATCAATTGCTTCGCTGCTGCTGGAGGGTGGTGACGAAGAGGTCCATCACGTTGTCACTGACGAGGGTAAGCCCTTGAAAGAACACGTTGAAGCGTTTGAACGAATGTTAATCGACAATACGATGCGTCGTCACAAAGGATCGATCGCAAGTGTCATGGATGAGTTGTGTTTGCCCCGTCGCACGTTGAACGAGAAGATGGCGAAATATGGCCTGCAACGGGCGGATTATTTATAATGTCGACTGATCGATGCTTTCGGAATGAATTTTGCCCATTGTCTTTTGACCTGTGGTGCAATTAGGATAGTCAGTGCAGAGATCTGCGATATATGCGCATGACCTGATTTGAGATTCGCTGTCACCGGTGTGACGAACAGACCACCGATATTGACAGACCGATACTGCCCTAAGGGGTTGGAAGTTTGCCCGGAAACCGGGCCGTAAATGGGCGCTTTAGCAAGCGTCGGAGAAGAAACGCGATGAAACGCGAGACGAGACTGAGAGACAGAGCAGGGACCGCAAGCGGCACTGCCGTCGTACCGTCCGCTGAAATTGCCCTTAATATACATCACCCAAGACGCCTCGCTCCTTCGGGACGCGGGCGTTTATTGCGGTGTGAACGGATAACATGGCCAAGAAAATGCTTATCGATGCCACCCACGCGGAAGAGACCCGCGTTGTGGTGGTCGACGGAAACAAGGTTGAGGAATTTGACTTTGAATCCGAAAACAAACGTCAGCTTGCTGGCAATATCTATCTAGCAAAAGTAACGCGCGTCGAACCGTCTTTGCAGGCGGCCTTTGTAGACTATGGCGGGAATCGTCATGGTTTCTTGGCGTTTTCAGAAATCCATCCGGATTATTATCAGATTCCGGTCGCTGACCGCGAAGCTTTGATGGAAGAAGAGCGCGCTTATGCAGAAGCGCAAAAGGCAGCTGAAGAAGAAGACGAAAAGCCTAAGAAAACACCGCGACGCCGTTCGCGATCAAAGGCGGCTCGTTCCAAAAGCAATGATCCCGTCGAAACCAAAGAAGTTGAAAGCCCGGAAATCAAGGGCATGGAAACGATTGATCTTGGCGAAGACGAGAATGATCAAGAACAAGAAGCTGTATTGGTTGATGCGGCAGATTCAGAAGTCGTCACCAATTCTGATAGCCAGAACACCGAGACCGCTCAGGCGGACGATGTCCCTGTTTCGGATGCTGCCACAATTGGTAGCTCTAACGAACATGCCGAGGTAGCGATTGAGGCGGTGGAAGATGATACGTCTTCTGGTGATGAAGCTACTGAAACTGTAGACATCACAAGAGATGAACAAGCCGCAGACGATACACCTGCTACTGAAGATTCCGAGGTCGTGAATGAAGATACTGCGTCGGTTGGCACTGAAGATGATCATAACGACGAGACATTGGAAAACTCGTCTCGCCGTGGTCGTGATGCAGCAGCACTAGACGAAAGCATCGAATCCGTTGCGGATGACGATGACGAAGAAGATATTCGTCCGGTGCGCAAAGCGCGTCCGAAGCGGTATAAAATTCAGGAAGTCATCAAGGTGCGCCAGATCCTTCTGGTGCAGGTCGTCAAAGAAGAACGCGGCAACAAAGGGGCAGCTCTGACAACGTATCTGTCTCTTGCAGGCCGCTATTGCGTTCTGATGCCTAACACGGCGCGTGGTGGCGGGATTAGCCGCAAAATCACCAACGCAGCGGATCGCAAGAAAATCAAAGAAATCACAAACAGCATTGATGTGCCACAGGGTGCCGGGCTGATTGTGCGTACCGCCGGAGCTAAACGCACCAAGGCCGAGATCAAGCGTGACTATGAATACTTACAACGCCTGTGGGAGCAAATCCGTGAGCTGACATTGCAGTCGGTTGCACCCGCCAAAATTTATGAAGAAGGCAACCTAATCAAGCGTTCGATCCGCGATTTGTATAACCGCGAAATAGACGAGGTTTTGGTTGAAGGCGATCGTGGCTATCGCGTTGCGAAAGACTTCATGAAAATGATCATGCCGTCGCACGCAAAGAACGTGAAACAATATCAGGACGGCCTGCCTTTGTTTGCCCGCTACCAGGTCGAAAGCTATTTGGGCGGTATGTTCAACCCGACGGTTCAGTTGAAATCGGGCGGCTACATTGTAATCGGCGTGACCGAGGCGCTTGTGGCAATTGATGTTAACTCGGGTAAAGCGACCAAAGAAGGTTCCATTGAAGAGACCGCGCTGAAAACCAATCTTGAGGCCGCAGAAGAGGTCGCACGACAACTTAGACTGCGTGACTTGGCCGGTTTGATCGTGATCGACTTCATCGACATGGAAGAGCGTAAGAACAACGCGGCGGTCGAGAAAAAGCTGAAAGACAAGCTAAAAACTGACCGTGCGCGCATTCAGGTTGGTCGTATTTCGGGCTTTGGGTTGCTTGAAATGAGCCGCCAGCGTCTGCGTCCGGGTATGATTGAGGCAACGACCCAACCGTGCCCTCACTGCCACGGTACCGGGTTGCTACGTTCGGATGACAACCTTTCGTTGGCCATTCTGCGTCAGCTTGAGGAAGAGGGCGTACGGGGGCGCACTAAAGAGGTGCTAGTTCGTGCGCCAATTGCGATTGCAAACTATTTGATGAACCAAAAGCGCGAACACATTGCAATGATCGAAAGCCGATATGGCATGTCGGTTCGGGTTGAGGGCGATCCTAGCTTGGTAAGCCCGGACTTTGCGATCGAAAAATTTAAGACAGCAACGCGCAATGTAGCGGCAGTTGAGATGCCGGTTGTCTCGGTCGATTCCATGATCATGGAGGCTGTTGATTCCGACGCCGAAGAGGCGGAAGAAGTGGTCGAAGAAGCTTCGGATGATGAATCGCCCCGAAAAAAACGCCGTCGTCGGCGTCGTCGGAAGAAAAGCTCGGGCAATGGGGAAACCCAAAGCGATGAAAGCGGTGAAAATGACAATGACTCGGAAGCTAATGTTGCAGATGAGACAGTTGAGACACCTTCTGAGCCCGCCAAGGACGATGCAGCAGCTGCGAACGATGTCGTAGACAGCTCGACTACTGAACCCGAAGAAAAGCCGAAGAAAACCAGAACCCGAAAAACGCGGACCCGGAAAAAGAAGGATGACGTGGAGGCCGTTCCGACTGCAGAAGATGCTCCTGCCGAAGTTGTTGAGAACAAGGCGGACGCGGCCCCTGAAGATGGCTCTGCCGAGACTATAGCTGAGGCGGCGGTCGAAACGGGAATCGTTGCGATTGTGGCTGAAGAGGTTTTGCAAGAAACTGCGGAAGCTGATCCAGAACCAGAAGTGCAGCCAGAACCTGTGACTGAAGCGGTGGCCGAGGCCGATCCAATCATAGAGGAAGTCAAGCCGGTCGATAAAGACAAGCCCAAGCGAAAAGGGTGGTGGTCAATGGGCCGCTAAATAATCAAGACCCGCCTCTGAACCGGCGGGTCTTTTCACATCTTCAAACGAAGATGTGACTTTTTGCTGAGTGCAAAAGACAAACGCAGCGTTTAGGTCTAATTCATGTTCGGAATCGATATAATAGACGCAGGATTGCTGACTGCGATGATCGTGGCACTTGTCGCGGGGCTTGTATCATTTTCCAGCCCTTGCGTTTTGCCAATTGTGCCTCCTTATCTTGCTTATATGAGCGGGGTTAGCGTCAACGATATTGCCCAAGTCGGTAAGGGGCGGCGCATTGCAATTATGGCAGCTTTGTTCTTTGTCATGGGGCTTTCCACCGTATTCCTGCTTCTAGGGTTCACTGCTTCGGCATTGGGGGCTTTTTTCCTTCAAAACCAAGATTTGTTTTCCAAGATATCAGGCGGCGTTGTCATTATCTTCGGATTTCATTTTTTGTCGGTGTTTCGTATTCCGTTTTTGGATCGCGAAGCGCGGATCGAAACGGGAGATCAGGGCGGTTCTGCGTTCGGGGCTTATATTCTTGGCCTTGCTTTTGCCTTTGGCTGGACACCCTGCATCGGCCCTCAATTGGGGGCTATTCTTTCGTTGGCCGCTTCCGAGGCGTCGGTTGCTCGTGGAACACTTTTGCTTGGCGTCTATGCTATGGGGCTTGGCGTTCCGTTCCTTTTGGCTGCGGTGTTTCTAAGCCGTGCTATTGGTGTGATGAACCGGATCAAACGGCATATGTCTTTGATTGAAAAAATCATGGGCCTTTTGCTGCTTGCAGTCGGTATCGCACTTCTGACAGGTGCCTTCAGTAGCTTTTCATTCTGGCTGTTGGAAACCTTCCCCAGTTTGGCGACGCTCGGCTAGCCCCTTTCAGGGCTTTCGTTCGCTGGAAAGCTAGGTATTCTAATCCCGACTGGGGGATAGATGCAGGCAGATACATCACATCGGGTTCGAAAACGTCGGGTATTTTATTTTCCGGGGTATGACCCGTTTCATCCTCGCCGCTACGGGGCACTTTACCGCAAGGAGGCCGCCGCACAGGCGCAAATCTCAGACTTCAAGATCGGCTTAACCCCCCAAACGAACGGAGATCGGTATGGTTGGCACGTAGATGCACATATTGAAAACTCTCATGTAGAAACAGACTTTGAGGTACTCGTCTGGTCCGATCTGGTACGCGACAGTATGTACCAGGGCATTCTGGCAACTTACTGGCAACTGATACGGACGGCATGGGTATACATAGCTTCGGGGGCTTTGTGGCGGCTGATGCGGCTGCGAAAAGGTCCTGTTATCGCCGCACTGTATCCCGTTGGGTTTTTGATCCTTCAGCTTATGACAGCGTTACTCGTTGCTGTGCTCGTTGGAACTTCTCTAGGGGTGTTGCATTCCGCGCTTTCTTGGATTGGTCTATTGGTGATCTGGCCGATACTTGCGTGGTTTCGCAAGATCGATAATAAATTGTTCGCCTATTACCTTATGTACGACTACGCATATTCATCGCAGTTGAAAGGCGCGAATCCGCCATTGCTTGATGTTAGGCTTGCAGAGTTCGGCGTGGCGCTTGCCGATGCCTTACAAAGTGATGCAGACGAAGTGCTGTTGGTAGGGCATTCTTCCGGAGCGCATTTGGCTGTGCATGTATTGGCGGACATGATCAGAAACCATGGGCTACCAGAACACGCAGCCGAATTGAATTTTCTTTCAATGGGGCAGGTTGTTCCAATGATGTCGTTTCTGCCAAACGCACAGAAATTACGGGCGGATTTGAAAATGCTGTCTGAACAGCCCAGTGTTTTCTGGCTAGACGTCACAGCCCCCGGGGATGGGTGTTCTTTTGCCCTTTGCGATCCTGTCGCGGTTTCAGGCGTTGCAAGTAAGGATAAGAAATGGCCCTTGGTCATTTCGGCGGCTTTCACGCAAACGCTCTCGCCCAAGCGTTGGAAAGAGCTGCGTTGGCGGTTTTTTCGACTTCATTTTCAGTACCTTTGTGCCTTTGATGCGCCTGGTGACTACGACTATTTTCGAATTACGGCAGGTCCGATGACTCTTTCTGAGCGCTACTTCGGGCGATCGCCGTCACGGTCCAGATTTGAAAAAGCGGTTTCTGGCTACACGAGCACGAATCCATGAGTGTTTTGCCCCCAAAACCGCCGGTGCGCGAGGATCGTGTATCACTTCTCAAGTATCTCCGGCTTTTCCGGCGGGATATCTTATCGGCGCAACCGGCGCGTTTGTACCGCGCTTGGATGGCCGAGTTTCGCACTCCGTTTTTCAGTTCTTACCTTGTGAACCAACCCGAGTTGGTGGATTTGGTTTTGAAAGGGCGACCAATGGATTTCCCGAAATCGGCACGCGTATCGGAAGGTCTAAAGCCGCTTCTAGGGAATCGGTGTTTCTTACAAATGGCGAGACATGGCTTCGGCAGCGGCGCATAATTGACCCCGCTTTCGAAGGTGGGCGTCTGCGGGAAAGTTTTTCTGCGATGAGCGCGGCTGCAGATGCTGCCGTAGAACGCATGCCGGAAGGGAAGGGGATTGAGATCGAAGAAATCGCCAGCCACGTGGCGGCAGATGTGATTTTCAGAACCTTATTTTCAATCCCGATTGAAGATGACCTTGCACGATCAGTTTTCTATGCATTTCGGGACTTTCAGCGTAGTCAACCAATTCTGAACTTGGCAGCTTTTGTTCCTATGCCAAGGTGGGCCCCGAGCTTTCTTCCACGTCAAGCAAAACGTAAAGCGAGACTGATACGAAGCCTAATCACCCGTTTAGTTGAAAACCGTCAGAGTGAAATTGATGCAGGCGTGGCGCCAGATGACTTGGCCACCAAGATCATGACAACCCGTGACCCACAAACAGGCGCTCTGTTTTCTAAAGACGAGATGGTTGATCAGGTCGCCATCTTTTTTATTGCTGGGCACGAGACCAGCGCATCCGCACTGGGGTGGGCGCTATACCTTCTAGCGGAATACCCAGAATGGCAGAGCCAACTCCGATAAGAGGCTATAGTCACAGACCTGCATGATTTCGCGTCGACCTCTGCCCTACGGATAAGTAAAAACGTATTTCGTGAAGCACTTCGTTTATATCCTCCGGTACCCATGATGGTGCGCGAAGCTGCGTGCCCTGAAGAGTTTCGAGGCAGACAGGTTAAAAAGGGGGCTCAGATTGTTATCAGTCCTTGGCATCTGCATCGGCACACACGGCTGTGGGACAATCCGGACGGATTTGATCCTGGCCGCTGGACAACAGAAAACGGACAAAAATGTCAACGCGAGGCGTTCATCCCGTTTTCGGCAGGAAAGCGTGTGTGCAGCGGGGCAGGGTTTGCGATGATTGAGGGAACACTTCTTTTGTCGAGCTTGGTCAAAAGTTTTTGCTTTACGCCGTCTGTTGGCATGCGCCTGCAGCCTGTCGCCTATCTGACGGTCAGATCACGGGATGGTATCTGGTTGAACGTTGAAAGGCGGACGTAAACGGCATTAGCCAAGCGCATATCCGGCACCGCGCACCGTGCGGATAGGGTTTGGCATACCATCTAACTCCAACGCTTTGCGCAGCCGTCCTACGTGGACATCAACCGTTCGGGTTTCCACATCGGTATCTTGCTGCCAAACACGCGAAAGCAATTGTTCCCGCGACCAAACCCGGCCAGGGCGCTCAAGAAACGTCGTCAAAAGGCGAAATTCGGTAGGACCCAAATGCACTTCCTGATCGTCGCGCGTGACCTTGTGAGTCAAGGGGTTCAGTGTGATGCCTTCAAATGAAAGGCTTTCGTTAGCACTTCCGGATCCAACGCGTCTTAACTGAGAGCGAACCCGTGCAAGAAGTTCGGGTAGCGAGTATGGCTTGCTTAAATAGTCGTCTGCTCCTGTATCCAAACCACGGACCTTGTCGGCATCTTCGCCCCGTGCAGAGAGCATAATGATCGGAATGTCTTTGGTTTTCTGACCACGTTTCAGACGACGACATATCTCGATTCCGGAAACCTCTGGCAGCATCCAATCCAAAAGGATCAGGTCAAATTCTTTCTCTTGCACAAGTAAGAGCGCTTCATCGCCGTCGGCGGCTTCGTCTGTCTGATACCCCTCGCGTGACAAATTGTAGGACAGGATCGTCCGTTGGGCAGGTTCGTCTTCTACAATCAAAATTTGCGCGGTCAGAATTGTCATGGGAATTGGACGGTTTCTGGATCATAGATACTTGAAGTACCTTTCTCGCGGGGCTCGGAGGGGAGCTCACCCGTGACATGGTAGATCGTTTGGGCCGTGATCGCTACAACGTGATCCCCCATCCGCTCAAGGTTCTTGGCGATGAAATGGTAGTGCATTGCTGCTGATATCGTTCTGGGGTCTTCCAGCATAAAGGTGATTAATTCACGGAATATAGCAACGTACATTTCATCCACTTCAACGTCTCTCTGGCGGACGTCTTCGGCCAATTTTGCATCGTTCTGGACAAATGCGTTCAGAGATTCCGAAAGCATACTTTCGACCTGACGCGACATGCGTGCAATTGCCCCAGCAGCCCCTTTAACCTCGGGCAGATCCAGAATTGCTCCCGTTCGCTTTGCCATATTTTTGGAATAATCGCCCGCGCGCTCAAGATGTGAGACGATGCGCATAACGCTTAACACCGTGCGCAAATCACTTGCGATCGGCTGACGCAAAGCAATCAAACGCGCGCAGTCTGCTTGAAGAACTTCGTCAAGCGCGTCGATCTTTTTATCGGCCGCGCGAACTTCTGTGGCCAGCTCTGGATCCCGATCCAAAAGAGCCTTTGTTGCGCCTTGGATGGCTTGCTCGACCATTCCCCCCATGCGCATCAGTTTGGCTTGGATGCCTTCA
>Ga0181589_10002047_pt1 | contig 15877 bp, 15 predicted proteins | sample 071ome_25_FD_132444 | JGI IMG/M metagenome (GOLD analysis project Ga0181589, IMG submission 132444) | Coastal salt marsh microbial communities from the Groves Creek Marsh, Skidaway Island, Georgia - 071410BT metaG (megahit assembly) | ecosystem: Environmental > Aquatic > Marine > Intertidal...
TAAAATAAATGCTATTGGGGGTTATACATTTGAATGGAACGAAGAGTCACATAAAGAAACAGGCTCTAAAGACGTTGGGGTCATTGCGCAAGAAGTAGAAAAAATATTCCCAGAGATAGTACAAACAAGGTCAAATGGGTATAAGGCGGTAAACTACGAAAAATTAGTACCTTTGCTTATTGAAGCTATAAAAGAGCTATCTGAAAAGGTTAAAATCTTGGAAAACAAGTAATAATATAAATATGTTTAATTTAATACAATAACTATGAGTAAACTAAGTACAAAAGAGCTGAAGAAGCTTAAAGATCAATTAGCGGAAATTTCAAAACTTAAAGCTGCATTAGGCGAGCTTGAAATCACTTATCAAGTGCAAAAGCAAAGCCTATTGGCGCAAGCTACCGCATCACAAAGTAAATTTAATGATCTTGGGAAAGACATTGAAGAAGAATATGGTAAATGTACCATTGACATCAATACTGGTGAATTAACACCTGTTGAAGAAGATGTTGACCCATCAGAATTAAAGAAAGCTTAATTTTAAATACATAAACTATGAACATTACTTACGAATGGAAGATAACGGCCATGAAAAAGGCACCTTCGCTAGACGGATTGTCAGATGTTATCACACACATTAGATTTGATTACACAGGAACAGATGCAGACTCCGGGGAAAGCCACACTTTTTCCGGGGCTTGCCCAGTTGGAGCGCCTAGCTCTGATGCTTTTACTGCATTAGCAGATTTAACTGAAGCAGATGTTATTGCTTGGGCACAAGCTAATCACCCTACAGATCATATGAATGAAGTGATTGAAAAAGCTATTTCTGATAAAGTAACACCTAAAAATGTAGATGCTGAGATGCCTTGGGCGCCTGCCCCAGAAACTCCAGCTGAACCAAATGAGTAATTATGGCTTTAGTAGGAACCTGGAAAAAATACAATATACGTGAATCTGAAACTGAAACAGAAAGTTTTACATTTACAGTACCAGAAGATTTACCAGAAGGCCACCCCGACTATGAATTAAGAGGGCAAGAAAAAACTGTTGTTCAGCCAACGCTTGAAAAAATTCTTGAAGAAACAGTTGAAAATGCATATATTATTGTAAAAGCTGTTGCAATACATTTAGAAGATAGAGATAGATTGCAAGATGATATTGATATTGATCTTGGTAAAGGCTTTAGGGTAAATATTTTATTTAATATATATCAAAATAAAAAAAATAGACTTTTAAATTTTAATATGCCTTATATAGCTGATCAAAACTCTGATGTTTTTTATATAGATTTAGGCGAAATAGATAATAGCAATATACTATCTTGGGCATATTCAAAACTTAAAACAATAGAAGGGTTTGAAGAATTAATTGACGATTAATATGGCGTTACAATCATCAGGGGCAATTTCTATAACAGACATAAGAACAGAATTAGGGTCAAGTAGTTATTCTTTAAGAACCTTATCTGCCGCTGCTGGATTTTCTACCCCTGATGCTATGTCAGAATTTTATGGGTATACATCACAAACAACACCATCTGTAACGACAAATGCCGCTTCATCTGTAGCGGTTACATCAGTAACTTTAAACGGAAATGTCACATCTGATGGCGGTGCAACTGTTACTGCAAGAGGTTTTTATTTTGGAACTAATTCAAATGTAACTTCAAACCCAACATATGGCTCCGGAAGTGGAACTGGCACATTTAGCTTGACAAGAACCGGTTTAGTTGGAAGCACAACGTATTATTTTGCGGCTTATGCAACTAATGCTGCTGGGACAGCGGTTGGGTCAACGTTATCATTTACAACACAAGCTGCTGTTGCAATGGTAGACCGTTGTGCAGGTACCCTAAGTGTATGGGGTTATTCTGATGGCCCTACAAATTTATCATCATTTAATGTTGCTTTTGGTTTTGGACATTTAAAACAAAGAACTTACCTCCAACATAATCATCCAAATTATGGTTGGACAAATCAATTTTTTAAAGAAAGTTCTTATGGATATGGCAGTGATACTGGAGTTGCGGCGTCAAGAACATATGGTAATTCAACTATTACTTATAATTCAGTTGTATGGAAATCAACCTCTTCAACTTCTTCTTTTGTAGAAAATAGATTATATATGTGGTCAGAAATACAAATATATTCTTATGCCACTGGGTATAATGTAACAATACCATCTGGAAGAAGACATTTTATTGATTTAAATAACAGAATGGAAACCTGGAGCTGTTCTAATATATCAAGCACTGGCATAGTTAATACTGGTTCACAAGAAAATAGTACATTAGGATATTGGGCATCAGGTCAATACGGCCTTATGGATGGGTATAGTGACAGAAATGCAAGCAGTAACTTAGGCCATTATGATAATTTTTCATTTAATGCTAATGTAACATCTGCTCAAATCTACCCAGGGCGATATGCATATACAGATAAACGAATTCGTGTTTCATAACAATGGCATTACAATCATCAGGTAAAATATTTTTTGGAGATATAAGATTTATGCTAATTAAAATAATATAATATGAATTTAATAAGAAAAATATCTATAGGTCGTGATTATAAAAACGACGCTATGCACTATAGTGTTGGGCAAGAAGTATATGGTGGCCATAAAATATGTGATATATTAGAAGAAAAAGATAATTTTATTGTTTATATTGAAAAACAAAATGAAGTTTTGCCATGGAAATCTTTTAATAAAAATATGGCTATTAGTATTGAATACAATTTAAATTATGAATAGTATTTATTCTTTTATAATACAACCGAAAGAAAATAGATACAATAATATAAAAAAAATAAACAATAAAAATTTAATACTTAATACGTCGATAGAAGACCATCGATTTGTAAGTAGGAATGCAATTGTTGTTGCTTTACCTAAAGCTATAAAAACAAATATAAAAGTTGGTGATGAAATAATAGTGCACCACAATGTTTTTAGAAGATTTTATGATATTCAAGGTGAAGAAAAAAATAGTGCAAACTATTTTAAAGAAAATTTATATTTTTGTTATTTAGATCAAATATTTCTTTTTAAACAAAATAATAATTGGAAAGCAATTGATGGATATTGCTTTGTACAGCCAATAAAAAAAGAAAATAGTACATTTGTATCAGAAGATAAAGAAGAGCCATTAAAAGGCTTTATAACATACTCAGATGGCTCATATGATAGTGGAAAGCTTATAGGTTTTTCACCAGAATCAGAATATGAGTTTATAATAGACAAAAAGCGTCTTTATAGAGTACCAATTAAATCTATTACTATTGAATATGACAGCAAAGGAACAGAAAAACCGTATAATCCAATCTGGGTACAAAGCAGTTGAAGAACTTATTAAAGTAGCAGAAGAAGAAATTATTGTTCACGGTGGAGAAGATGAGCTAGCTGCTGATAGATTAAAAAATGCTGCAGCCACTAAAAAGCTTGCAATATTTGATGCTTTTGAAATACTAAATCGTATAGAAGCTGAAAAAGCAATGCTTGAAAATAAACCCCAAAAAGAAAAAGGAAATTCTTTTAGTGGATTTGCTGAAAAAAGATCTAAATAATGAAATTTAAATGTTCTGGCTGCGGGGGATGTTGTAGATTTGTTGGTTTTGTACCTGAAGCAAAAGGAGTATTACCAATAACGCCCAACGGGTCATGCGCTTATTTAGTGAATAATAAATGTTCAATATATGATAAACGTCCTGATATATGCAGAGTTGATAAAATGACATTTAATACTGATGGGCTAAGTAGAAAAGAATATTATAAAAAATCTACAAAAGTGTGCCATGAAATAATCGATGCCCTTGGTTTAGATAAATCATATAAAATAAATATTGATGACTACGACAAATAAATATCAGCAAACACTGTATAAAATCGTAGAGCCAATAAAATTAACAACGATACATCGGCTTAATAGGAAAAAAGCTTGGGCGTATGGTTATAATGAAGAACACAATGTAGTTGTTATAAGCAAAACAGGGGAAATTGGCGATATATATGAAATACAAGGATTGTGTATAGCATTGCCTAAACCACCGAAAACAATTGAAAATAACAATAATAGATGGGTACCTCATCAATATCCTAAAGAATTAAAAAATATAAAAAGTATATTTGATTGGGAAAATTATCCATCTGAATTTAAAGAAAATTGGTATGCATATATTGATAGAGAATTTACCAGACGCGAAGAAGGTTATTGGTTTAACAACAAAAACATACCTACTTATATTACTGGCTCTCATTATATGTACTTGCAGCACACCAAGATTGATGTTGGGAAGCCAGACTTTAGAGAAGCAAATAGATTATTCTTTATATTCTGGGAAGCATGCAAAGCTGATAAACGGTGTTATGGAATGTGCTACCTCAAAAATCGACGCTCTGGATTTAGTTTTATGGCTTCAGGCGAAACCGTTAACCAAGCAACAATTACGTCAGATGCAAGATTTGGAATACTATCTAAGTCCGGTGGAGATGCAAAGAAGATGTTTACAGATAAAGTTGTACCAATATCCGTTAACTACCCCTTCTTCTTCAAGCCAATACAAGACGGAATGGACAGGCCAAAATCAGAACTGGCGTACAGAGTACCGGCTTCAAAGCTCACAAGAAAGTCAATTACGACTACGAGTGAAGTTAAACAATTAGAAGGGCTTGATACAACTATAGATTGGAAGAATACAGGGGACAACAGCTATGATGGTGAAAAACTTAGATTGTTGGTTCATGACGAATCTGGTAAATGGGAAAAACCAGATAATATATTAAATAACTGGAGGGTTACAAAAACAACTCTAAGACTTGGTAGTCGTATCATTGGCAAATGTATGATGGGTTCAACATCCAATGCGCTGGACAAAGGTGGCGAAAATTTTAAAAAACTTTACAATGACTCAGATGTTACCAAACGAAATCGCAATGGACAGACTAGCTCGGGATTATATAGTTTGTTTATCCCTATGGAGTGGAACTACGAGGGATTTATCGATTCTTACGGATACCCTGTCTTTGATACTCCAGAAGAACCCGTCTTTGGAAATGATGGAGAATATATATCCGTTGGAGTAATTGACTTTTGGGAAAATGAAGTTGATGGTTTAAAACACGATAGTGACGGATTAAATGAATATTATCGTCAGTTTCCACGTACAGAAGAGCATGCTTTTAGAGATGAAACTAAAAATAGCATATTTAATTTAAATAAAATATATGAGCAGATTGATTATAATGAAGATGCTTTCAGGTCTGGTGCTGTCATTAAAGGTTCGTTTTCGTGGGAAAATGGAATAAAAGACAGTAAAGTAATATTTTATCCAGATTCTAATGGTAGATTTAATATATCTTGGGTTCCACCTTCAAATCTTCAAAATCGTGTAATAACAAAAAATGGGGCTAAATATCCAGGAAATGAACACGTTGGTGCTTTTGGATGTGACTCATATGATATATCTGGAACAACAGACGGTAGAGGCTCCAAAGGTTCTTTGCATGGCTTGACAAAATTTAGTATGGAGGATGCTCCAGCTAATACATTTTTTTTAGAATATATAGCAAGACCTCAAACAGCTGAAATATTTTTTGAAGATGTACTTATGGCATTAGTATTTTATGGAATGCCATTATTAGCAGAAAATAATAAACCAAGATTATTATATTATTTAAAACGTAGAGGTTATAGAGGTTATTCTATGAACCGTCCTGATAAAAGTATTAATAAACTATCTGTTACAGAAAGAGAAATTGGCGGTATGCCAAACTCTTCTGAAGATATAAAACAAGTTCATGCCGCAGCTATTGAATCATATATTGAAAAATATGTTGGTTTGCAAGAAAATGGCGATTATGGCAATATATATTTTAATAAAACATTAAACGATTGGTCTAAGTTTAATATAAATAATAGAACAAAGTTTGATGCAACAATAAGTTCTGGGCTTGCTATTATGGCTTGCAATAGACATTTATATGAACCTAAAAAAACAATAACTAAGAAAACCTTAGATTTTGGATTTAAAAGATATAATAATCAAGGGAGTATTTCAAAAATAATAAAATAAATGTTACAAACACAAACAAAAGGCATATTTCCGAGCCAAGCAGTTTCAGATAGTGAAAAAAGCAGCCTGCAGTATGGCATGGAGGTTTCTAAAGCTATAGAGGCCGAATGGTTTAAAAGAGACTCTGGTACCGCTCGTTATTTTGCTAATCGTGATAACTTTCATCGTTTAAGATTATATGCTAGAGGCGAACAATCAATACAAAAATATAAAGATGAGTTATCTATTAATGGAGATTTATCTTACTTAAACCTTGATTGGAAACCTGTACCTATTATACCTAAATTTGTAGATATAGTAGTAAATGGCATATCCGAAAGAAGTTATGATATAAAAGCATATTCTCAAGACCCTGCTTCTATTAAAAAAAGAAGCGATTATATGGAGTCTATCATTAAAGATATGCAAACCAAACAACTGGCTGATGAAGTTCAAGCCGAGCTTGGAATGGATATATATGAAAATGATAAAGCAACGCTTCCTGAAACTGAAGAAGAATTAGCTTTGCATATGCAGCTTGAATATAAACAAGCTATTGAAATTGCCCAAGAAGAGGCTATTAATAATGTATTAGACTATAATAAATACGAATTACTTAAAAAAAGAGTAGATTATGATATAACTGTTATTGGAATGGGTTGTACCAAAAATAGTTATAATACATCTGAAGGAATTAAAATTGATTATGTAGATCCCGCTGATATTGTTTATTCTTATACTGAATCACCATATTTTGACGATATATATTATGTTGGTGAAATTAGAAGAGTATCTTTAACAGAACTTAAAAAGCAATATCCAAATTTAACAGATGAAGATATTAAAGACATCGAAGGAAAAGGTAATACTTCTATGATGTATAATAAATCTTATTCTGCAATGGACTCTGAAGATAAGTCTTATGTATATGTAATGTATTTTGAATATAAGACTTTTAAAAATCAAGTATACAAAATAAAAGAAACAGCAAGTGGTGCATCTAAAGCTTTAAAGAAAGATGATAGCTTTAATCCACCAAAAGATCAAAGAGCTAGATTTGAAAAAGTTTCAAGATCTATTGATGTTATTTATGAAGGAGCTAAAGTAATTGGTAGCAATAAACTTCTTAAATGGCAAGTTGCTGAAAATATGACTAGACCAAAGTCTGACACCACAAAAGCACAATTTAGCTATAATATTGTAGCGCCAAGAATATATAAAGGAGCAGTTGAATCATTAGTAAGTAGAATGACAACATTCGCAGACATGATTCAAATAACGCATTTAAAACTTCAGCAAGTATTATCAAGAATGGTGCCTGATGGAGTATTCTTAGATGCTGATGGTATTGCAGAAATAGACTTAGGTAATGGAACAAATTACAATGCGCAAGAAGCGCTTAATATGTATTTCCAAACAGGTTCTGTTATTGGTCGTTCAATGACCCAAGATGGCGAATTTAACCATGGCCGAGTACCGATCCAAGAACTACAAACTTCAGGGGCTAATGCTAAAATTGCAAGTTTAATTAATTCTTATAATTACTATTTGCAAATGATCCGTGATGTAACCGGATTAAATGAAGCACGAGATGGTTCAACGCCTGATAAAAATGCTTTAGTAGGATTACAAAAACTTGCAGCAGCAAATTCTAATACAGCAACAAGACATATTTTGCAAGCTGGATTATACTTAACTTTAAAAACCGCCGAAGCCATAGCGCTTAGAATATCTGACGTGCTTGAATATTCTAATACTAAAAATAGTTTTATTCAAAGCATTGGAAAACACAATGTTGGTGTATTAAAAGATTTAGATGAATTGCATTTGCATGATTTTGGTATATTTTTAGAATTATCACCAGATGAAGAAGAAAAGCAATTATTAGAAAATAATATTCAAATGGCATTAAGTAAAGAACAAATTTATCTTGAAGATGCTATTGATATTAGAGAAATAAAAAATCTTAAACTTGCTAATCAACTTCTTAAAATACGTAGACGTAAAAAAATGGAGGCTGATAGAGCAATGCAAATGGAAAACATTCAAGCTCAATCTCAATCTAATGCCGCTGCCGCACAAGCCGCCGCACAAGCTGACGTTCAAAAACAACAAGCAATTACACAATCGAAAGTACAGCTTAAATCCGCAGAATATGAGTTAGAAATGCGAAAATTAGAAAAAGAAGCATTGCTTAAAAAAGAACTTATGATGCATGAGTTTGAGCTAAATAAGCAGCTTAAAGAACTAGATTTACAAGTGATTAAAGATAGAGAAGCTTATAAAGAAGATCGTAAAGATGAAAGAACTAAAATTCAAGCTTCGCAACAATCTGAACTTATAGAGCAAAGAAAAAATAATACACCACCAAAATCATTTGAATCAGCTGGATTTGATACACTTGGTGGATTTGGCTTAGAGCAATTTGAGCCAAGGTAACGTAAGTTACATTTTTTATTAATTTTATAATATTATATTATGTCAGAAGAAACAGCTAAAGTTGTTGTCGATGAACAACCGACAGCAGCTGAAAAAGAAGAAAAAGTTTTAGAATCAGCCGGTGTTGATACTAAGGCTGAAGAAGGAGTCTATAAAGTAGACTTAAGAAAACAAACTAAAACAGAAGAAAATGCCGTTCAAGAACAAAGCACAGAAGAAAGCGTGTTGGGCAGCGTACAGCAGAGCGAAGAAAGCGGGGAAAACCCCGAAATGGAACTGCAAGAAGTGGGAGAAAGAAACGAAAAAGAAACTGAAGTAGTCTTAGAAAAAATAGAAGATACTGAAGATGCTGAACCCACAAAGCCCGAAGAAGTTACAAAAGAAGATGTAATTCAAGAGGCGGCAAAATCAAATGAAATTGAACTACCAGAAAATATTCAAAAGGTAGTTGATTTTATGAATGAAACAGGTGGCACATTAGAAGATTATGTCCGATTAAACGCGGATTATAGTAATGTTGATGAATCCACTTTATTATATGAATATTACAAGCAAACTAAATCTCATTTAGATAAAGATGAGATTGATTTTTTAATTGAAGATTCTTTTTCGTATGACGAAGACGTAGATGAAGAAAGAGATATTAAAAGAAAAAAGTTAGCTTATAAAGAAGAAATTGCAAAAGCAAGAAACTTTTTGGAAGATTTAAAGGGTAAATATTACGAAGAAGTCAAGTTGAATTCTAAGTTAAACCCCGATCAACAAAAAGCTGTTGACTTTTTCAATCGATATAGCAAAGAAAGATCTGAGTCAGAAGCTATTGAGCAAAAACAAAAGCAACATTTTGACAAAGTAACTAACGAGGTATTTAACGAAAATTTCAAAGGTTTTGATTTTAAAGTTGGTGACTCTAAATTTAGATACAAAGTGTCAGATGTAAACTCGGTAAAAGAAGTGCAAAGTAATATTATGAATGTTGTAAGTAAATTCTTAGACGGAAATAATATGTTATCCGATGCGCAAGGTTACCACAAAGCATTGTTTGCTGCTCAAAACGCTGATGCACTTGCAAATCATTTTTATGAGCAAGGAAAAGCAGATGCAATTAAGCAAATTTCAGCTGAATCCAAGAATATAAACATGGATGCGCGAAAAAGCCCAGTTGTTGAAGCAGGCGGAATAAAAGTGAGAGCAATTGCCGGTGATGATTCTTCTAAGCTAAAAATTAAACTTAGAAAATAATTTAAAAAATAATTACAATGGCAGTTATTACTCCAACTGGCGGTGCGAACTTAAATGCTGTTCCAGCTCCAGTTAAACAAACATTATCTACAAACTACCTTTCTTTTACAGGTGGTGCAAACGATTGGTCTCAGCAATATTTACCAGAATTATATGAAGCAGAAGTAGAGCGATATGGTGATCGTTCAGTTTCTTCTTTCTTACGTATGGTAGGTGCTGAAATGCCAATGACTTCTGATCAGGTTGTATGGTCTGAGCAAGGAAGACTACATTTATCTTATGCAGGTACTCTTGTTGCCGCTACTGGTGTTATCACCGCTAACGGGCATGCAGTACGTGTTGGACAAACTATCGTAATTTCTGATGGTTCTACTACTGTTAAAGCTTATGTTTCAGCTACTACTACAAATACTATTACTGCAAAACGTTATGATAAAGCAGCTTTCACAACTGATTCTGACTTTTCTGATGGTGCTGTAAACCTATTTGTTTATGGTTCTGAATTTGCTAAAGGAACTACTGGTATCTCTGAATCAGTTACTCCTTCTTTCCAATCTTTCACTAACCAACCAATCATCATCAAAGACAAATACGAAGTATCTGGATCTGATGCATCTCAAATTGGATGGGTTGAAGTAACTGGAGAGTCTGGACAATCTGGTTATTTATGGTATCTAAAAGCAGAAGGTGACACTCGCACTCGTTTTGAAGATTATCTTGAAATGGCTGTAGTAGAAGGTGAAACCGCTGCTGCTGGTTCTGGTGCTGCTGGAATTACAGGTATTAAAGGAACTGAAGGATTATTTGCCGCTATTGAAGACCGTGGTCACGTAACTGCTGGTGTTGATGGCAACGATCCTGCTGAAGATCTTTCTGATTTCGATGAAATCCTTAAGAAACTTGACAAGCAAGGTGCTATTGAAGAAAACATGCTTTTCTTGAATCGTGCTGTATCATTGAACATTGATGATATGCTTGCTGCTCAAAACTCTTATGGTTCAGGTGGTACTTCTTACGGTGTTTTCTCAAACAGCGAAGATATGGCCCTTAACTTAGGATTTAGCGGATTCCGCAGAGGTTCTTATGACTTTTACAAAACTGATTGGAAATACTTAAATGACGCTTCTACTCGTGGACTAGTTACTGACATCCGCGGAGTATTGGTGCCTGCAGGTACTTCAACAATCTACGATCAAACATTAGGTAAAAACATCAAGCGTCCATTCTTGCACGTACGATACAGAGCTTCTGAAGCTGATGATCGTCGTATGAAGTCTTGGACTACTGGTTCAGTAGGTGGAGCTTACACATCTGATTTAGATGCTATGGAAGTACACTATCTATCTGAAAGATGTCTAGTGGTACAAGGTGCTAACAACTTTATGTTGTTAAACTAATAGTACATTTTTTAAGAATGCCCCTGATTAAGTTCAGGGGTACTTCTTATTTTTTTAATTATTTAATCTTATTATATCATGGCAAAAGAAGCTACATCTGCTCCTAAATGGGAAATTAAGGACAGAACTTATTATTTAAGAGGTGGTAAAGCCCCTTTAACATATACAATCAAAAGCAAAAATATATTTTATTTTGACGAAGCATCTGCTGAAGAAAGAGAATTAAAATATACTATTAATCAAAAAACTCCATTTGTTGATGAGTTTAAAGGTGCTGCTAGATTGGGACACATTGTTTTTACAGATGGTCAATTATACGTACCTAAAGAAAAACAAACATTACAAAAATTATTATCATTATATCATCCAGACAGAAACAAAGTTTATTTAGAATTTGATGCTGTTGAAGACGCCGAAGATGATCTTGATATTTTAGAATTAGAAATTGAAGCATTAAATATTGCCGCTTCAATGGATATTGACCAAGCAGAAGCAATAATGCGTACTGAGCTTGGAAATAAAGTATCTAAGATGACTTCTAAGGAGATTAAAAGAGATTTATTACTATTTGCTCGTAATTCACCAAGTTTGTTCTTAGAACTCGCTAATGACGAAAATATTAGTATTAGAAATGTTGGGATTAGAGCGGTTGAAGCTGGTTTAATTTCACTTTCAGAAGATCAAAGAACATTTAAGTGGGCTAGCACAGGTAAAAAGCTTATTACTGTTCCTTTTGAAGAAAACCCATATTCTGCTTTAGCGGCTTTCTTTAAAACAGATGATGGTATTGATGTATACAAATCAGTTGAGAAAAAACTCAAATAGTTGCATTATGGTGGTTAGGCCGCTTTAATGCGGCTTAATCATTATAAATAATAAATTAAAAATATGATTAGCATAGATACGGTTTATCAAAGAGTGCTCGCTATTATTAATAAAGAAAATAGAGGGTATCTTACTCCGCAAGATTTTAATCTATTTGCCAACCAAGCACAGTTAGAAATATTTGAACAGTATTTTTTCGATCTTAACCAATATGGTAGAATAAAAGAAAATAATACAGAGTATGCTAATCTTTATAAAATAATAGAAGAAAAACTGAGTAAGTTTAAAAAAGAAGCAAATTTAACATATTCAACAGACTACTTTCAGTTACCTTCTGATTTCCATAAGTTAGGTACAGTAATATATAATAATACTGTAGAAGTTGAAAAAGTAGATAGAAAACAACTTATGGATTACCAAGGCTCAAAACTTACACAGCCTGATACATTAAATCCTTTATACATACAAAACGCTACAAGCAGTTCTAATAACTGGGGGCTTAAAATATACCCAACAACTATAAATGCAAATATTTCTTGTACATATGTTAGAAAACCCGTTGCGGTTGAATGGGCTTATACTAATGTAGCTGGAACCGCGTTATATAATGCTTCTAATTCTACAAATTTTGAATTACACGAATCTGAAGAAGTTGGGTTAGTGTTTAAAATATTATTATATGCTGGATTAAATATAAAAGAAGCTGATGTAATACAAATAGCAGACGCTAAAGAAACTAAAAAGATAACTCAAGAAAAGTCATAGTAGATGGGACTAATAACACAAACAGCAAGACAGTATTATAGCGTTACTGAAAAATTTACAGGAACAGGTTCTTTAAATACATTTACGTTAACGTTTGACCCACTGCCAAATTCAATAGATGATTTTATAATATATATAAATAGTCAAGAAATTGACGATAGTAATTATACATATAATAATAGTACTGGAGTTATTGACTTTACTCCGTCTTCACCACCACCGTTAAATGCTGCAATAGAAGTAACATTAAAAACTCAAAAGCATGGCAGCTACCGATATATATCTATTGATGACATAGTAAATAACTTTATAGTATCTTATGTCGGGGATGATAAAATTATTCCAACAGCAAAAAGATTAGACGTAGTATTCCATACAAAACGGGCAATACAAGAATTTAGTTATGATATTTCAAGAGTTGAAAAAATTCAAGAAGTAGAAGTTGGTAGTACTTTAACAATACCATTCCCACAAGATTATGTAAATTATGTACAATTATCTTGGATAGATGGTAATGGTTTAGAAAGACCTTTATATCCAGCCACTCAAACTTCTAGACCTTCGCAAGCTATACTTCAAGATGATAATGCAAATTATTTATATGATGATAATGATAGTTTGCTTACTGCTACGTCTTTAACTACTGAAAGATTTAAAGGTTTAGAAACTAATGATACAATTGGCCTTTCAAATGCAGATGATTATTTCTTTTCAAATGCAGACCATAATGATAGCGTGTTTGGAATGGGTAGAAGATATGGATCTAATCCTGAAACTACACAAGTAAACGGTGTATTTGTTATTGACGAATTAAACGGACAATTTGGATTTAGTAGTAATATTGAAGGCAAAATAATTACAATTAAATATATATCTGATGGATTAGGCACAGATAAAGAAATGCAAATACATAAATTAGCTGAAGATGCTATTTATAAGTATGTTTCTCATGCTATTATTGCGTCTAAAGCAAATATGCCTGAGTATATTGTAAATAGATTTAAAAGAGAAAGACGGGCTGCAATGCGCAACGCTAAGCTTAGACTTTCTAATATTAAGTCTATTGAAATGGCACAAGTAATGCGAGGTAAAAGCAAGCAAATAAAACACTAATTAAATGCCAGAAATTAAAAATACTTTTCTTAAGGGAAAAATGAATAAAGACGCAGATGAGCGATTATTGCCATCTGGAGAATATAGAGATGCTTTAAATATACAAGTTGGTGTAAGCGAAAATGGTGATGCAGGAAGCTTGCATAATATACTTGGCAATTCTAAGATAAGTAGCATTAATATTTCTGGCGCAAAATGTATTGGCAGCATAGCTGATACAGAAAATGAAAAAATATATTGGTTTATATACGGCACGTCTGTTAATGCTATTGCAGAATATGATGAAACTACAAATACCGTATCCCCTATTTTAGTAGATACTACTAAACTTATAACTAATTTCCCAAACACTCAAATTACCGCTATAAACGTTATAGACGGATATTTATTTTGGACTGATGGCTACTCAGAACCCAAAATAATTGATATTAATTTGTTCAAAGCTAAATCTACAAATTTTAGCACTACAACAAAAATATTTGATGACTTTACATTATTAGATAGAGATATAACAGAAGCAGATATTACACTTATAAAAAAGAAGCCATCATCAGCCCCAACAGTAACTTCAAATACATATGGAGAAATTGCACAATCTAGCGGAACAGATATAACAGTTACCGCTGATTTTACTGGAATTAATAATGGTGATACTCATACTGTAACCGTATCTGCAGACCCAGGGTTTGATGTAAATCAAGTGTTTTTTATAATAACAAACACAAATATTAAAACTCACGAATGTAAATTTAAATCTATTGCGGGTTCAACATTAACATTAGAAGCTATAAATGTAAACGCAGCTTATGCGGCTTCTTTTACTGGCAAAATTGCTTTTGGAGAGCCTTTATTTGAAGATAAGTTTGTAAGATTTGCTTATAGATGGAAATTTAAAAATAATCAACTTTCAATATTTTCTCCATTTACAGAACCTATATTTGAGCCTAAGCTTTATTTTGATTATAATATAGAAAAAGGGTATAATAATTCAATGCTAAATCAAATTAGATTTATTGAATTAGATAATATTGATGTAACGCCTACAGATGTAGAATCTATTGATATATTATATAAAGAGTCTAATAATACAAATATATACGTTTATAAAACACTAAAAAAAGAAGATTTTACAAACTACAATACAGGCAGTGGTAAAATTAAAATAGATAGTGAAAGTGTATATTCAATAGTTCCCGAAAATCAATTATTAAGACAATATGACAATATTCCTTATAAAGCTAAAGCAGCGGAAATAACAGGAAATAGAATTATACTTGGTAATTACACAGATGGATTAAATGTAACATTAAATAGCTCTACGGGTAATTATATTAATTTTAATCCAACTTTTAATGTATCTACTATTGCCAGAACAACTGATCAAATAAAATCTATAAAAACAGGTAGAACATATCAAATAGGTGTTGTTTTTGAAGATGAATACGGTAGGCAAACGCCTGTATTTTCAAATAATACAGGTAGTATAAAAGTTCCTTTTAATACTGTTGAAAATGGACTAAGTGGTAAGGCTTTACAAGTTTCTATGTCTTCATTGCCTGTTGGCACTATTTTTGATAATAGAATAGCAAAATTTAAATATTATATAAAAGAAAATTCACAAGAATATTATAATATAATAGTTAAAGAAGCTTTAGAAGATGAAGAAGATACCAGTTTTATTTGGCTTGTAATACCAAGTTATGAAATTAATAAAATACAAGAAGAAGATTATATATTATATAAAAAGCCTAAAGATTATACAATAATTTCATCTTCCCCTATAGCAGATGCGTCAGCAAAATATAAAGCTATCAGTATTTCAAATTCAAAACCTGACTCTATAAATACAACTACTTATCCAGATGATTATAGTGGGTATTTTTTTGTAAAAATAAAAAAAGACACAATAATAACTGCTGCTACAGATTTAATACCGTCTCCGCCTCCAGGTGGTAATGAAGATTATGCGGTTTTTGAAACATTACCTAAAGAAAACATTCTTGACTTATATTATGAAACTGAAGAAAGTTATAGCATAGGTGATTA
>Ga0181589_10002052_pt1 | contig 15846 bp, 11 predicted proteins | sample 071ome_25_FD_132444 | JGI IMG/M metagenome (GOLD analysis project Ga0181589, IMG submission 132444) | Coastal salt marsh microbial communities from the Groves Creek Marsh, Skidaway Island, Georgia - 071410BT metaG (megahit assembly) | ecosystem: Environmental > Aquatic > Marine > Intertidal...
AGAGTTGCGAATGATCCATTCACGGGTTGCGTGGATGTTCTTTCCGGTGGAAAGGTCCATCACCGTGTCGGCGCCCCAGAGGGTTGACCACTGCATTTTTTCGACCTCTTCATCGATCGTGGAAGCGACGGCAGAGTTTCCGATATTCGCGTTAATCTTCACGAGGAAATTGCGCCCAATAATCATCGGTTCGCTTTCCGGATGATTGATGTTGGAAGGAATGATCGCACGGCCACGAGCGACTTCGTCGCGAACGAATTCCGGAGTGATGAAATCGGGGATGGAAGCGCCGAAAGATTCTCCGGGGTGCTGCTGATTCAACACATTGCGGGGGCCATCGCTTTCCGCCTGAGCTTTGAACGCCGCTTCGCGGCCGAGGTTTTCGCGAATCGCGATGTATTCCATTTCAGGGGTAACGATCCCCTGCTTGGCATACCACATCTGAGTCACGGGATGCTCGCCAGTGGACCGAAGTGGTCTGCGCCTCAGTCCGGGATACTCCTTGAGACGGTTCTTCTCTTCCTTTTTCTCGTTGTAGCGGGATGCGTGCTCGTCGGAAAGGTAGCCATTGTCCTCCGGTTTCACATCGCGTCCCTCATATTCTTCAACGTCGTTGCGACCTAGGATCCAGTCTCTCCGAACTGGGGGGAGACCTTCGGTAACATCTCCGGAAAATTCAGGATCGCCCCAGGGACCGCTCGTGTCGTAAATGCGGACCGGCTCATTTACCTCGACTCGACCATTTGGATGGGTTGTTTCTGCGAGCTCAACTTCTCGCATCGGGATCTGAAGATCTTCGTGGATTTTTCCTTCGAGGTAGACGCGTTTGCTGTTGGGAAAAACGTCGGAGACAGTTTTGGCTTCGGAAGGGGCTGAATCGTTTGGAGTGATCATGTTAAAGGCGTGGTAGGAAAAAGAAAAAACGCCGAGTTCATCGTCCGGAAACTACCAGAGCGAAAAATCGGCGTTGATGAAGTGAGATAGAATTCATGAGTGACTCCCTGCGGCAGCATTACCTGCATCAGGTTCGAAGGGTCTTTCACAGATGCAAAATCTCAGCGCAAGGCGCTCCCCTGTCGTAGTGGGCAAACGATGGCGGAAAAGAGGTCTGGCGTCAAGTCGGGCTTGGTTCGTGGTGAGACGAATTGCGATAAGAACAACTTGTCTCGGTTGTTTACGCCGGATGACTTCTTTACGGACTGGCTGAATCCGCCCGACTTTTGTTGTCTCTTGGGAGTGAACCGCGTGCTCCTTAGTATTTTCCCCTCGTTCTTTTCGCAGAACTTGATCCCGGGGCATCTCCCGCGCTCAGTAAAACAGAACTCGATTTTTTCGAATCAAATAACACCGTCAGGCCCGAATTACCCATGAACTTCTGCTTTCGAATCTTCGCTCTTTTATTTCTGGTGTCTTTTGCGGGGGCAGAGGGGTTTCGAATCGCCACTTTTCGAGCTGACGTTACTCCTCCTGTCGGACACATGCTTTTGACGGGTCACTTTGTGACAGCCGAGGCTATCGAAACGCCGTTGGAAGCGAGAGGATTTATTCTTTCCGGCAGCGGGAGCCAACCAATCGTCGTATGCGCCGTGGACTGGTCCGAGATTCGCAGTGATACTTACGATCTCTGGCGGGATCGCCTCGCCACCGCTGCGGGGACGACTCGGGAACGTGTCCTCCTTTCGGCAATCCATCAGCATGATACTCCGATGGGGGATCTGACGGCTGATCGAATTTTGCGAGAGCTCGGCTCGCCTCATCGTGTCATCACGGAAGAGTTCCATGAAAAAGCGCTGGCTCGAGTTGTTGAAGCTGCCAAGACGGGCTTGGAGAAAGCGACTCCGGTGACACATATCGAAACCGGAAAGGGGAAAGTCGCAAAGCTAGCTTCGAATCGGCGCTGGGTTGATGAGGATGGAAAGATTCGTTTCGACCGCGGCAGTGCTTGCAAGATTCTAGCCGCGCAGCGGGCCGATGAGGGGGCGATTGATCCTTTTGTTCTCTCCCTTTCTTTTTGGAATGGTGAAGAATTACTCGCTACGTATTCAGTCTACGCGACGCACCCGATGAGCTACTACGGGACGCGAAAAGTGAATGCGGATTTCCCCGGCCTTGCGCGAGCAATGCGGGATGGGGAAACTCCGGGCGCGCTTCAAATCTACGCCAGTGGCTGCAGTGGGAACGTGACTGCTGGTAAATACAATTCGGGTAATCCCGAAAACAGGAGTGTGTTGGCCGCTCGGCTTCATGAAGGAATGAACCTTGCCTCTGAGGGCGAAAGAAAGCCGCTTCGCTCGATCACGTTCCAAAACGAAATACTGAAGCTCGATCCGCGGCCAACCAGAGGATTTTCCCGGGAGCACCTGGAGTCGGTCATTCGCGAGAAAGAGGATGCCCGCTCCCATTTGATGGCTTCGTTAGGATTGAGTTGGCTGGAGCGAGTGGAGAGAAAGGGCCGTGAATTTGATGTCCCGGCGGTTTCTTTCAACGGTGGAGACGCCTTGATTATCCTGCTCCCAGGTGAAATTTACGTGGATTACCAGCTCTATGCGCAGGAAGTAGCTCCAGATCGACTTGTGATGACCCCGGGTTACGGCGATTCCGCTGCGGGCTATCTCCCCACGGAAAAGCATTGGGAGGAAGGTGACTCCAACCTCAAGGGGTGGTGCTGGATCGACAAAGGGATGGAGCCGCGGGTAAAGACGGTGATTAAGACCCTGGTCGAAGGCGCGGAATAGCACTACTCGCCAAGTCTGGTTTCCTCGTTCGGTTTCAGAATCGGCATTCCGTTTTCGATCCGGAAAGCGAGGCTGCGATCTTCGGTGAGAAAGCCTCCTTCTGGAAAATCGATTCCAAGCTTTTCCAGCTCACTTGCCGAGGCGCGTTTTAAGGGCTGCTGAGTGACAGGGCAACGCAGCAGTCGGAGTGTTTCGGCTCTAAGTGTCACATCATCCATATCAGTAGAAGGCCACGGATTCGTCGATCTCGGTGGACCAGGCGTTGATGCCTCCGATGACGTGGCAGACATCGGTGAAACCTGCTTCGTTAAGGATAGCGAGCGCTTTGGCGCTGCGCCCTCCAACTTTGCAGTAAATAATCGTTTCCGCATCGCGATCGAGTTCGTCGAGTCGATCCGGGAGTTCCCCCAAGGGAATGACAACCGAATCCGGCAGACGGCAGATGTCGACTTCGTGCAGTTCACGGACATCGAGAATAACAAAGTTGCTATCCTTTTCCATCCGGCTCTCCAGCTGGTGGACATCGATCTCGCGGAGTGTTTTTTCAGGCATTTCGCAGGTGTATTCGATTTCTTTGAGTTCTGTGATGCTAGGGGATTCACCGCAGATCGCGCATTTTGAATCCCGACGGAGCTTGATTTCGCGAAAGCGAAACGCGAGTGCGTCGAAATGAATGAGTCGGCCGATCAGTGGTTCGCCGATTCCGAGAATTAATTTGATAGCTTCGTTTGTTTGCAGGCAACCAACGATGCCGGGAAGCACTCCGAGAACGCCGCCTTCGGCGCAACTGGGAACCTGGCCAGGCTCTGGTGGTGTCGGAAAGAGACATCGATAACAAGGGCCGCCGAGGTGAGGAGCAAATACCGAAACCTGTCCCTCAAAACGGAAAATGGATCCATAGACATTCGGCTTTCCTGTCAGGACGGCGAGGTCATTGCTGAGATAGCGAGTCTCGAAGTTGTCAGTCCCGTCGATAATGAGATCATACGGTTCCGCAATTTCTGCGGCGTTTTTTTCGTTGAGTCGGGCATCGTGGAAATTCACTTTCACCTCGGGATTGATGGCGCTAAGTCGTTCCATCGCGGAGTCGCCTTTCTTTTTTCCTACGTCTTCGGTATCATGGAGGAGTTGGCGTTGGAGGTTGGAGAAGTCGACGACGTCAAAATCGACGATTCCGATTTCGCCGATTCCGGCTGCGGCAAGATACATCGCAATGGGTGACCCGAGCCCTCCCACTCCGATGCAGAGAACGCGAGCCGCCTTGAGCTTTTTCTGGCCTTCCGGTCCCACATCCGGAATCGAGAGATGGCGGGCGTAGCGCTGCATTTCTTCGAGGCTGAGTTCGGTATCAGCGATGCGAGAGGTTGGTAGAATCGATTCCATGCGATCTGGGCGTATGTAAAAATTTAGACGGAAAGCAAAAATGCGTTCGCTCTACTTAGCAAATTAGACTTTATCGTTCTTTGTCTCGTAACCTAGTTGTAGACGTTTGAAAAGTCTGCAAAAACCCGACCATTTATGATGAAACAAGACCAACTCCTATCGAAACTCGTGATTTTGCCCGCGATGATCGTTGCCATCTCCCTTGGCTTTTCCGCCAGCGTTTCTGCTGAAGATGCCAAGTTTGAAGACCTTAAGAAGAGCCTCAAGTTCGACGAATCTAATGACCCACCTGCCAACGGAGCTGTTTCCAGCTATGCCGAAGCCCTCGAAAATGCAATGCCCTCTGTGGTCACCATTTTCGCTTCCAAGTCGGTCGAGGTGAACACCAACCGTAACCAGCAGCAGGAAGAACTTTTCCGCCGGATGTTCCCGGATCTTCCGGATAATTTTTTCGAGAGACATGGCGGCGGCGAAGATGGAAAAAGAACAGAGCAGGGCCTCGGCTCCGGAGTCATCATTTCTCCTGATGGCTACATCCTGACAAATAATCACGTGGTCGGTGATGCCGACGAAATTAAGGTTACTCTTCCGGAGACAAAGAAGGAAATTTTTGCGGAAGTGGTCGGAGGTGATCCTCGCACAGACGTTGCTCTGATTAAGATCAAGGCAAAAGGCCTCAAGCCTATTCTGATCGGTGACAGCGCGAAGCTTCGCATCGGTGACGTTGCTCTTGCTGTGGGGAACCCTCTCGGACTGGAGCAGACCGCAACGCTCGGAATCGTTAGCGCGATCGGACGAAACGATCTCAATATCACGAATGGTGGTTTTGAGAATTTCATCCAGACAGACGCGGCCATTAACCGCGGTAACTCGGGTGGCGCTCTTGTCGATGCTCGTGGACGGCTCATCGGAATCAACACGGCTATCCAGTCGAACTTTACCGGTGGAAATATCGGAATTGGTTTCGCGATTCCATCGAACATGGCTCTGAACATCGTTGAGCGTCTCATGAACGGTGGAGGGGAAGTGCAGCGTGGTTTCCTTGGAGTGATCCTCAGTGAACTTGATGAGAATTTTGCGAAAGCACTAGGCCGTGACGAGCAATCCGGCGTGCTCATTCGCGAGGTCGGTGGAGGGACCCCTGCCGAGAAGGCAGGTATCAAACCAGGTGATCTTATTCTCGGATACAACGGGAAACAGGCGAGCGACGTTCAGGGGCTCCGCCTCGATATCAGCAACACGCCGCCTGGCGAAAAGGTGACTTTCGACATCGTTCGCAAGGGCAAGCCTCGCAAGATTGAGGTGACACTCGGTGAACTTGAGACAGGAATTCAGGCCTTTGCAGGACAGGAAAGAGTTTCTCCGAAAGTGAAGCCGCAAGAGTTCGTGGAAGGGGTACGCATTGCGAATATCGACGACGAGCAGCGGGAAGCTCTCCAGGTCGATGAAGACGTAAAGGGTGTCATCGTGGAAAGCGTGAAGGACAATGTTGCAGCCGCCACGGCAGGTCTTCGCCCTGGTATGATCATTACGCAGATCGATCAGCAGGAGATCAAGAATGTTGGTGAAGCCTTCGACATCGTCGGAGAATTCGAAGCTGATGTGCTGCTTCTGCAGGTATATGTGGCAGGACGACGTGACATTCTTGCAATTCCCCTGACAGAGGAATAGAGCTTTTCCGCCCGTAGCACTCGTGAGTGTCATGGTCTGATGGATTCTGATCGCGGTATCAGCCGACTCGATCAGGAATCTGTCGGCACTCACGGATGGCAGGTCCGCCTGCAAAGAAAAGGCGTCCGCTATGGACGCTTTTTTTCGGACTCTGCGTGGGGTGGTCGCGAAAACGCGCTGAACATCGCGAAGCAGTATCGAGACAAAATTCTTGGCCACTCCGAACGATTGTCGGGTGGATCGAATGTCTCTTCCCGTTCCCACACGGGACCGACAGCGAGATCGAGTTCGGGAGTGGTAGGTGTTACCCGAATCGTGCAGTGTAGCTCAAACGGTGTGGAGTATCGTTTCTGGCAAGCGAGTTGGACAACGCCAGATGGCGTGCGTGAGACTGTCCGCTATTCCATTCTAAAATACGGAGACGAACTTGCCTTCGAAAAAGCGGTCCGTGCGAGACGACGGGCAACCACGTGAATCCCGAATCAGGACGAATACTGAATTCTTTGGGGGAAGAACTACTCTTCTTCCTTGGGAATTTCCGCCAGCAACGAGCTGATGTAAGGGAAGAGTTGTTTCTTCCGGCTGACGACTCCTTGCAGGTTGAAGAGGTCGGCGTCCTTTTTGGGGTAGGAGATCAGCTTTCGAATTTTCTGTGGGGCCTCGACGAGGAGCAGGCTGTCGTTCAGAGTGATGTCTGTGACCATAAGACACGCAAAATCGAGATCGCGCTCTTCAATGAGAGCGCGCAACTCTTCCTGCAATTTCTCCCGCGATGGCCAGAAGGTGTCGAATCCAATTTCTTCCACCTGCGAGATGCTGAGCTTGTAACCGCTCTCTTCAAATTCCTTTCGATCCGAATTCACCGCCTCTTTGAAATCGGCTGATCGCAAAACAGATCCTGCTGCGAAGAAAAACTCTTTGAACTGATCGACATCGATTCCCGCAATTTTGCCGGCCCAATCGAGAATTACGCGGTCTTCATCCGTGGTCGTTGGTGAAGTCAGATTCAGTGTATCCGAAATAATTCCCGCGCAAATTAGCATGGCAATGCCGCGTTTCGGTTCGAGCTGGTGGGTCCGAAAGCTGTTTCCCACAATCGTACAGGTAGAACCGACTGTCTTGTTGATGAATTGAATGGGTTCCTTGGTGATGAGGTTTCCGCTGAGTCTGTGGTGGTCGATTACCTCGATAATTTCCGCCTCATCAGCACCAGACACTGCCTGAGAGAATTCGTTATGATCAACAAGAACAAGGCGTGGGCGAGTCGGGTTAACGAGATCAGTTCGGGAGAAGACTCCGATGAGCTGGTTCGTCTCTCCGTCGCATACAGGAAAGAGAGCCTGCTTCGGATCCGATTTGATTCGCTCTTTGATCCCGGTGATTTTGATCTCCGGCTTGAAGGAGATAAACTGGTTTGAAATCGCGTTCTCAATTGAGCGGGCTCCACGGATGAGTTGGGTCGTCGAAGCCGTGTCGTGTTCAGTTATGAGAATGGCAGTTCCCTTTGCCTTTGCCGCATGCAGAATCGCCTCGGAAGGACGAAACCCACTCGTGATGACGAGGCAATCTACGCCCGCTTCGACGGCATGGAGTTGAACACCGACCCGGTCGCCGGTGATAATGAGTAATTCGTCGCTGGGAAGATTGTTTATGCGCTCCTGCATGACCGGCTCGGATGATCCGGCCACCATCATGAGCAATTCCTTTTCCTCGTCCTCGTTTTCCTTCTCGACAATTATCTCTGCCTTGAGAACCTCAGCGATATTCGTGGTCGAAGTTTTTACCTGGCGTGCTCCATTGTTACCCTTTTCCATCATTGGAATGAGAAGCTCCAGCAAGTCTTGCAGGGCGAGCATACCAACGAGCTGGTCGTTGTCGTCAGTGACCGGCAGACTACGAAAACCGAAGTCGGTCATGACGCGGTATGCCTCAATCACTGTATCGGTCGGTTGAGCGACTCTTGGGTTAGGCCGAGCAAGATCACGGGCGCGCAGATGCACATCACTTTTCAGGGCGGGACGGGAGATTCCTGCCTGGGCAAGGACCCACTCAGTCCGCGCATTGGGTGGGCCGCAGCAGGCTGGAACAGCGGATGGCATGCGCGTATGGCGAAGCAAATCTGCGTAGGCAATCGCCGAGCAAATGGCATCTGTATCCGGATTCTTGTGGCCGATCACAAACACGGGCGCTTCAACGGAAGAGCTTTCAGAATCGGTAAAGGTGGCAGGAGTCTCGTTCACAAAAGTAAGTTCGGTCAGGTTTCCAGAGTTTCGACCGAAATTTTGCGCGGTGGCCGTAGTCGATACACACTCGGCTGTTCGAGTGTTTTTGTGGAATCAGGTCCGCTGGAGTGCTTTCCGGGGGCTTGGGGATGGACGTAACAGACTCGCTACTTAGTTCGAAATGTCTCGCTCTCGATCAACGCGATCATGAGATCCTGGAATCCCTCGCCATTTTCCTGGTTTTTCTCGACGATCTTCGCGATCTCTTTCCGTTCGGAATAATTGGGAACGCGACCGGTTGCGTAGGTGAGGAGCTTCTCGGACAGGCACTCGGAAAACTGATTGATGTTGGCGACGAGCCACGCCTTCAAGTCAACGACGCCGCTGATTTCGGTCCCGTCGTGCATGGTTGCGGAAGCATCGATCTCCTGATTGATCTCCGGCCATTTTTCGCGCCAGCGCCCGACAGGATCAAAATTCTCGAGAGCAAAACCGACCGGATCAATCTTGCGATGACAGCCGGCACAGGATTCTGAGTCGGTATGGGTGGAGAGAAGTTCACGTGGAGTGGTGGCCCCCTGCGTGTCAGGCGTCAAGGCTGGGACCGATTTGGGTGGTGGAGGCGGCGGCATACCCATGATGTTTTCAAGGACCCAGACGCCTCGTAAGACCGGCTGCGTATCGACGCCGTTGGCGGTAGCCATCATGACGGCGGATTGACCGAGGAGTCCGCCGATTCGTCCACCACGGGGAAGGGTGACGCGATGGATGGCCTTATCCTTCTTCTTGTTGTATCCGCTTTTGAGTCCGTAGACGTTTTTTGCCATTCTCCCGGTTGTCCAAGTGAAGTCAGGATCGATGAAGTCTGTCATCGGGCGATTCTCACGGAGGATTTCGGCGAAAAACTCTTCCGCTTCCCGGCGCGCGTGATTCGTGTCGCTGGAATTAAATTTGAACGTTGGGTCCGGCATGATTTCTGCGAGCGACCGAGTATCGAGCCACTGGCCGGTGAAGGCCTTTACGAAATCAGAATTGGCTCCGGTTGGGATGAGGCGTTTGGCTTCGTTTCTCAGAACTTCAGGATCGGTCAAGCTGCCTGCTTCTGCTTTTTGGAGAAGTTTTCCGTTTGGCGGCCCTCCCGCCAGAAAATAGGAAAGCCTGGTGGCGAGGTCGTAGCTGTCGAGTTCGCCGTCGGAGAGGGACCGATAAAGAAAGCGCGGGGAAATGAGAACGTTTCGAATCACAAGGTGCATTGCTTCTTCTGCAGAATGGCCGCTTGCGATATGCTCGTCATGGAGGGCCAGAAAAGTCTGCACGGTCTTTTCATCGACGGGACGGCGGAAAGCTGCAGTGAGATAGCGCTCTATGGTTTCTCTAGGCTCTACATCATCACCGAGAAATCGGGACTGCGTCTTTTTCCGTTCCTTGTCTTTCGGTCCGTCAATGATCTGACTGGGTCCTTCGATGGAAAGTCGGTGAACTTCGAGGGCGGGACCGTTTTCAAATACGTCGAAAACAACGGTTTCGGCGTATTGCACCGGGTTCCCCGCGACGGCTTTGAGAACCTCGGTTCGCTGTTTCTCGGTCAGCTTGGGTAAGTCACCCCGAGCGAGGTTTTCTTTTACTTTCTCCCACCCAAGACCGCCGCGAAATCCCCGGGAATCTTTGCTCTGTAGTAATTTGTGCCAGGAAGCAAGGTAGCCAGGCTGTTTCTCGTCCTTTTTCTCGAAGAAAGCGACAAGTTCTTCTTTGTCGCTGCGATCGCTATCCAGTGGAGCATTCGCCCAATTGATGACGGGAGTTTGTCCTTCGTAGAGTTCCGCAGTGAATCGAAAGGTTTTTGGGGATTCGTCCGTTACTTCGACTTCCTTGAGGAGACGGAGAGAAGAATGGGTGATCCCGTCCGGGCTTGAGATGTCGCGTGCGAGAATGCGAACGATCATCGGTCCGGAGTTTACCTTGGGACGAAAGGTAGAAAGATCGATTTCGAGTTCGTAGACACCCGACGTTTCAATTTCAATTTTGCTTGGCCAGGTGCAGCTTCGGGTGATCGGGTCGCATTTCATTCCCAGCCGCATCGCATCTTTAATAATGGTACCAGACGAATAGCTGATCACGAGATCTTCTGCTTTCGCTTCTTCACGAACTGATTCGTGCGCGGTTCGAGGGGGAGGGAAGATTTCGTCTGCAACGAGACGAGCAGTCTCAGAATAGGACTCCAGCAGCGTCGGAGACAGAACGAGGCCTTCCCCAATATTGTCAAAACCGTGATGTTCGCGATCAACCGGGAATCCGGCAGGAAGTTCGAAGGAATTCAGGCCGAAGAGAGATGTGATGGTTTTGTGATACTCTGCGCGATTGAGCCGTCGTGCCAGCGTTCCGCCGATCGTGGTATTGTCAGTGAGTTGTTTATCGACCCAGGCGATCATTTTCTTGCGATCTTTGCCCCGAGGCTGATCGGCCTTCCTTGGTGGCATTTCACCCGAGTCGAGTGCCTTTAGAACCCTTTCCCATAGAAAAAGATTATCCTTAGATGACCAGTCGATTTCGAATGCATCGAGATTGATCTCTCCTTTTTCCGAGTCCGAATCGTGACACTCCAGGCAGTAGTCTGCGAGAAAGTTGGAAGGAGATTCCGGGATGGAATCGATAGCCATTACCTGCGACGAGGCAACAATGATCCAAGTTGCGAGGATGGTCCGCATTTTCCTACGAAAACAACTGATTCAAATTCCGATCCGCATTGGAGAATCTCTCTTCTTCTAGGCCTAGTTGCTGCATGAGAGTCAGGTAAAGGTCGCCGAGGAGTGGGCGACCTTTGCTGGATCGGTCGACTGCGATATGTTGGCCATGCTGGAATCCGCCTCCTGCTACGAGGGTGGGAAGATTTGAATTGGCATGTCGACTCGCGTCTCCCATGCCGGTCCCGAGTAGGACGATCGTGCTGTCTAGGAGAGGTTCGCCGTTGCTGTCAGTCTTTGTCTTGAGTAACGAAAGAAAACGCTCGAAGCAGCGCATGTGCTCCGTCTCGACTTTGACAAGGTCGGCGATTGTTTCCGGATTGTTCCCGTGATGAGAAAGCGCATGGTAACCGGCTTTTAAGGTCTCGCCCTCGATTGTGAAGACCTGTCCGAGGCCTCCGATGAAAAGACTGAGAACCTTGGTTGAGTCCGTTTCCAGCGCGAGCGCCATCAGGTCGTACATGAGGGCTTCAGCTTCGAGCTGGAGAGTGGGCGCCACGGGGTCGTAGTCGGGCATGGAGTAGCTTGTCTCCGGAACGGGATCGTTAACGCCCTTGATCTGGCGGGTCATTCGTTTTTCGACTTCGCGCAGCGAATCAAAGTATTCTGAAAGCTTTTCCTTGTCGCTCGACGAGACCTGGCTTTGGAGGCGCTTGGCATCTTCGAGCACTGCGTCGAGGGAACTGTGTCCAGAGCGCAGCAGATACTCGCTTCGCGCCCGGTCTTGCGGCGAAGCGAAAAGCTTCAGGTACAACACGGAAGGCCGCAGAATCATCGGGAGAGCGACGCCCTGCTTGGTGTGACTCATCGTGCGGCTGGATTTCCCTGCCGTCAGTTCGAGGGAAGGAAATCGCGAACTCTGCCCGATCTGGTCTGCTACGATCTGGTCGAGCGAGTAGCTATTCGGAGTCTGACCGCAGAGGAAATTGTTCCAGGCACTGTGTCCGTTGGGAGCCTGATGATCGAGGCCGGAAAAAACCGTGAAATCACTTCTGTACTCCGCGATCGGCTCCAGCAAAGTGGATGGCTTGTAATTTTTCCCCGTCTCCTCCGGGAAGAACGAGGACTGATGGAAACCGAGATAGGTTCCGATGCAGACGAGACGCTGCGCTTTTGCTGGAGTAGCAGCATTAGCGGCTCTGAAAGACTCGAGGGACGGCAGTGCAATGCTCACGCCAGTAGCTTTGAGAAAACGACGTCGGTCCAATTTGGGTAGAGAGGGAAGATTCATCGATACGCAAGACTGTAGCTTGACTCTATCGATCGGAAAGTAACGGATCACCGGTATCCTTTCGCCATGCTTCTAACTTGACCTTGAGCGCATTTTTCCGCTTCAGATGAGCTGGGTCACCGGAGCTGGAAAGGTCGTTCTTTTCCAAGGGATCGGTGTTCAGATCAAAAAGCTGCCATCGATCGATATGGGGGTAGTAGGCAAGCTTCCAACCGTCGCCGGTGCGAATCATACGCTGCGAGTCAGTGAAGTAGCCGTAGATGTCTTCCTGATGCGACTTCGCTTCACTTCGGAGAACCGGGGCGAAGCTGGTTGCAGTCACAGAGGCGGGGGTTTTCACTCCTGCCAGTTCACAAGTGGTTGGGTAAAGTTCTCGCAGGTAGATCTGCGCATCAGTTCTGGCTCCCTTTTTTATTCCGGGTCCTGCTGCTACAAAGGGAACATTGATGGTGTGCTCATACATATTCTGCTTTCCGCGAAGTCCGTGCGAACCGCAGCCCATCCCGTGGTCGCTCGTGAAAATGACGATGGTATTATCCAGTTCGCCGCTCTTTTCCACCGCGTCGAGAATGCGACCGATTTGAGCGTCCATATCGTCGACGACGGAATAATAAACCCGGAGCAGATCCCGGACGGTCTCCCTCGTGCGGGGCCATGGAAGAAGAGCTTCATCGCGTCCGTCGAAGTTTCCGTGATCGAAGGGGTGGACGGGAAGGTAGTTGCCAGGCAGCGGCATGTTCTCGTTCTCGTATTTCCCCTCAAGACCGGGCGGTATGAAAAGGGGATCGTGCGGAGCTGTGAAATTAACGTGGCAAAACCAGGGAGCCTCCGGGTTTTTCTCAATTAGGGAAATGGCGGCATCGGCAAATTTTTTGCTGATGTCAGGAGTGATGCCGACTCCCATTTCCGGGAACTTGGTTTTCCCGTCGTCGGTTTGAAAGATCCAACCTCGGTATCCGGTGATGGGGAATCCTTTCCAGTCGGTCTGATCTTTCCAGAAGGAACCTCCACCACTGCCGAATAAGCCAGCAACGTCTGAATAACCTCGTGTCGAGGGGCGCCCGCTGACGTGCCATTTTCCGACATGCCAGGTTTCGTATCCGCCATCGCGAAGGGCTTCGGCCCAATAGGTAATATCAGGTTGAAATTTGTTGCCCCGGAAACCCATGACGCCATTTTCCCACCCGTGGCGACCGGTCAGCATTTCCGAGCGACTCACCACGCAGATTGGATACGAGCACGTGGCGCGAGTGAAGGTCATACCTCGTTCGACGAGGCGATCGAGGTTGGGAGTCTCGATCTTATCGTTTCCCAGAGCGGCGATGCAGTCGGGCCGCATGTCGTCCGCGAGGAGAAAGAGGATATTGGGAGGTGCGCCTGCAGCGGTCGAGTAGAGCAGCAAGGCCGTAAAGAAGTAGAGAAGGTGTCTCATGGTTAGTTAGAAAAATTCCTATTCGGTTTTTTCCATTTCAGCTTGGCCACCCAAATGCGATTGTCGGCTCCTCGTTCGATCAGAGGAGTGGGATCATGGTAGTTCGGGCCGGGAGCCTGCATCCACTCGGTTACAGTGACCCACGTTTCATTGGGGCTGACTTCGGTGACTCCGAAATTGCCAAGTCGGGCGCCTTTTTCCGGGACGAGAACCTGCTCGGAATCACGAATGATGGTGAGTTTGTCAGGATCCACCCTCGCGATGAATAGCGGAGCGCGATGTCGAAAGACATGATCGTTGTTCGCTCCGCGCCGCGTGTAGACAAGAAAGAGGGCGTCAGAGTGCGAAACCCAGTGCTGCTGGGTATTGTAGTTTCCAAGGTCCGAACCATCATCGAAGGTCCAACGCTTCGGCTCACTGTAGTTCAGGCCGTCATCGCTGACAGACACATAGCCGTGATCGTCATTTCGCATCGTCAGGAAAAAACGGTCACTAAATTGCGTGACCGACGGCTCGTAGAGGCCGCGTTTGATCGGAATAGACAACTCGCTGCCGTGTTCGAGATAAGTCATGTCCTCACCATCAAAGTGGCATCGCAATACAGTCACCGTGTAGTGAGGCGCTTCGAGAGCTTTGAAGTAGATCGGAAGAAGGATGTCTCCGTTCGCCAAATCCGTCCTCTGGACACAACCAGCTCCAGCGTTTTCGAACTTGGGTTCGTCGGGGAGTTTGATCGTTTTCCATTCTGACCAGGTGTTATTGTCAGGGTCGTAAACGGCATAGGGTGTCGCTCGAGGGCGCACATGCATAACCCGATTGTTTTCGTAGACCACCGTATGGCCGGTGCCAAGGAGTTTGCCGCTTGCCTTGTGCCACTTTGGCCAGAAGTCGCAGACCGTCATTTCGAGATCCTTTTTTTCTCTAAAGGAAAAGGGGACGCGAGCGAAGGTTAACTGTTCTGCGGGAGTGGTCCAGGTGGTGCCCAGATCTTTGGAATGGAGGCTGTGAATAGCGTAGAAAATGTCCGAGCCGGAAAGTTGCAGTTTCTGTGTCGTCATCACGACGGTGGGAACGTCTTTGCCGGGCATCGCTCCAGCCCTGGCGTGGACCCAGCACATCTTTTTGTCGAAACCCTGAGTCGCGGTGGTGTGTACGATCTGGTAGAGCGGATCGGCGAGGCACGAAATTCCGGTCAAAACGGATGCGGTGAGAAAGAGAGCGACTCGAACCATGCTTCCAGTGGAACAAATTGCAGCCGATACGGCGATGGCGTGTTGACGGAGAATCCATTGCGAGACAATGGTGCCACATGAGCATGGAAAAAGTGAGTCCGGACAAAACGCGCATTGGTTGGATAGGAACAGGAGTGATGGGGAGCAGCATGTGCGGGAACCTTATTGACGCAGGGTTCTCTGCGACGGTCTTTTCGAGGACCAGGGCGAAAGCTCAGAGATTACTTAAGAAAGGTGCGAACTGGGCCGACACCCCGAGAGAAGTGGCTGAGCAGTCAGATGTAGTTTTTTCCATCGTGGGGTTTCCTGCCGATGTTCGGGAAGTTCTCCTTGGAGAGGATGGTGCTCTTGCTGGTGCTGCGTCCGGGACCGCTCTTGTCGATATGACGACGAGCGAGCCATCGCTCGCGGTGGAGATTTCCGAAACGGCGATGGAATGTGGCGTGCACGCTGTAGATGCTCCGGTTTCAGGCGGCGACATTGGTGCGAAAAATGGCACGCTTTCGATCATGATCGGAGGAGAGGAGGCGATTGTGAATGCACTCCAGCCATGCTGGGAAGCAATGGGGCAGACGATAGTGCATCAGGGCGGTGCCGGCGCGGGACAACACACCAAGATGGTGAACCAGACCCTGATCGCGACGAACATGATTGGTGTCTGCGAAGCCCTGCTCTACGGCTATAAGGCAGGACTCGACCTTCCGACTGTGATGGAGTCCGTTAGCTCGGGGGCCGCGGGGAGCTGGTCGCTTTCTAATCTCGGCCCCAGGATCATGGATAACAATTTCGAGCCCGGATTCTTCGTCGAGCACTTCATCAAGGACATGGGCATCGCTTTGGAAGAGTCGAAACGAATGGGACTTACCATGCCAGGGCTTACTCTCGCTCACGAGCTCTACTTCTCGATGCAGGAACAGGGACACGGAAAAGATGGAACGCATGCCCTCGAGCTCGCCCTGGCGAAAATGAGTGGGGTGGATTGGCTAGGGCGGTGAGCTGGCTCTGTTAAATATGAAACCCTGTTTTGAGCTATACAAAACACGTCATGGATACCACGGAACAAAATCAGATGGTGGGCGGGCGGCTCTCGAAATGGCCGGTGAACTGGGGCGTTCTCGCGATTGTTCTGGGTATTCTTGGATTGCTGTTTAATCTATTCAGCGGATTTCAGGCGGGAATGATGTTCGTCATGCCGATGG